>CDZJ01031608.1_pt1 | contig 93575 bp, 91 predicted proteins | sample 557391 | NCBI WGS metagenome assembly CDZJ01 (sample SAMEA3182111, study PRJEB8094) | gut metagenome | biome: human; feature: gut; material: Stool; isolation source: human stools | place: Canada | collected 2013-05-07 | reverse complement strand
ATGGCCTCCGAGGTCCAGAAGGGCAACGCCCCTGAGGAGCGGAAGATCCAGCGCCTGTTCCGGAACGGTGAGGTGACCCGCCTCATCAAGCGGTGCAACGACTTCGGCGCCGGCGGCGTGTCCGTGGCCATCGGTGAGCTGGCCGACGGCCTGGAGATCGACCTGGACGCGGTACGAAAGAAGTACGAGGGCCTGGACGGCACCGAGCTGGCCATCTCCGAGAGCCAGGAGCGCATGGCTGTGGTGGTGGCCCCGGAGGACGCGGCCAGATTTATCTCCGCCGCCGAGGCAGAAAATCTGGAGGCTTATCAGGTGGCCGTGGTCACCGAGAGCCCCCGGATGGTCATGCACTGGAAGGGCCGGACCGTGGCCGACCTGTCCCGTGAATTTTTGAATACCAACGGCGCGGTGAAGCACGCCAGTGTCCGGGTAGAGAAAAAGAACCGGGATACCCTGGGGGCGGAACAGTTTGCCTCCCTGCGGGAGATGGCCTCCAGTCTGAAATGCGCCAGCCGCCGGGGGCTGACCGAGAGGTTTGACGGCTCCATCGGGGCGGGCAGTGTCCTGATGCCCTTCGGCGGAGCGACACAGCGTACCCCTGCCCAGGCCATGGCCGCCCTGCTCCCCATCCTGCCCGGTCAGGAGACCGACCAGGCCAGCGTCATGGCCTGGGGGTTTGACCCGGACCAGATGTCCGTAGATCCCTATGCCGGGGCATACAGCTCCGTGGTTACCTCTATTGCCAAGCTGGTGGCCGCCGGTGCCCATTATGAGAAGGCGTATCTCACCTTCCAGGAGTTCTTTGAGAAGCTGCGCAGCGAGCCGGAGCGATGGGGCAAGCCCTTCTCCGCCCTGTTGGGAGCTTTGGATGCCCAGCTTGACTTCGGCGCCGCTGCCATCGGCGGCAAGGACTCTATGTCCGGCTCCTTCCTGGACAAAGACGTGCCCCCCACCCTGATTTCCTTTGCCATCGCTCCGGTAAAGGCCGGGGAGGTGCTGTCTCCTGAGTTTAAGGAGGCTGGAAATCCGGTCTGCCTCTTTGCTCCTGTGGATGGTTCCGCTCAGGCCCAGAAGGATGCCTGGGCCGCCTTTGAGGACCTGCACCGTCAGGGAAAGGTAAACGCCGCCTGGGCGGTGGAGAACGGACTGGCCGAGGCTGTGATGAAGATGTCCTTCGGCAACTCCATCGGTTTCCGGGCGGATGACCAGGAAGTGGCCTGGGACCTGCTCTGCCCTGGGGCCATTGTGGCCGAACTGACCGAGGCGGTCAGTCTGCCCTGTGTACAGCAAATCGGCATGACAACAGCGGAGCCAATCGTCAACATCGGTGATGATTCCGCATCCATCCATGAGCTGCTTTCTCTCAACGAGAACGTCCTTGAGCCCGTCTATCCCACTAAAGCCGGTACCACTGAGGCGGTGCCCCCCATCTCCTGGGACAAGCCCTCTATGGCTGTCTGCAAGCACAAGGTGGCCCGCCCCAAGGCGGTCATCCCCGTTTTCCCCGGCACCAACTGCGAGTACGATACCGCTCAGGCCTGCCTCCGGGCGGGCATCGAGCCGGAAATCGTAGTGGTGCGTAATCTGACCACCGATTTTCTTACCCAGTCTGCCTGGGCGCTGGAGAAGGCCATCCGCTCGGCCCAGATGATGGTCATTCCCGGCGGCTTTTCCGGCGGTGACGAGCCAGAGGGCTCCGGTAAGTTCATCGCCTCCTTCCTCCGTTCCCCCGCCCTGGCGGAGGCCATCATGGACCTGCTGAAACACCGGGACGGACTGATGCTTGGTATCTGCAATGGTTTCCAGGCTCTGGTGAAGCTGGGACTGGTCCCCTACGGCGAGATCCGGGATATGGATGAAAACTGCCCCACCCTGACCTATAACCTGATTGGCCGGCACCAGAGCCGGTATGTCACCACACGGGTGTCCTCGGTCCAGTCCCCATGGATGCTCAAGAGTCAGGTGGGCGATCTGCATACCCTGCCCATCTCTCACGGGGAGGGCCGCTTCGTGGCACCGAGGGAGGTGCTGGCCCAGCTGATCGCTAACGGTCAGGTCGCCACCCAGTATGTGGACCTGAACGGAAATCCCGCTATGGATATCAACGTGAACCCCAACGGTTCTCTGGAGGCCATTGAAGGCATCTTTTCCCCTGACGGCCGGGTGTTCGGCAAGATGGGGCATCTGGAGCGCCGCGGCCTCTATGTGGGCCGGAATATCCCCGGGAACAAGCATCAACCACTCTTTGAGTCGGGCGCGGAGTATTTCAAATAACGCATGGCAAAGGCGGCCCCCACGGGCCGCCTCCATTTTTATCTTTTTTTAATCCGAACATAGGGGAGCTTTTAAGAATAGCATGGTAGGATAGCACTGTAAAACACAGGGAGGGATTCTCTATGATCAAACTCTTAACGCTTTCGCTGCTATGCCTCTTTTTGATTCCAGTGATTTTAGTAGCCCTGCTGCTGTTTAGCATCCCCTTTGCCATCGTCATGGCTGTTTTGCCCTGGCTGTTGCGGATTGCGGCAATTATCCTGCTCCTCCGGGGCCTGATGGAGAGCCCCTTCCACTGGTCTGCTCTGGCGCCGGCCGGAGTAGCCTTTGCCCTGTCTGTCCTGCTGCGGTAGGCCGGGGGGAGATGCCTCCGGCCTGCTCAGGAAAAAACAGAGGAAAAAATGAAATTTCCTGTTGACAAAGGCTGGCAAATCGGATATACTAACTCTTGCCCTGCGTAAGGGAAAAACATGGCGGCATAGCTCAGGTGGCTAGAGCATACGGTTCATACCCGTAGTGTCCCCGGTTCAAATCCAGGTGCCGCTACCATATCAATTACGGGAGTTCTCCCGTTCCCATATAAAAACGGCCCGGTGGTCAAGCGGTTAAGACTCCGCCCTTTCACGGCGGCAACACGGGTTCGAGTCCCGTCCGGGTCACCACCTTATTTATTGCCGTTTCCATATGGAGGCATAGCTCAGCCGGTAGAGCGTCCGCCTCACACGCGGAAGGTCACAGATTCGAGTTCTGTTGTCTCCACCACAAAATCGCCCAAAACTGAAAGGTTTTGGGCGATTTTGCTTTACTTTCACAATCTTTTTCACCACTTTACTCTCCAAAGGCCTAAAAAGGGCAAAAATCGCTTATCCCGCAAGGCTTTTCCGGCGCAGCATTTGATCCATTACGTCACCCATGCGGCTCATGTCTCCCTCCATCAAATGACCGTAAATATTGAGGGTGGTAGACACGTCGCTGTGTCCCAGAAAACTTTGGATGTCCTTGGCGTCACAGCCGCCCTTACGCAACGTGTTCACCGCGCTATGTCGTAAATCGTGGAAGCGAAACATAGGAAACCCATTGGCTTTTAGGATCCGCTGAAAATGGTGCGTTACAAAATCCGGGTCAATGGGTTTTCCGTTTTCTTTTGTGCAGACATACCCGCTGTCGGTGTAACAATTTCCAAAGAGATCCTTGCTCTGCTCCTGGCGCTTCTTTACAGTGAGAAGGTACTTCCGCATAGTGGGGGTAATGGGTAAGTGGCGGCGGCTGGTAGAGGTTTTGGTGTTGTCGGTAAAGATGACTTCACCTTTGCATTTGATGGCGGTGTGGCAGACAAAAATGGTATTTGCTTGGAAATCGACTGCATCCCACCGGAGACCACAGATCTCACTTCGCCTCATACCGTAGTTGACCGCAAGCCAGACGACGCTTTCCAAAATGTCCCCACGGAACAATTGAAGCAAGGTGTTTAGCTGCTCAGGGGTGAGGGCGACAGCCCCTTGATAGCGTTGCAGTTTCGGGAGCGTCACCCGATCCATTGGATTATATGAGATCAAATCCAGCTTGACTGCATAGGCCAAACTTTGACGGATGTTGGAGACGTATTTGCGCATGGTCTTGGGGGAAAGTCCTTTGCTGCATCTGTGGTTGACATAGCTTTGGATCAGCGCGGGAGTCATGTCCTGAAGACGGACTCCCTAAAAGGGGACATATTGGCAAATGTTGTTGTTAAATACTTTTTCGTATTGCTCAAATGTGTTTGCACGAACAGCCATGCGGATCACATCGTTGAGCCAATCCCTCATGAAGTCAAGAAACAATCTGTCTTTCTGTACTAGCGCCGTTACCGATTGTTTCTGCATTTCGGTCAAGTACTCGTCCAACATTTGCTGGGCCTTCCGTTTGCTTCCGCGCTTTTCGGGGATGCCGGTGCTCTTGGACTTTTGCCTACAAACACCCTTCTCATCTTTGAAAGAAACGGTCATATAGTAGATACCGCGTTTTACTTGTAGGCTACCTGTCATATTGTACTCCTTCCTCTGACAGGCTCGCATTTCCTACCGATTCTTTATTCGAATTATAGCACCTTTCGTTGCTATCCTCAACAGGGACAAGGCCCTGTTGAAGATATTCTGCAACGTATTTTCGGGGGATTCGGATGCTGTTTCCAATTCGAATATGCCCGATCTTCCTCTCTCGGATCAAGCGGTAGGCAGTGCTTCTGCTGATTTGCAGAAACTGTTGAAGGTCTGAAATCGTTAAGATATCAGGAATGTGCTCTGTGCTGCTGTGAATCATGGTGTTACCTCGGGGAATATTCCTACGCTGTTTTGTAAAGTGCTCTCATCCAGCCAATATGCCTAGAATACCGTTCCATCATAAAGCAGGAATCGGCCTCTTGCGTGTTTGGAGATCTGTTCTGCGGTTGCCGTGCTGTCCAGAACCAGTTCCGAAAGGACTCGTTCCGCTCTGCCGCAGATACGACAGTCCAGATTGTCGCGGATCTGACCGGGGATCAGCTGGGCGTCCGGTCTCTGGGTGGCAAGAATCAGATGGATACCAAAGGCACGGTTCAGCCGTACGATGGTGGCCACCCTGCTCTCGATCTGACCGACACGCTCCCTCTGGGCCTTGTCCAATACCTCGGCTACCTCGTCGCAGGCGAAGATCAGCCGTTTCAGGTTTTCGCCGGTGCCTTTGTTGTAGGCGGCAAGGTTGGGATATCCCAGCTTTGCAAACAGCGTCTTTCACTGCTCCAGTTCTTCTGTAAGTCCGGTGAGCAATTCTAACAGCGCCGCTTCATCAAAACACATTTTGCATCGTTTATGCCAGATATTTGGGAAGTCCACGCCGCCCTTGAAGTCGGAGATATAGACCTCCGCTCCCTTGCGAAGTGACTGCATGAGCAGCAGCTTTAAGAGGACGATCTTCCCGCTTCCTGTGGAGCCGCCTAAAAGGACATGGGATATTCGCAAGGTCGATCGTTACCGGCCCCATGATACCCTCGCCCAGCGTCAGCACAAATTCATCGCGAGAAAGGTAGCTGCCCTTCCACGGTATGAAGTCTGGCAGATCGCTCTTTGCGGAAACCGCATAAAAAAGAATGTGCCGTTTGCCTTGTTCCTGCCTGATGTCGGCGATGGTGATATTGAGCGCCGTTTCGATCCTGCTCTGTTTATCTTGCCGCTCCTGAATGGGGATCCATCTGTTGTCAAAGGTCCATACTGTGACACGGGGATGCTACGGATCCTTTCTCCGGCAAAGCAGACGGGGTAATTCTCTTTTATGGTTGGTCAGGCCCACCCGCTTCAATTCTTCCTCTGCCATTCTCCTGCCCATGGGGTACAGGAGCAGTGCCACGAGGGCTACGGCTCCCATCACCATGTAGGACGTGAATGCGTTTCGGGGAATTGCCTCCATCATAGGACTGGTCAGAGGCGCATTGTCCAGCAAGGCTGCGGTAGCATTCCGCTTGCCCCACACCCAGACTGCGCCAATAAAATAAAGTATCACAAAAGGCAGCTTCATGGGCCAGTCGGATAAATCAATCAGACCCATGGGAAAACTGCGCTGGAAATCCCGGCCAGCCGCTCTCCGCTGCCTGTCCCGCTTTTCGTCTCGTTTCATAAATCGTCTCCCGTACTGTGCCGTCATGCCGATACTCCCGTATCACATGAATACGCCGCTGGAAGGCCCGCCAGGTCTCCGGCTGATACCGCTGTATCTTCCGATACTGCTCCTCCAACGAAAGGTTGGAGGTGATATAGACCGTTGTATAACAGGCCAACCTGTCGCTGTACCGTGCGGGGAGCGTCAGCGGGTAAATGTCCAGATAGTTCAGCATGCTCTCGATGGGGATCTGGGAATGAAATTCCTCAAATACCAAAAACCGGCTGTCCGTGGTATGCGTCAAAACGGACACCGTTTCTGCCACCGTAATCAGTGATGCGGCAAATATCGGTGGCGGGGTGCTCTTTGTATATGCCCCATGTTTTTCCTGCGCCGGAAGCGCCATACAAATGATAGACGGTCAGATCCCTGTTCTCACTACGGTACTTCGCTGCGTTCACGGTCTCACGCAGCGTGTCGATATCCCTGACCTTGAAGCCAAAGGCCGGCGTCTCCTCGATGATCTCCATGGTGGAGCAGCCGTCCTTGATGCTTCGCAGCAGCTCTGTCATGGCAGGAGAACGCTCCTCCTGTTCCGTTGGGAGGGTTCCCCACTCGTAAAAGCTGCCCTCTACTGTTGTTTCCGCTTTCTTTGTATCAGCCCATTTTCCTGTCTTAGTTATATAATCACGATTCTGCTGCGCGGTTCCCAGCGCCTTTTCGATATGCGCTACCAGGAGCTTCTGCTGGATGGTGGAAAACCGCAGGTTAGAGTGCGCGCACAAAAAGACGTGCGTATGGGGTATACGGTTTGCACCTACTTCGTCACACAGTGCGAAATAGTCCAGAGAAAACTGGTTCAGGATATCCAGCAAACAGTCACGGTCAAGTCCGCAGGTCTGGGGATTGTTGATGGTCAACTGCCATTTCTTAGACTGGGGGTCTACTGCTGCCATCGTCTTATCCTCCATTTCTTGCGAAGTTTGCGATTGCGATATGCGATGTAAAAGGGGCAATGCTTGCCAAGGGGGATGCTTTCCTTGAGGGAAATCATCTGGTCCCCTCCAGCAACCCGATGCCGCCGACCGATCAATGGGGCTGCTTCACCTTATCAACGAGCATGACGCCAGTGGCCTTCGCAGTGATCTGCGTATGGCTCTGGGCCTCGTAGGCGCTCACTTCCAGGCCGCTGAATTCCACTTCCGCGAAGCCGTCGGGCTTGTCCATGAGCTGCTTGCCGTCGATCCTGACACCGATCTTCTCCACACGGAGGGCGGGCGGGGCGACGATGTAGCGGAATGCGACGACCGCATCGGTACGCTGGTTGTTCTTGTACTCGTAAACGGGTACGATATCGACCAGCAGCTTCTTTGCCCCGAGAGAGGCGGGGTCAATGCGAAGATCTCTGATGTTAAGCATGATAGTAAGCTCGTTCTTTCTGAAATGTGCCGCGCGGTGATGGCCTGTCACCGCTGGGTGGATAGGAGGTGATCTCAATCACATGCTTATCATAACAGGCAGAAAAAGCTGCCACTAACATCAAAATGGAGTAGTGAACATTTTCTTCAAAAATTTTTATAAACCACTGTTTGGAGCCCCGAAGGGTGGAAATCCTTTCTCTATCAAATACGCATCTGCTTCATCCAAAATAGTCCCAAGTTCCCGATCCGATACCGTATAATCGATCTCTTTTTTGGAATAGATCCGGATCAATTCCCGATAGACCCGATGCACCGGCTCCGCAGGGGAGAAGGCCCGTTCACGGTGGGACATCAGGTCAATAGTCTCTTCCTCGGTTAGACGGAGGACCAGGCAGATCCTCACAAGGGTTTTAACATCCACATTTTTGAGTTGTCCGCGAGCGATCTTGTTCAATCGCTGTTGGTTCTCACGAGTACACAGAGCCAGCTTCGTTTCCGATAATCCGGCTCTCCTGGAATAATAATCTACACACTCCTTATAGGGAGTGGTCTCTGTCAACTGTTCAGGCGCGTTTCTACTTTTGCGAAGCTTGTAGCGTTCGCCCATGCAGAATATCCCCGAAGCCTATTAAAATGTCGTTAAAGGGTCCCGCCGCCGGAGGTGATGGTCATTTGCGAAAGGAAGATGCCGGTCGTAATGAGGATCAGAACAAGTAGCATACGCACCACCTCCTTTGTGGGATCGTCGGTCGATAGGGATAAGCTACCTCCGACGGCGAGACATAAGTAATCCAAAATTCGTAAATAAATACAAAAAGAGTACGGCTTTTGAAAAGCTGTACCCCACAAATCTGACGCAAAGCGTCTCTATATTCCACCTTTCCCCATAATCCTTCAAAATATCACCGGCGTTACACGGCTGCGTGACCGTGCCCTCATGTGACAGTGGGCTTGGTTCGCCTCATTCTGCGGATCATGCAGAAACGCTAACGCCGCCCATCGCCCACAGGACAAGCGCTTTACATTTGGCACAGGTACGCACCCGATGTCAGCGACGCTGACACAGGCACAATCAATTCGGGAAACTACCGGTTTTCAACTGCCAGACACATTGGAAGGGGTTCGCCTCCCCCGCGTGTCTGCCAGCCTACTGGCCACAATAAGGTCATGTTGGCATCTACCAAATGACTGATCAACCTTTTGACGCACAGATAATCTATGGATCCCAGATGCACTCATGTCCCGTCATGACGCCGGGGAGCAGGCTGTCTCGTACCAAAGACTGTTCCCGTGTCCGCCCTGCCGTCCCATGATCCGAGGTGCAGGGCTTTCACGCAATCTTTGAGTTTGGATAAATCATACCAGATGTTGCAATGGATTTCATAAACAATCTGCAAACAACCAATATGAAGTTACATCCTAACATTTGATGGCTGGCACATATGTAGTTACCCATATAGCAGTAGAGGAATGTGACGGTCTGGTTGAGCAAACCGGGATTGCTAGGGCTGAAGATAGTACCGTCTCCAGTACTCACTGCGATTTCATATTCTCCACGGCCCACAGTATCGCGTTATAATAGTAGGCCAGAAGCAATGTCGGATGAAAGGGTTGCAGGTACCTGTTCCTGGCTCTTTACGAAGCTGGCATCCACTATGACCTTGCATTGGTGAGAGTAATCAATTTATGTCCTATGTCGGACCATAGTCACGGAATATAAGGTGTTCTCACTGTCTTCAGTGCCAGATCCAACAGGGATGCTAGGGATAACGTGGGTGTTTGTTTCGCCGTTATCTTCAACCAAAACGCGTAAATACGAACACTCATCGTCGTGAGAAATGTATTTGCCATAATAGTAAAAATAGAGCCAAAGTCGCAAGGCCTTGGCTCTATTTTTTCTATTAGAAATAAAGTAGTATCTATGCGTATTTGTAGTATGAATGCTATATGGACTCTAAAAATTGCTTTACCAAAACGAGGGCAGCTCCAATTTCGGCCGATTTACTGCCATTTTGGCTGATACGGAACATAAAAGAGGGCGATTCAAAGGCACACTGCTCTTTCACATATTTGGTTAACAGGTCTATGTCGCTCTGGGACATAAACTGAATAAGAAATCCACCCAAGATAAAGTCGAAGTCGGCAATCATGCGGATATTATCGATGGCAATGGCCAGGTGACGTAAGAAGTTGCGCCAGATTTTGTTACATCGGGGATCGCCACTATGAACTCGGCAAAAAAACTCGGGTAGCTCCATATGGGCAGATTTTTTCAAACTGTCGGCGGAGCAATACGTTTCGATGCAGCCCTGTTTTCCGCAGTAGCAGACTGGACCATCGGGGGAGAGGCACATGTGTTCAATGATGCCTCCGCTCAGTTCTCGCCCATGAAGAACATGACTATTTAGAATCATGGCTCCACCGAAGTTTCGATTGAGAGCAAGATAGAAAGCGTTATCAATATCCGAATTGCTCCAGATTTCGGCTAAGGCAGCAGCCTCTGTGTCATGGATTAAGTAGCATGGCAATTCGATGTAACGCTGAAAGTTTTCCCTGCGAGTGCCGGTACAGTGAAGTATCTCAGAGAATGTGATGGTTTCTCCGTCAGAGGAGACCAATCCCTGGATAGAGATGCACACGCCCAAAATATTATCCTTTGGATAGTTCAGTTCATCCACAAAGCTGTTAGTCCAGGTACCTAATTGTTGGTAATAGGTCTCCTCATTTACATACTGAAGGGGCAAGGAATCCTCTTTCAGAACACTGCCGTAGAGATCCAATGCCACAATTTGCACCTGCTCCTTTAGTAGCTCGATGCCAATGGCCAAGTGGGCGGTGGCATTGCAGTGGATCATCTGAGCCTTGCGCCCACCAGTAGATTCGTACTCGCCTCGCTTTTCAACCAAACCACTATCAACGAGGTCTCCCAGATGTTGGGTCACTGTGGGGAGACTGAGATCCAGTGCTCTAGAGATTGCCAACTTTGATGTGAGTCTAGCGTCATAAATATAATTGTATACTTTTCGGAGATTAATCTTCTTTAACTCGATTGGTGTAAGTTTATCGTGTGTGGTGAGAATATTTTCGTGTCCGGTTTCCCGTCTCATGTCTGTTCTCGCTTCCTTACTTACCCCAAACAAATGAATGGCATTGTTGTTTTGTTTATTATACCAAGTGGATGCAACTGAAAACACTGGAAAAATGCACAAAATTAATTGCAATTTTTTTACTAAACAGGATATTGATGTAAGGTGAATTGTGTGGTATTATTTATATGACTTTAAGAAAGCTACTTTCCGAAAGTTACTTTAAAAAGAAGGAGTATGGAACGATGAAAAAGGCTAAGAAAGTTTTAGCAATGGCTCTGGTACTGACCATGACTCTGTCTCTGGTCGCCTGCGGTAGCAATCCTGCTGCCTCTACCTCTGTAGCCTCCTCCGACCCCGCCGTTTCCTCCGCCCCTGTTGAGGAGAGTACTTACCCCAATGATACGATTTCTTTCATCATTCCCTATGCTGCCGGTGACGGCCTGGATACTTCCACCCGCGCCCTGCTGGAGAATGCCGAATTCCCCGTGAACACCCTGGTCGAAAATATTTCTGGTGGTTCTGGCACTATTGGCCTGCAGGATGCCTTTGGCCGTGAGGCGGATGGCTACACTGTGGCGATTCTGTCCAATGGTCCCACCATCGCTCAGCCTTTGCTGAACGACACCCTGACCTACACCCTGGAGGACTGGGAAGTGCTGACCTTCACCACTGCACCTGTTCTGGCTGTTCTGGGTTGCTCCGCTTCCAAGGGCATCGAGAACAGTGATGATATGAAGGCATTCCTGGAGTCTGGCGAGCCCTTCACCGTTGGCGTTCCTTCTATGAGTGGCTTCGGCTATGTGGCCGCCGCTTCTATGTTTAACCAGATGGGTATCATGGACAAGGTGACCTGGGTTTCTTACGACGGTGCCCCCGCACTGTATCAGGCTTACCTGTCCGGTGAGATTGACTTTGCCACCTTTGACGACAACTTTGCTGCTCAGTATGCCAACTCTGGCAACAGTGTTACCGTCGGCGTAGTCATGAACGACATCCGCAGCCAGTACTTCCCCGACGTTGCCGCCGCTGGTGAGTGGGGCGTCGAGGGTCTGGGTGCCAACATCGGCTTTAAGGCTGCTGCCGTTAAGAAGGGCACTCCCGCTTATGTTTGTGAGTACCTGACCAAGAAGATCAACGCCGCCGTGGTGACTGAGGGCTATCAGAAGTGGTGCGAAGACAACTACTTTGGCGTTCTGACTGAAGAAGACATTTACACTGGCGAAGAGGCCATGGAGATGCTGATTCAGCTGCGTGAAACTAACCGTACCGTTCTGACTGCTGCTGGCCTGCTGGGCTGATAATTCAATTATTTCCAAGCATATGGATGGAACCTATGTGCTCCCGCCGCCGCAAAGCGGCGGGAGCATTTCCTTTCTTTGACACTTGTTTTTCTGTTTGGGAGGTTTTTATGGAAGCTAAAAAAGCACGTGGTGATATCATCCTTTATTCGGTACTCACCTTAGTTGGCATTATTTTTTATGTATTTATCATTCCGGGGCAGATTTATATTTCTAAAACTGCCGGAGCCGAAGCATTTTCTCCAGATACTTTTCCCAACGCTGTGACTATTTTATTTGTCATTGCATCTCTGTGTGGATTGGTACTGGCCGTGCATCGCTATCACAAAGCAGTTCAATTGGAAGGCAAGCCGCAAAAGGACACTACTCCGCGATCTCGCCGGGAAATTGTGGGCGATTTTATGCCGCTCATCGTCTTTTCGTTGGTTTTGCTTTATGTGATTCTGTTTATGAATATAGGATTTATTCCGGCGACGATTATCGTTCCTTCTATGATTTTATTTGTAATTGGGTGTAGAAAGCGTCACTACTTCCTCATTTACTATGTATTTGCTGCACTGATGTATCTGTTGTTCCGGTATATTCTGTTGGTTCCCATTCGCTAAAAAGGAGGTTAAGACGTTATGTTGGAAATTCTACAAAGTATTTTTACCGTCAATAACCTTCTGATGATGAATGTTGGTGTTGCGGTTGGTATTATGATTGGTGCTATGCCTGGGCTAAGCGTGGCTTTTGCCGTGACGATCCTGATGACAATGACCTTCCACATGGAGTCACTGCCTGCCATGTATCTGATGCTGGGTGCTTATTGCGGAGGTCTGTATGGAGGATCCATTACGGCTACCCTGATCAACACACCTGGCACTGCTAACGCGGTATGTACCGCACTGGAAGGCTACCCTTTGGCTCGGAAAGGTCGGGCTGGCGACGCGCTGAAATGTGCTTTGGTGGCGTCTACCATTGGTGGTCTATTCAGTTGTTTCCTGCTGATGTTCTTCGCTCCTCAACTGGCAAAGATTATTTTGAAAATCGGTTCTCCTGAGTATTTCGCTCTATGTACCTTTGGCATCGCTGCAGCCATCGGCTTGGAAGGCAACAACCTGAACAACGTCATTAAAGGTGTGTTGTCTGCTGCATTTGGTCTGATTTTGTCCTGCGTGGGCGCAGATCCCGTATTTGGTACCAATCGTTTTTCCTTTGGCAGTTATTACATGCTTTCCGGAATCCAAGTGGTCAGCTCCATGCTTGGCGCCTATGCCCTGTGTCAGGTGCTGGTTAACTGCAGAGACGTGTATGTAGAGGGCGACGAATCGTTGAAGGTTCCTCCAGTAACCAAGGCGACCATGAAGATGCGTGATATTTTGAAACACTGGAAGCTGATTCTAAAGTCCTCTGTTATCGGCGGCATTGTTGGGGCCGTTCCCGGCACCGGCGGTGCAGAGTCAGCTATGATTGCCTACAACGAGGCCAAGCGCGTGTCCAAGAATCCCCAGGAATTCGGAAACGGTTCTATCGAGGGTATCCTGGCAGCAGAGGCGGCGAACAATGCCACTTCCGGTGGCGCCATGATCCCGATGCTTACTCTTGGTATCCCCGGCGATACCGTTATGGCTATCTTGCTTAGCGCACTTACCATGCAGGGCATTACGCCCGGTGCTAACCTGTTCTCCAGCGGCAGTTTCTGGGTGTACGCCGTTATGGGCGGCCTGTTTCTCATCAACTTGTTTATGTTGCTGCAGGGAAACCTGTGTATCAGTCTGTTTGCTCAGGTGTCCAGGATCCCCCAGTCTATTATGACTCCCTGTATCGTGGTGATGTGTGTGATGGGTTCTTTCGCCATCAACAACAACATCTTCGAGTGTTTTGTCATGATTGTCTTCGGTATCATTGGCTTCTTTATGAAGAAATTTGGTTTCCCCGTGACCCCGCTGTGCATTGCTCTGGTTCTGGGCAAGCTTTTCGAGACCAATCTGCGCCGGTCTCTTATCCTGTCCAAGGGCAATCCCTTCGTGTTCTTCACCCGCCCCATCTCCTGCGGCATCCTGATTTTGGCTGTGTTTATGCTGTTTTTCCCCATCATCAGCAATATGCGCGCCAACAAGAAAAAGGCCAAGGAGCAGGAGAAAGCCTGATCCAATTGATTATGAAAGGAACGGTTGATTATGATCCTCTCTACGGAAAATGGTGCCCTTCGTGAGCGCGTAGGTGAACGTAAGGCTATTGAGATCCTGGCCAAGGCCGGGTTCGATGCCATCGACTATACCTTTACTCCTTGGATGGAACGGGGAGAGATGCCCTGGAATGGAAACGATTATGTGTCTTATGCCAAGGAAGTAAACCAGATTGCCAAAGATAACGGTATCCACTTCAACCAGGCCCACGCGCCCTTTATTTTCCATACCAGTTATCTGCCCGATTGGAACCGAGAGATCATGCCTCTGCAGATTCGCTGTATGGAAGCCTGTGCACTGTTGGGAATCCCCCACATGGTGGTTCACCCGGTCCATCATCTTCCCTATAACAAGCATTTGACGGCGACCCAGACCAACATGGAGACCATCTGGAAGTTGAACCGGGAGTACTATCACCTGCTCCAACCTTACGCCAAGCAGTTCGGCGTGAAGATGTGTCTGGAAAATATGTTTGGTGAGGATGACCGCCGTGGTTGCTTGGTTCCGGATATGTTCTCAGATCCCCATGAGTATGCAAAGTTCTTCGACGAACTGGATGACAGCGAAAATTTCACCTGCTTGGTGGATACTGGCCATTCGGGCATCGTTGGTGAGGATGCCGGTGATACCATCCGCGTGCTGGGTAGTCGGGTGAAGGGCCTGCACATCAACGACAATGACTACCGCAGTGACGGCCATCTAATTCCTTTCCAGGGAAAAATTGACTGGGAAGACGTGATGAAGGCTTTGGCTGAGATTCACTACGAGGGTGATTTCACCTTTGAGGCGCTACATCTGTACGAAGGGTTCAATGAAGACTTTTATCCTGTTGCCGCAAAATACCTCCACGATGTAGGCCGGTACCTGATTGGTCGGGTTGAAAAGTATTCTGCGGAGCTGTAAATAGCGACAAACAGTTTGTTTAGGAGGCGCAGATCATGAAGATCATTGCCGATACACACACGCATACCATCGTTAGTGGAGATGCCCACAGTACGCTGTTGGAAAATCTGCGAGCAGCCAAGGAACAAGGGTTAAAGTTTCTGTGTGTTACAGAACATGTTAATTCCATTCCGCGAGCAGCACCTCCCGCTTATTTCAAAAGCATGTGCTCTATCCCGAGAGAGCATGAGGGGGTGCAGCTAGTCCGGGGTGTAGAGGCAAACATTCTGGATTATACAGGGAGAATGGATATGCCGGATGATACCCTGGATTGGCTGGATTGGGTTATCGCTTCTCTACATGATCTGGTGATTACTCCAGCTACTCGGAAGGAACATACCGACTGTTGGTTGGAAATTGCAGCCAATCCCTTAGTGGATGTGATTGGACATTGCGGTGATCCACGCTATGCGTTTGATTTGGATACTGTGATCCCAGCCTTTAAACAACACGGAAAGATTGTAGAGATTAACAGCCACTCCTTTGAGGGGCGGGCTGGTTCAGCTGAGGGCTGCCGCAAGGTGGCCCTGGCTTGTATGAAGTACGAGGTGCCTATCGTGGTTAGCTCGGACGCCCATTTCGTCAATCATATTGGCTACTTCAAGGAAGCACTGGATATGCTGGAAAGTATTCATTTTCCGGAAGAACTCATCCTGAACGCCAACGAGGAACGCTTTGCCGCAGTAATCAGAGCCAAGCGGACTCAGCCGTAAGGAGGGAAGTAGCATGAAACAAATTGACGTTGTTGCTCTAGGAGAATTACTCGTCGACTTTACCCCGGCGGGTTTGACTGACCAGGGGGCAACCTTGTTAGCGCATAACGCTGGCGGTGCGCCGGCTAATGTGCTGGCTATGCTGTCCATCTTGGGTAAAAAAACTGCATTTGTTGGAAAAGTAGGGCAGGATAGCTTTGGACTGTTCCTGAAAAAAACGCTGGTGGACAGTGGAATCGACATAGCTGGGCTCACTATCAGCAAAACAGAGCATACCACCCTGGCATTCGTATCTCTGGACGAGAAAGGGAATCGCTCATTCGATTTTTATCGTGCAAACAGCGCTGATGTGATGCTCAGACGAGAAGAGGTGCCGGAGGAACTATTGGCGGGATGCAAACTTTTTCACTTTGGCTCTGTCTCCATGACTGCCGAACCCGCCCGGGACGCGACTTTATATGCCGCTCGGAGAGCAAAGGAATTGGGGAAGCTCGTTAGCTATGACCCTAATTTCCGTTCTGCTTTGTGGGCGGACAGGGATGAAGCTATCCAGGCAATGCTCACTGGACTGGCTTTTGCTGATATAGTGAAGGTATCCGATGACGAGGTGGAATTGCTTACCGGATGCAGGGATTTTTCGGAAGGAGCACGGAGCCTGGTGTCCGGTGGCGCTAAACTGGCCCTCGTGACGGCCGGGGAGCAAGGAACATGGTATGCCTCTGTATCCGGAATTGAGGGGCATATTCCTTCGATAAAAGTGGATGCAGTGGATACCACTGGTGCCGGAGACACTTTCCTGGGTGCCCTGTTAAGTGGGTTGTTGGACTACGGACGGGATTTGGAGGGGATCCCAGAGCAAAAACTGCGCCGTATCATCCGCTTTGCCAATGTGGCGGGAGCTCTGTGTGCCACTGGGCGGGGTGCGATTGCGTCCATGCCAAATCGCGAGCAAATTTTAGAACAGTTAGAAAGAGAGGCCGAAGGATGAAAGGCACTTACTTTTTAGGGAATCAAGCCTTTGAAACTCGCGAACTGCCCGGACATGATCTGGCTGCGGATGAAGTTCTGATTCGAGTGGCGGCCTGCGGTGTTTGCGGGACGGATGTGCATATCTATCATGGGGATAAAGGTTCGGCGGATGTCATCCCCCCTGTTATTTTGGGCCACGAATTGGCCGGTGTGGTGGAAGCTATAGGTGATAAGGTAGATAGCCTGACTGTGGGCGACCATGTGGCAATCGACCCTAACATTTATTGCGGCGAGTGTCACTACTGCCGTAAGGGGAAAAAACAGCTGTGTACTAACCTATTTGCCATTGGTGTAAACCGGGATGGTGGTTTTGCTGACCACTGTTATGCCCCCCAAGCCCAGTGTTACAAGATGAACAAAGACATTCCTCTGGCCCACGGTGCCATGGCGGAACCTCTGGCTTGTTGCCTGCACGGTATCGATCGAGCCAACATCCAAGTGGGTGACACCGTCTGCGTTATCGGAGGCGGTGCCATTGGCTTGCTGATGGTCCAGTTGGCCAAACTGGCCGGTGCCTCCCGGGTGATCCTCAGCGAACCTGTGGCTCTGCGCCGGGAAATCGGCCTGTCTGTGGGGGTCGACTGGGTCATCGATCCTATCAACAAATCCCTAACCGGCCGCGTTCAAGAGTTGTTGGGGATAGACGGTGTAGATGTGGTCATCGAGTGCGTGGGCAATCACACTGCTACCGCCCAGGCGTTTCAGGTCGCCAAGCGGGGCACCACTGTCTTGCTGTTCAGTGTGCCCAAGGCAGGGACCGCACATCCTCTCAGCCTGGAGGATGTGTATCAGAAGGAACTAACAATTGTGGGTTCCATTATCAATCCGGACACGCATCAGCGGGCAGTGGATCTAATCAACAGCGGGCGCATTCAGTTGGCACCGTTGATTACCCATTGCTATCCCGTGGAACAGGTGAAGGAAGCCATTTTGATGCAGATGGGCAATGAATCTATCAAAGTGATTGTAGGCGAGAAATAAGGAGGACACATATGCTGCAGCAAGTCATGACCAAGCCGGGAGAAATTGTTTTCCGGGAAATCGAACGAGCTGTACCTTGGGCGGGTCAGATTTCCGTTCGAATGATGCGCCTGGGTATCTGTGGTTCCGATATCCACGTTTACCATGGTACGCATCCATTCACCTCTTACCCCGTTACTCAAGGACATGAGGTTTCCGGAATTATTGACGCCATAGGTCCCGGGGTGGAAATGTTCCGGGTCGGTCAGAAAGTTACCATTCAACCTCAGGTGGTGTGTGGCAAATGCCATCCTTGCCGCCACGGCAAGTACAATCTGTGCGAAGAGCTAAAAGTGATGGGTTTCCAGACCACTGGCATGGCCTCGGAGTTCTTCGTAGTAGATGCGGAAAAGGTGTTGGCTTTACCTGAAGAAATGAGTTTCGATGAAGGCGCCATGCTGGAACCTTTGGCAGTAGCTGTTCATGCTGTCCGCCGATTTGGCGAGATTGAAGGGGCAGATGTGGCCATTTTGGGCGCTGGACCGATTGGGAATCTGGTTGCACAAGCGGCTAAGGGTTTGGGGGCACGTCGGGTTCTCATTACCGATGTGAGTGACTACCGATTGGAATTAGCCAAGCAGTGCGGAGCAGATGTTGCAGTAAACACTCGGAATAAGGATTTTGGAGAAGCGTTGGTGGAGACATTTGGACCGGACAAAGCAGATGTGATCTACGACTGCGCTGCCAATGATATTACCATGGGGCAGGCTATTAAGTATGCCAGAAAAGGTAGCACTATCATCCTAGTGGGTGTTTATGCAGGCATGGCAAAGGTAGATTTGGCAGTGCTTAACGACCACGAATTGGACCTGAATACCACTATGATGTATAGACAGGAGGACTTTGAAGGTGCTATTCAGTTGGTGAAGGAAGGGAAAATTCGCCTCCAGCCTCTGATGAGCAAACATTTCGCTTTCCAGGACTTTCTGTCGGCGTATCAGTATATTGATGCCAACTGCGAGACTACAATGAAGGTTTTAATTGACATTCAGGATTAACCGGGATTCTGGTCACTTGTCTTGTGCTTGCGAATAGTCAAAAACAAATAACGCGGGGCTGGACTGAATAAACAGACTAGCCCCGTGTGCTATTTTATTATGGAAGCAGTTAGAACGGAGTGGAGAACTAGAATGTCTAATGCTGTGTCGTTCTTGCGAGAAATAAGTCTCTGGTCAGTAGTCCTTCGATTGATAATGGCGTTGTTTTTTGGTGGGTTGATTGGTATGGAGCGAGGGAGTCGCCATAAAGCGGCAGGATTTCGTACATATATGCTGGTTTGCCTTGGCGCTACTATCACCATGCTTTTGGGCCAGTATCAGTCCGAAATGTTAAATATGTGTTGGGCTGAATATGCTAATGTAACCGGAATGTGCACCGACGTCACCCGCTTTAGTGCTCAAGTTATCAATGGCATCGGGTTCCTGGGAGCTGGAACAATCATTGTCACTGGGCATCAGGCAGTGAAGGGGTTGACCACTGCCGCGGCCCTGTGGGCCTCAGCATGCATGGGATTGGTCATTGGAGCTGGATATTACGAGTGTGTTTTTCTTGGCTTTGTTCTGATTTTTTTCTGCGTACGGATCTTGAACCCAATCGAGACCCATCTCATCGAAAAATCCAGATATATGAATCTGTACATTGAATTTGAATCCATAGATGATGTGCGTGCTGTTGCCACCCGACTTCGAGAATATGGTATTCATATTTACGACATTGATCTTGATCATGGTAAACAAGAAGAGTTCCGGTACCCGAACGCCGTCTTTACCATGCGGCTTAATGGCAAGCGATCTCATGCCGAGATTATCGCAGGCCTGTTCAAACTGGAACACATCAAACTCATTGAAGAAGTGTAGTGTAAGGAGGAATACCGTGGTTGAAATATTTACACCTTTGCGCAGGTATTCTGTTGCTGCACTTTGTCTCAGAATGGTCTTGGCCTTTGTGTGTGGGGGCCTTGTAGGCCTTGAGCGAGAATATAAGCGTCGTCCTGCTGGATTCCGAACCCACATTCTCATATGTATGGGTGCGGCTATGACAACGCTAACCAGTCAGTATCTATATTTGGAGATGAATTATGAAACGGATATGGCACGTTTGGGGGCTCAGGTTATAGCAGGCATTGGATTTATCGGCGCAGGGACAATAATCGTGACACGCCGTCAACATGTTAAGGGTTTGACTACTGCAGCAGGCCTCTGGGCAACGGCCATTATCGGGCTTGCTTTGGGTGCTGGTTTTTATGAAGGTGGAATTCTCACAACTATACTAATTTTGGCGGTGGAATTAGTGCTTTCTAAAATTGGTTATTGTGTTCAGGAACACAATCCTGAACTGAATATTTATGTTGAATATCAAGATCGGATATGCCTGGAACATGTGATACAAATACTTCAGAATAAGGAGGTGCGCATAATGAACATGGAAGTTATGCGTGCTACTAGCAGTGATCGTCATCGTGCCAGTGCAATTCTTTTGCTCCGCCGACATAAACACATATCTGTCGATGATATGCTTTCTACAATCAAGAACGTCCGTGGCGTAGTAGTTGCAGAAGAATTATAATATGATCAAACCGTCAAACTAAATAAACAGGAGCCGAGACCTCATGGGCGTCACCTCTGACGCTTATATGATTCCGACCTCTCCTGACGATTCTGCCCGTCGATTCTTCTTCCGCAAAAACTCCTCACAGCCCCCCTGGATTTTTGTTTTCCATGCGGAAAAGTTATTGGAGGAAGGTTATACTTCGGGCACCATCGACGATATCGGGGATAACATGGGTTGAAATATTCCCGCTGAGGTTTTGAAGGCCGTGGAGTGTGGTTCCTCGCTATATATAAAAACCGTTGTCTCTAGCGCAAAGTCTGCTAAACATACGGGTTTATTCCGTGTGTTTATGGAGGCCAATGCAACATTCAAAGCCAGCTGTTGACGTTCTGATTGTAATCATCATAATAAAGAACGGTAGGCGAGCCTGTTATACGCAAAAAATGCTCAAAAAACTTACAAAAAAGTTGCAGATGGGTGCACTGCCGTTCGATCTCTTTCGTCCCAACGGAAAGGGAGGATTAAAACCCGATATTCATTGGGGTTCAATGGATTGAACGATTTTTAAGATGAAACTTAATAGCGCGAAAAAGCACAGCCGATCACTATAACACACATAACGAAAGTCGTTCGAGTTCTGTTGTCTCCACCAGGAAAAGACACCCATTCGGGTGTCTTTTCTTTTTTGTATTCCGAACCCCCCGGCTATGCCGGGGAGTTCCGTAAAAGCTTTAGCGGAGAGTATGCAATAAACACTCCCTTTGCTATACTTGAAGTGCGATCTGGCAACTGCACCAAAGAAGCAAAGGGAGGTCATCCAAAATGAATGACAGCAGTAGTTTATCACCTACAAGATGGAACTGTAAATATCACATAGTGCTTGCCCCCAAGTATCGTAGGAAGCTATTTTATCAGAAAAAGAAGCAAGAAATCGGGGGAATATTGTGAAGGTTATGCGAGTGGAAACAAGTTGAGATTATAGAAGCGGAAGTATGCCCAGATCACATCCATATGTTGGTAAGCATACCGCCAAAGATTAGTGTGTCTGGATTTGTGGGATTCCTAAAGGGGAAAAGTACTCTGATAATTTATGAAAGACATGCAAATCTGAAGTACAAATATGGGAATCGACAATTCTAGTGCAGAGGATATTATGTGGACACGGCCGGAAAAAACGCAAAAGCGATAGCAGAGTATATCAAACACCAGCTGGACAAAGATAAAATACAGGATCAAATTACAATGAAAGAATTTGTAGACCCTTTTAAGGGGACAAGTAACAAGCCCCTCGCAGCTGACAGACCGTACAAAGCGCCAGCAGGCGCTGCTAGTAACATAGGGCTTTGCCCGCATATGAAGAACCCCCGGCTATGCCAGGGGGTTCCTATTGATTTTTCCCCTTTATTAGCTCTGTGGATAACCTAGAGTGCCCTGTCGGTTGGCTTACTTGTGAATCAATATGACACCAGATGAGAAATTTTGGAGCTGCAGCAGAAAAAAACTGTAGCACTTTAACGGTTTAAAGTCTTGACTTGCGCGGATAAGTGAACTATAATAATCCAGAACGCGATTCGCGATCAAATTTATACCTTGTGTGTTGAGGAGGAAAAATCGTGGAAGGATCTACAAGCGGATTGATGCTGGTGCTGGCCAGCACGGTCCTGGTGATGCTGATCGGCTTTGGCATTGCCTTCTATTTCCAGCGCAGGACCAAAACAGCAGAGGACTGGGCTATGGGCGGACGAAGCCTGCCGTCTTATGTAATTGTCTTTACCCAGTTTGCCACCCTGGTAGGCGGCGGTGTGCTGGTGGGCCATGTGAGCATCGGCTTCAGTTATGGTATGGCTCCCTTGACTTACGGAATATGTGGCGCGGCTGGCTGTTTTATCATGGCCATCATCGCAGCTTGGCTTCGTGAGAATGAGTTTACCACTATTCCCGACATTTTTGAGAAAGTTTATGGCAAAAACCGCTTCCTTATGTTAGTGGGTGCCCTGATGGCCATGGTGGTCCCCTTTGGCTGGATCGCCTCTCAGGCCACCGCCTTTGCTAAACTATACACTTCCATAACCGGAATTGACAGCCGGATCCTTGTGGTGGGGATGATTGTAGTCAGTGTGTTGCTGACCCTTCCCTCCGGCTTTAAGGCTGTGGCCTGGACTGATTTTGTGTTTGGCGTGCTGATGCTGGCTTTGTGTCTCCTTACCGGCGTGCAGGCTCTGGATATGGCTGGCGGCTGGGAAAATATTGTGGCCAACCATCCCGCCCCTGAAACACTATCCCTTCCTGGAGGGCTGATGTCCGCTGGCTTCGCCACCACCGCACTGTGGTTCATCGCCGCCACCCCTGGCATGATGACCAACCAGATGACCCTTCAGCGGGTGTGCGCCGCAAACTCCGCAAAGAATGCCCGTCGTACTTTGATTGTGGGCGGTATACTGATTGCTGGAATTGAGTTGTGGGTGGTGGTAGTAGGCAACGCCTGCCGAGTTCTCAATCCTGGCCTGGCCCCCGAGGATGCTAGCGGCTGGTTCCTGACCCAGATTCCTACCTGGGTGCTGGCTTTGTTCTCCGGCTTTATTGCTACTACTATTCTATCGACCACGGACAGCGCCCTTCAGTCTGTGTCCGTCAATCTGACCCAGGATATCTACAAACAGTTCATAAATCCCAACGCTGAGGACAAGAAGCTGCTGTCCGTGTCCCGAATCTGCACTGTGTTTGTGGCCGTGGCTGCCGTGGCCTTGGCCATCGTATTCCCACGGGTGTTGGATCTGATCGTCGCCTCTTATGCGTACTCAGCCTCCGGGCTGCTGGTGCCTATCTACTGCGGCTATGCTTTCCGAAATAAGAATTTCCTGACTCCGGCTAGCGGTGTCGCGGGCGTAGTGGGCGGAGTGATTGGCTGCGGTCTGGCCCAGGCGTTTGAAGCCTCTCTGCCTGCTGTCTTTGGGATTCAGTTGCCCTATGCCATTTATGGAATCTTGGCTTCCTTCCTCTGCCTGATTGTGGTGGCCCTGGCTACCAGGAAGTCCAAATAAGAATATTTCTGGGGCGCTTGAAGAACAGGAAAAAAAGTGATAAAATTTGAAACCAAGACAGAATGACTGTCGGCGGCGGGCCGTGCTCGCCGCCGACAAGATTACCGAAATAAGGAGGAGTTTATGATGAATACCATTCTGTTAAAGGAATCTGAGATCAAAAAGCTGGTCTCCATGCGGGACATTATTGAGATAGTGGACAAGACCTTCGTGGACTTGGGGGAGGGCAAGACGATCAATCCTACGAAGCTGAACCTGAACCTAGGGGACAGCGAGCCTACCAACCTGCCCTATAAGGCATCCCTCAATGCCATGCCCGCCTATATTGCCTGGCAGGATATGGCTGGCCAGAAGTGGGCCGGTGGCTGGGGCAAGGGCCGTCGTGAGATCGGCCGCCCCTTTATCAACGCCCTGATCATGCTGGTTCATCCCAACTACGGCGACTTCCTGGCCGTGATGGATGGCGCCTGGATTACCAATATGCGCACCGGTGCCCAGACCGCCGTTATCCTGCGCTATCTGTTGAAGGATAAGAAGGATATTACCGTTGGCCTGTATGGCGCCGGTGTCCAGGGCCGTACACAGACCGAAGCCCTGACCGCTATCTTTAATGTCCAAAAGCTGTATGTTTATGACCCCGTGCCCGCTGCCGCCGCCAAGTTTAAAGAGGACATGAAGGACTATGTCCAGGGCGAAATCATCGTGGTGGATCACCCCCAGAAAGCGGCCAAGGCGGATGCGGTCATCACTGTTACTCCTGCTACTCAGGCATTCCTGAAGGGAGAGTGGCTGGAGAAGGGCACCGTCTATTTTGCCATGGGTTCCTACCAGGAATGTGACGACCAGGCGATTCTGGGTGCTGATAAGCTGATCTGTGACCATGTGGGACAGTGTCTCCACCGCGGCAATCTAAAGCATTTGGCTGAAGAGGGTAAGATTACGGAGAATAGCGTGTACTGTACCGTGGGAGAACTGGCTGCCGGCATGAAGCAGGTGGGCGACGTGGCGGATCAGAAGCTGCTGGTGGTCCCCATCGGAATGGGCTGCCTGGATGTAGCTGTGGCTGGCATCGCCTACCGCAAGGCATTCTCCCTGGGTGTGGGGGAGACCTTCGCGTTTGACGAATAAGGAAGGCGGACTCCATGAAGCAAAATTTTGCGGTATTGGGTGCCGGCAACGGCGGACAAGTAATCTCCGCCTATTTGAAACTGTGTGGGAAACATGTGACCCTGTATGACCGCTTTCCTCAAGTCTTAGCGCCGATAAGAGCCAGAGGCGGCATTCAGCTAGAGGGAGTTTCCAAAACCGGTTTTGCCAAGCTGGATCAAATCTGTGAGGATGTGGCCCAGGCGGTAGACGGAGCGGAGATCATCTTTGTAGTACTGCCCGCTTTTGCCCATGCCTATGTGGCCCAGGAGCTGGCAGGCTGCTTGGTGGACGGCCAGACGGTCGTCGTTTGTCCCGGCGCGACCGGCGGCGCGTTAGAATTCCGGGCAATCTGGGACAGGGCCGGCTGTCGGTCCAAGGTCCGCCTGTGTGAGACGAACAGCTTGTTCTATGCTGCCCGGGCCCAGGATGCTGTAGCTACCATTTCCGGAGTGAAGGATGAGCTGTCTCTGGCGGCCCTGCCTGCACAGGATACTCAGGCTATCATTGACGATTTGTCTGATGTGTACCCACAGCTGATTCCCGCAGCCAATGTACTGGAAACCAGCCTAAACAACATGAATACGGTTGTCCACCCTCTGCCTGTTCTGCTCAACGCGGGCAGTATCGAACGAGGGGAAAAGTTCCGCCACTACTTTGACGGCATCACCCCCGCGGTGGGCGAGGTAGTGGAGCAGATGGACCGGGAGCGGGTAGCTGTGGGCAGGGCCTACGGGCTGGATATTCTCAGTCTGAGAGATGCTTATATCCACTACTACCATGTTCAGGCAGAAAAGATGTCAGACCTGTGTCATATGTCCCAGGCCCACGCCAATATTATGGCTCCTGTGGTGCTGGACTCCCGCCTGATCGTGGAGGATGTGCCCATGGGGCTGGTGCCCATCTCCGCCCTCGGCCAGGCAGCCGGGGTGCCCACCCCAATCATCGATTCGGTGATTACGCTGACGGGTGCGCTGGTCGGCCAGGATTTCTGGAAGTCCGGCCGGACGATGGAGTCACTAGGAATTGCCGGGTTGGACCGGGAACAGCTTATGGCGAGGCTGTAAAGCTGTAAATGAGGGAAAACACCTGTGGCTTGTGAACAGCCACAGGTGTTTTTTATGATAAGACTCTGCCAATCTTGGGTGTTGATAATGAAAAATAGGGAGAAAATAAATCGAACTTTAAATTACACAAACAGTTTTATAAACTTTTGGTTTATCGATACTAAGGGTTAACAGAGTGTATGATAAAAAACCAGGGCGACTCGTATGAGTTGCCCTGGTTGATTTTACTATGACCGGTTTTGCGCCTCTACCAGCCGGACGCCGCAGTATTGCTCCCGTAGCTTGGGCTTCTCGATCTTGCCGGTGGGATTCCGGGGAACGTCAGCGAAGATGAGCTTGCGGGGCCGCTTATATCGGGGGAGATCCATACAGTACTGGTTAATTTCGCTCTCGGTACAGGTCATGCCCTCTTTCAGCTGGATGATGGCGGCGGCGATCTCACCCAGTCGGTGATCGGGTAGGCCAATCACAGCCACGTCGTGGACCTTGGGATAGGCGGACAGGAAGGCTTCGATTTGAACCGGGTACAGGTTCTCGCCGCCGGAGATGATCACATCCTTTTTCCGGTCTACCAGATAGATAAAGCCCTCCTCGTCCTGACGGGCCATATCCCCGGTGTGGAGCCAGCCGTTTTCCAGAACCTCGGCGGTGGCCTCCGGATTGTGGTAGTAGCACACCATAACGCCGGGTCCCTTGACACACAGCTCGCCTACATCACCCTGCTTCACCAGGGCATTCTGTTCGTCCACAATTTTTACCTTCCAGCCATAGCCGGGAACCCCGATGGCCCCCACTTTGTCCAGGTGATCCATGCCCAGATGGACACAACCAGGGCCGGTGGACTCGGACAGGCCATAATTGGTATCGTACTTGTGGTGGGGAAAGTAGCGCATCCAGTGTTTGATGAGGGAGGGAGGGACTGGCTGGGCGCCAATGTGCATGAGCCGCCACTGGGACAGATGGTAGTCCTCCAGCTTCAGGTCCCCTCGGTCTAGGGCGGCCAGGATGTCCTGACACCAGGGGACCAACAGCCAGACGATGGTGCACCGCTCAGAGGAGGCGGCCTCGAAGATAGCCTGTGGCGTGTTGCCTTTCAGCAGAACTGCCCGGCTTCCAGTGAACAGAGAACCAAACCAGTGCATCTTGGCGCCCGTGTGGTACAGGGGCGGGATGCACAGGAAAACATCCTCATGGGTGGTGGCGTGGTGGATGGCCTCCATCCGGGCGGACTGGATCAGGGCCTGGTGCTTGAGTAGGATAGCCTTGGGAAAGCCGGTGGTCCCGGAGGAGTAATAGATGGCGGCTTCGTCCTCGTCATCGATCAGCACCTTGGGAGCGACGCTGGAACAGTTGGCGGTGGCTCGGTGGTAGTCCTCGGCAAAGGAGGGGCAGGTGTCGCCCACGAAGAAAAGGAGCATCTGCCGGGATATCTTGGGCACAATGGCCTCCACTCGGCCGATGAACTCCGGCCCGAAGAACAGCACATCCACGTCAGCCAGCTTCAGGCAGTAGTCGATCTCGTCGGAGGTATAGCGGAAATTGAGAGGGACGGCCACCGCTCCGGCCTTTAAAACTCCGAAGTAAATGGGGAGCCACTCCAGGCAGTTCATCAGCAGGATAGCGACCTTCTGTCCTCTGCGGATGCCCCGACCCAGGAGCATATTGGCAACCCGGTTGGCTTTCTCGTCAAAGACGGACCAAGTGATCTCCCGGCGGTAGGGGACGGAGGAGGTGGGCTGGATCAACTCGTACTCCTTCCAGGTGACCCGCTGTTCCTCCTGGATCTCGGGGTTGATCTCTACCAGGGCGATTTCCTCACCGTATAGTTTGCTGTTGCGCTCCAACAGATCCGTGATAGGCATGGCGCTCATATCCTTTCCAAGGCCGGATTCGGCCAGGTGCTTTATTGATTTCAACCTTTAAACCGTTAAAGTATCATAACCCATTTGCGGCCTGTTGTCAAGAGGGAAACGCCAACGGGGATGGAGGCGAGGCTGTAATTGATAAAAGCGGCATTAGGTAGGCAGTCCTGTCCAGCCCCTGTACCCGGAAGTAAACGGGGAAAGTCGTTCAAAGAACAAAAATGGACTTGACAAATGATGCCAGAGGTGTATAATGCGAACCAATAAAGTGTGGACGGAAACAAAGTAGGGCGCGGGTCCGGCTGTACAGAGAGTTCCCGGTAGGTGTGAGGGGCACAGCTTCGCGTTTGAAATTTCATTTCCTGAGCTGTCCGAGGAAAGGCTTTGGGCTGAGTAGAGCGGATCGGGTCCTCCCGTTACAGAGGCTGGGTGTTGTTGGACACCCGATAAGACTGTCCCTATGGGGACGGTGAACAGAGGTGGTACCACGGGAGACGTTTCCCCGTCCTCTAGCGGCTTGGGCTGCTAGGGGGTTTTTTGTTTTTTAGTAGAATTTGGCCCTGTAAAAAGAGAAAGGCTCATTTACTTTTTTGCTTTTGTGTGCTACACTTTACACAAGTAAATTCTCCTGGAGGAGAAGAAACTTGGAAAAGGAGCGAAGACAATGGCGAAAGGGGAAAAGAAAGGCCGAAGCCTGGCCCTGTACGAAACTATTTTGAAGCTGAAGGATCTAGACGAGTGCTGCCGGTTTTTTGACGACCTGTGCACCCCGACCGAGCTGCGCAGCCTGGAGCAGCGGTTCGATGTGGCGGTCTACTTGCAGCAGGGGTTGGTCTATTTGGACATTCTGGAGAAAACCGGGGCCTCCAGTGCCACCATTAGCCGGGTCCGCCGGTCCATGCTGGACAACGGCGCCGGCGGTATTATGCGGGAGGTTATTCAGCGGGAAACTCTTCACAACAGGGGAAGCGACGAATAAATATTAGGAAAGCAGGGAAGAAACATGAAACAACTGATGCTGGGTAATGCCGCCGTTGCCCGTGGGCTTTATGAGGCCGGGTGCTGCGTGATCTCCAGCTACCCCGGTACCCCCAGTACTGAAATTACCGAGGAGGCCGCCAAGTTCGACGATATCTACTGTGAGTGGGCCCCCAACGAGAAAGTGGCTATGGAGGTGGCCTTCGGCGCCAGCCTGGCTGGGAAGCGGGCCTTCTGTGGCATGAAACATGTGGGGTTGAATGTGGCCGCTGACCCTCTATTTACTATGAGCTATACCGGCGTGAACGGCGGTATGGTTATCGGCGTGGCTGACGACGCGGGGATGCATTCCTCTCAAAATGAGCAGGATTCCCGCCGCCACGCCATTGCCGCCAAGGTGCCTATGCTGGAGCCCTCCGACTCCGCCGAAGCCCTGGCCTTCACCAGGCTGGCCTTTGCGCTGTCCGAGGAGTTCGACACCCCGGTGCTGCTGAAAATGTGTACCCGGGTGGCCCACTCCCAGTCTCTGGTGGAGTTGTCCGACCGGGAGGAGAGGCAGACCGTCCCCTATGAGAAGAACATCGCCAAATATGTGATGATGCCGGGCAACGCCATCCGCCGCCACCCCGCAGTGGAGGAGCGCACCGGCCGGCTGCGGGAGTGGGCGGAGACTGCTCCCATCAATCGGGTGGAGATGGGCGGTACCGGCCTGGGCATCATTACCTCCTCCACCAGCTACCAGTATGTGAAGGAGGTCTTTGGGGACAGCGTGTCCGTGCTGAAGCTGGGTATGGCCAACCCCCTGCCCGTCAGGCTGATCCGGGACTTCGCCGCCAAGGTGGACAAGCTGGTGGTGGTAGAGGAGCTGGACCCCATCATTGAGGAGCACTGCCGCGCCCTGGGCCTGGAGGTGTCCGGCAAGGATGTACTGCCTATGGAGGGGGAGTTCTCCCAGAACCTGGTGGCCGCCCGGCTGGGCGGGACCGTACATAGCGGGAAGGCTCTGGACGACGCCATTCCGCCCCGGCCTCCGGTCATGTGCGCCGGCTGCCCCCACCGCGGGCTGTTCTACACCTTGAACAAAAACAAGTGCACCGTCCTTGGGGATATCGGCTGCTATACTCTGGGAGCGGTGGCCCCCCTGTCCGCCATGGATATGACTTTGTGTATGGGGGCCTCCATCTCCGCCATCCACGGCTTCAACAAGGCCCTGGGCACGGAGAGTGAGGGCAGGACGGTGGCCGTCATCGGCGATTCCACCTTTATGCACTCTGGAATGACCGGATTAGCTAACATCGCCTATAACCAGTCTAATTCTACCGTCATTATCCTGGATAACTCCATCACCGGCATGACTGGCCACCAGCAGAATCCCACTACCGGCTACAACATCAAGGGCGACCCCGCCGGCAAGATCGACCTGGAGGCCCTGTGCCGGGCCATGGGCTTCAACCGGGTGCGGGTGGTGGATCCCTATGACCTGAAGGCCACCGACCAAGCAGTGAAGGAGGAGCTGGCCGCGGACGAGCCCTCCGTCATCATCAGCCGCCGGCCCTGCGCCCTGCTGAAATACGTTAAGCACAAGGCGCCGCTGAAGGTAAACACAGACAAGTGCATTGGCTGCAAGAGCTGTATGAAGATCGGCTGCCCCGCCATCTCCATGAAGGAGGGCAAGGCCCATGTGGACAACACGCTGTGCGTGGGCTGCGGCGTTTGTGAGCAGCTCTGCCCCGTGGGGGCCTTCGAGAGCACCGGCAAGGAGGGTTAAGGCATGGAAACCAAGAATATTATGATTGTGGGCGTAGGGGGACAGGGCTCCCTGTTAGCCAGCAAGCTGCTGGGCCACCTGCTGATGGAGCAGGGCTATGACGTGAAGGTGTCCGAGGTCCACGGCATGTCCCAGCGGGGCGGAAGCGTGGTCACCTATGTGCGCTACGGGGAAAAGGTGTGCTCCCCCGTCATTGACAAGGGAGAAGCGGACTATATCGTGTCCTTCGAGTTGCTGGAGGCCGCCCGCTGGCTGGCCTACCTGAAGCCAGATGGACAGATTGTCACCTCTACCCAGCAGATCGATCCTATGCCCGTCATCACCGGCGCGGCCCAGTACCCCGAAAATTTGGTGGAGAAGATGAAGGCCGCCGGCGCCAAGGTGGACGCCCTTGACTGCTTGGCTTTGGCCGAGGAAGCTGGCTCCTCCAAGGCGGTGAACATCGTCCTGATGGGCCGCCTGTCCCACTACTTCGAACTGCCCGAGGAGGCGTGGCACAAGTCCCTGGAGGCCATGGTGCCCCCAAAGTTCCTGGAACTGAATAAGAGAGCGTTTGAGCTGGGGAAGAACGCCTGATGGGGTTGGGCGGTTTAATGGTTGCCGCGGGCGGCGCCTTGGGTGCCGCTGGCCGCTATGGGATAAGCCTGCTGCCATGGCGGGGGGAGTTCCCCCTGCTCACCCTGTGTACTAACTTCCTGGGGGCTCTGGCCATCGGCTTTGTCGTCGGACTGGCCGGGCCGCGCCGCCTTTCCCCCGGCTGGACTCTGTTCTGGAAGACTGGGGTGTGCGGCGGCTTTACCACCTTCTCTACTTTTTCTCTGGAGAGCTTCACCCTGCTGGAGCGGGGAAAGTGGCTTCTGTGCGGGGGATATATGTTTCTAAGCGTGGCGCTGTGCCTGCTGGGAGTGGCCCTGGGGCAGAGGTTGAGCGGGGATGCCTGAATCGGCCCTGTATGTCAGGAACAAAAGGGCGGCGATTGCCGCCGCCCTTCTATTTTTCCATATTTTTTGATATGCCGCCCAATTTGTCCTGGAAGATTTGTCAGGATTGGGCCTTTCTGAACGCAAGAATCAAAAGAAGCTGGAAAGCACGAGAGAAAACTGGAAAGGACTGATACCCATGGAGAGATATTACCAGCCAGAGATCGAAACCGCGTCCCAGGAGCAGATCCGCGCTTGGCAGGACGAGCGCCTGGTCAAGCAGGTGAAACACGTCTGGGACAACGTGCCTTACTACCGCAAGAAGATGGAGGAGAAGGGGCTGACTCCTGACGACATCAAGGGTGTGGATGACCTGCATAAGCTGCCCTTTGTCACCAAGGCCGACCTGCGGGAGGCATATCCCTACGGACTAGTGGCCAAACCCCTGAAGGACTGCGTGCGTATCCAGTCCACCTCTGGCACCACTGGCAAGCGGGTGGTGGCTTTCTACACCCAGCACGATATCGACCTGTGGGAGGACTGCTGTGCACGGGCCATCGTGGCCGCCGGCGGCACCAACGAGGACGTGTGCCAGGTGTCCTACGGCTACGGCCTGTTTACTGGCGGACCCGGACTCAACGGCGGCAGCCACAAGGTTGGCTGTCTGACCATCCCCACCTCCTCCGGCAATACGGAGCGGCAGATCATGTTTATCCGGGACTTAAACGCCACCATTCTGTGCTGCACCCCCTCCTACGCGGCTTACCTGGGCGAGTCTATGAAAGAGATGGGCCTGACCCCCGACCAGATTCCCCTGAAGGCGGGCATCTTTGGGGCCGAGGCGTGGAGCGAGGAGATGCGCCAAGACATCCAGAATACACTGGGTATTAAAGCCTATGATATATACGGCTTGACGGAGCTGTCCGGCCCCGGTGTGGCCTTCGAGTGCTCCGCCCAGTCTGGGATGCATATTAATGAGGATCACTTTATCGCGGAGATCATCGACCCGGACACCGGCGAGGTGCTGCCCGAGGGCAGCCAGGGCGAGCTAGTATTTACCTCCATCACCAAGGAGGCGTTCCCCCTGCTGCGCTACCGTACCCGGGACATCTGCGTGCTCAGTCATGAGCCTTGCCCCTGCGGCCGCACTCATGTGAAGATGACGAAGCCCCGCGGCCGCACCGACGATATGCTTATCATCCGGGGTGTCAATGTGTTCCCCTCCCAGATCGAGACCGTGCTCCTCAACCATGGCTACCCCGCAAACTACCAGATCATCGTGGACCGAGTGAAGTCCACCGATACTCTGGACGTTCAGGTGGAGATGACCCCCGAGATGTTCACCGACAATCTGGGCGAGATCAGCCGCCGCCAGAAGGAACTGGTGGATGGGCTGCGGTCCATGCTGGGACTGGCCGCCAAGGTCACCCTGGTGGCCCCCAAATCTATCGTCCGTAGCGAGGGCAAGGCGGTGCGCGTCATCGACAAGCGCAAGATCTGAAACTAAAGGAGGAAAGCGGTATGAATATCAAGCAGATCTCCGTCTTTGTGGAAAACAAGCCGGGCGCCCTGTATGCCATGACCGGGGTGCTGGCTCAGAACCAGATCGATATGAGGGCCCTGAATGTGGCCGAGAGCAGCGACTTCGGTGTGGCCCGCGTGATCGTGGATGATGTCTATAAGGCCGCCACGGTACTGAAGGAGGCGGGCTATGTCCACAATATCACCCCTGTGCTGGGGGTAGCCATCCCTGATGTGCCCGGCGGACTGAACAAAGTGCTCCAGGTACTCACCGATGCCAAAGTCAATGTGGAGTATATGTACGCTTTCCTGGGCGGTAAGGATACCACCAACGCCTATATGGTATTCCGGGTGGCCGACAACGAGGCGGCTGCCGCCGCCCTTGCGTCCCGAAGCATCAAGACGGTGGACCAGGAGGAGATGAACAACCTGTAAGGACGGGGTGTCCAAACCTTTCACAACGGCAGAGGCCGCCCATTGGGCGGCCTCTGCCGTTGTGAAAGGAAGGATTTGTCTTCGGGCGGGTCCATAATGATAGAAGATCCATGCTGGCCTTATCGAGTCCACACCATCCGATATTCCATCTCTCCGGTATGCTCATCCAGCCCTTCCCGCTGTATCACGAACCGTTCCCTCTGATAAAAGGCGACCGCTCTGGAATTTTTCTGGTATACGTTTAGCTCCAGTCGGTCTTTGCGGGCCTTTACAAAGTCCAGCAGCCGTTTCCCAACCCCTTGGGATTGGGCCTCCTGGCGGATAAATATTCCCTCTATGTAACTGCCGTTGAGGCCCACGAAGCCCTGTATGGCTCCCTCTCTCTCACAAAGATAGACCTCGGCTTGGGCAAGGGCCTCCGTTACTTCGGACAACTGGCCTTCCCAATATTGGGAAAGAATAAAAGCGTGGGCTGAGAGATTGGTATTGAGCCAGATAGCGGACACAGCGCTGATATCCTCCGTCTGTAAAGCTCTGATCATAATTCGCTCCTAAGAGATGATTTGGGGTGTCTGATACAATTATATCACAAGCGGGGAAGGGCAGCAACGGAACGAGGGGATATAAAATGCTCTCTGTGATTGTGCTGCTGATTGGCATACTGCTGATGGGAGCGGGCCTGTATGACCGGACTGTGTTTTAGAGAAAAAAGCTCCGCTCTGAGTGATTTCAAAGCGGAGCTTTTTTGTAAATTTATACATTTAGTATCACTCTTGCTAGGCCAATGGCTGCCAAATGGGCAGGATAGAAGGCATAGAAAAACCACTTTGGCACCTTGATGCCTGTGTGGGTGGGGAGAAAGATGGGAAAGGCAGACAGGACAGCGAAGATGGTCCAGTTGATGGCGTGTCCGGCGATTTTCACACTGAGGGGATCCTCCATTTGTCCGCCCCACAGGGCAGGCAGCCAGAAGAGCACATAGACAGCCGCCCCCAGGACGGGTCTGTTTCGGCACAGATAGAAAATGAGCATCAGCACGATGCCGTTGGCCGAGTAATCAAAATTGACAAAGCTAGCCAGCAGGAATAGGGCGAGGAACAGCCACCACCGTCTGGTATGGACTCCCCACAGGGCTAGCAGGCTTACCAGCAGCGTGAAAAAGATGTTCATATTCATCCACTCCGCTTGCCAGTCCCAGGGGTGAAAGGCAAAGATGTAGAAGGGCTGGGAAATTAGGGCGAAGGCCCCCAGCCGCAGGAGGTATTTCCTGATGTCGCGGGTGTACAGCAGACCCACTGTCAGACAGTAGGCGAAGATGGGGAAGGCCAGCCGCCCCACCCATCGAAAGACGGGGTACTCCGGAAAAAAGGCGGTGCCCACATGGTCAATGACCATGGAAAGAATGGCGATCAGTTTAAGAAAGTCAGTGTCCAGATTCGTTTTCAACTTGGGCATGGCGGAGAGCGGTTTGGTTTCCATACGGGTCCTCCTTGTATATGCTTTCGTCCAATGCTGCGACAGTATAACACTGTCGCTGGCAAAACGCAAGACGTTTTGCCCTGACAGGACTGGGGACCGTCCGAGAAAGCCCTGCCCCTTTGGAAAAACTTACCTTGACACAGGAGGTTTATTATAGTAAACTTAATTGAGATAGGTTTATTGTGATAAACTTGAGAAGGTGAGTCTGTGGAAAAGCTGTTTGAGGGGGAATACCGCGTGATGGAGGTGCTGTGGGACAGCGGGCCGGTAAGCTCCACCCAACTGGTTTCCCTGTGCGGAGAGCGGCTGGACTGGAACAAGAGCACTACCTACACCGTTCTGCGGCGGCTAAAGAATAAGGGCTTAGTGCGCCACCAGAACACAGTGGTTACCCCTCTGGTTACCCGGGAGGAGGTCATCCGGGCCCAAGGGGAGGAGTTGGTGAGGCGGGCAGGGGGACTGCCCCTGTTTATGACCGCCTTCCTCAGCGGCCGAAAGCTTACCGCCCAGGAGGCGGAGGAGCTGAAGGAGCTGATCGACGAGAAAATGGGGGAGGGATAAAGCCGTGGAGCTTGTGGCGCGGTTCTGCTGGTGCGCCATGCTGCAGATGCTCAATTGGAGTATTTACCTGGGAATGGCCTTGGCCGCCCTTCTGGCCCTGAGACCCATGACCCGGCGGTTCCTGGAGCCCCGGCAACGGGTAGCCCTGTGGGGGGTGGTGTGGCTGTCCTTCTGCTTGCCCCAGTGGATAAACCTGCTTGACTGGGTGCCCCTGCCCTTCACCCTCCGCTCTTTCCTGACTCCCCGGACTTATTGCGACAGCGGCTTTGACCATTTCCCTATGTATTTGCCTGAGATTACTGGGGAGGGGACCTATCACCTTGCCCTGCCTGGGGGCTTTTCCATTCCCATCCAGGTGTCCTGGCAGGGGATGGTGCTTCTGGTGCTGCTGGGAGCGGCCTATTTTGTGGTGATTTTTAGCCTGGCTCGCTGGTCAGACCGGGGAGTCAGGAAACTGGCCAGCCAGGGGAGGGCGCTGGAAACGGAGGACTATGAACGGCTGGGGCTGACCATGGCCGAGGGCCAGAGCATCAAGCTGTGTCCGGACCTGCCCACCAGCTTTGTGCTCCGGCGCAAGGGCGGACATGACATCCTGCTTCAGAGAGAGCTGACCGGCGAGCAGATGAAATTGGTGCTCATCCATGAGCGAGAGCATGTGAAACAACGCCATCCCTGGCTCCAGGGGATTGCTTCTGCGGTCTGGATCCTCAATTTCTGGAATCCCCTGGTGTGGCTGGCCTACCGGGCCTTCCGCTTAGACATGGAGCTGGCTTGTGATCAGGGGGTGCTGGAGCAGCTGGACTTGGAGGGCCGGCGGAGCTATGCCCGGACTCTGGTAGAGCTTGCCAGCGACCGCCCAGTATGGGGTGGGGTTACCTCCTTCGGAGAGTGTGACGCAGCCCTCCGTGTCCGGCAGGCTGCCAACTGGCAGCCCGATTACAGAAGCTCCGGGCCGGGGACGTCACGGAGCGGGGACAGGAAAACTGTCCTGGGCTGGGCAGCGGCCGCCGCCCTGGCTGCCTTTCTTCTGGCAGGGGGCCCCTACCGTGCCCTGGATGCCGATGTCCTGGATGTGATGGAGCGGTACCAGATTTGGTCCATGATGGCGGAGGAGGCGGACTGGGACGAGGATACAATTTTCTACGCGGCGGAGGATGGGAGCAGTTATATCTCGGTCCGGTTTCAGGATCTGAATGGTACCTGGTGCCACGCCCTGTTCCGGCGGTGGTTTTGGGGGAATACTATCGACTTCCACTTCACACCTGACGGCAGATCGCCGGACCAAGACCAGAGACTGGACTACTGGGTGTTGCTCCCGGGCGGAAAAACAGAGCCCCTGTCATAAGACAGGGGCTCTGTTCTGTTCAATGCCGGTCCTGCTTCCTGGCTGCCAGATGTTCCATCATGGCCCGGTCGAAGGACAGGCAGGAGCCAAAGGGGTCCACCACAAAGCCCGCCGCCCGGTTGTCCCGCAGGACCATGGCGGCATAGTCGTCAAAGGTGAGAACCAGGGTTTGCTGGTTTTTGGGGCCGCACAGCTTGCGCAGCTCCTCCCAGCAGGTGAAGGCGGGGAAAAAGGGCTGCCCCTCCTGGTTAGACAGCAGTTGGAACTGGATGGCGGTGCCCTCCCCCAGTGGGGCGCTCTCCTGCTGCTCTGGGGCGGGAGAGATGGTCACCGGGGCCAAAAAACGGGCCTTGGAGATGACGATGTCCAGCACTGCCTCCCGGCTCGCCCGGCTGCCCTGGGCGGCCATATCAGCGACCGCCTGGGCCAGTTCCGGGTTGGTGATAGGTTGTGTGAGATCACTCATGGAAAAGACCTCCTAATCAAAAATATCCGGCGCCTTAGGACAGCCCTAGCAGCCTCTGGGCGTTGCCGCCCAGAATGGCCTCCAGGTCCGGCTGACTTAGGGGCAGGGCCCGGAGCTGGGCGATGCCCTCTTCCTGCCCACGCCAGGGGCTGTCGGTGCCGAAGAGTATCCGGTGTGCGCCAAAGGTGTCCACCATGCGCAGAAACTGGGCCTTGGACATTAGATCCAGCTCCTCCGGAGCGAAGTGGCCGTCCCCCCTGTGGGCAATCCGGCCCAGGGCGTAGGCGGTGTCCAGATAGACATGGGTATGGGGCAGCAGCTCCTCCACTTGGTCCCAATTTCTCCACCCACCCATGTGAGCCAGAATGAGCTGGAGGGGGCCTGCCTGTTCCACCGCCCGAAGGACCATCTCTGGGGAGCAGTTTACTTGGCCGGGAAAGCCGATATCCAGTCCGGCGTGGGTCAGCACAATGAGGCCCAGCTCTCCGCACCGGTCCAGGATGCGCAGGTAGCGGGGGTCGTCAAAGTCCACCCCCTGGTAGACGGGGTGGACCTTAATGCCCTTCATACCTAGGGCGGCCACCCGTCCCAGTTCCTCCTTCCAGCCGTCGAAGTCCGGGTGCATACAGCCGAAGGAGAGAATGCCATTCCCCTGGCTGTTCAGGCGAGCGGAGGCGTCATTGATGTGGACCACTTGGCGGGGGCTGGTGGCCACGGGGAGGACCAGGGAGAAATCTACTCCGGCGGCGACCATGGAGGCCCGCAGGCCCGCTTCTGTCCCATCGGTAAAGGGGCGGGTGTGGGAAATATCCTGTAATTTTTGAATGGTGGAGGCGGCGATGCGCTCCGGAAAGGTGTGGGCATGGATATCGACGACCATAAAAAACTTCCTTTCGGAAATGAGGATAGAACATACCGTCAGGGCCCACAAAGTGGGCCCTGACAGAGTCGTGTGCTTATTTAGGATACCACAGCGCCCGCCTTTTTGCAAAGAGGGAATTTATTTGTCCCCCAGGGCCTGGCTTTGCCGGACCAGCACCTTCTCGTCATAGCAGGAGAAGGCGTCCTCTACCAGCGCACGGTCCGGCTTGGCGGTGCAAAGGGAGACCAGGGGAACGATCACAAGACCAGCGACCATGCAGAAGGCCCCGGCGTTGATGGGGGACTGAAGGAGGGCGGGAAGGACGGACTTTAGAGGGCTGATGACAGCCAGCATAAAGACGGTGGAAAACAGGAAGCTGGTCCAGCAGGCGGCCTTGGTGGCCCGCTTCCAGTACAGGCCAAAGAGGAAGGGGGCCAGAAAGGCGCCGGCCAGGGCGCCCCAGCTGACGCCCATGAGCTGGGCGATGAAGGTGACGTTGGACCTGTATTGAATGATGGCCAGCACCACGGAGATGGCGATAAACACCACGATGAGGCAGCGCATGACAAAGACCTGGCGCCTCTGGTCCATGTCCTTCCAGACGTGGTCTTTCAGCAGATCCAGAGTCAGCGTAGAGCTGGAGGTGAGCACCAGGGAGGACAGGGTAGACATGGAGGCGGACAGCACCAGGACCACCACCACCGCCAGCAGAACGTCTGGCAGGCCGGACAGCATAGTGGGGATGACGGAGTCATAGCCGTTGGCGGCGATATCGATCTGGCCGCTGAACAGCCGTCCAAAGCCCCCCAGGAAGTAGCAGCCCCCGGCCACGATGACGGCAAAGAGGGTGGAGATGACCGTGCCGGTGTCAATGGCCTTCTCGCTCTTGATGGCGTAGAATTTCTGGACCATCTGGGGCAGTCCCCAGGTGCCGAGGGAGGTGAGGACCACCACGCCCAGCAGGTTCAGGGGGTCGGGGCCGAAGAAGGAGGCAAAGACGCCGGGGGCGGCGGACACCTCCGGGTCGCTCACCTGGGCCAGCCCCTCCAGGGCAGCCAGAAAGCCCCCCTGGCTGTTCAGGACGGCGGCAATCACCGCCACGATGCCGAAGATCATGATGATGCCCTGGATAAAGTCGTTGATGGCGGTAGCCATATAGCCCCCGGCGATGACATACACTCCAGTGAGCACTGCCATGACTACCACACACACGGAGTAGTCGATGTCAAAGGCCATGCCGAACAGCCTGGACAGGCCGTTGTACAGACTGGCGGTGTAGGGGATAAGGAAGATGAAGATAATGACTGAGGCGGCGACCTTCAGGGACCTGGAGCCAAACCGCTTGCCAAAAAATTCGGGCATGGTGGCGGAGTCCAGGTGCTGGGTCATGATGCGAGTCCGGCGGCCCAGCACGACCCAGGCCAACAGAGAGCCCAGGATAGCGTTGCCGATGCCCGCCCAGGTGGCGGCAATACCGTACTTCCACCCAAACTGCCCGGCGTATCCCACAAAGACTACGGCGGAGAAGTAGGAGGTGCCGTAGGCGAAGGCGGTGAGCCATGGTCCGACAGACCGCCCACCCAGCACAAAGCCGCTGACATCGGTGGCGTGTTTCCGGCAATACAGACCGATGCCCACCATGACGGCGAAGAACACCAGCAGCATACCCAGCTTGATACCCATTTTGAACCAGTCCTCTCATCAAACACATTTGGTTTATTAGTTTGATGCGTTAAAGTTTAACGCACAAAAGCGATAAAGTCAAGAGAGAATTTGATTGTTTGGGAAAAAAGTTTTTCCAAGCTGGGATGCTCCCGATCAGAAGGGGCTGGGAAACAGGGCGATGAAGGGGGCTGCGGGGACTGGGTGGGAAAGCGGCAGATTTGCAAGTGGATGATTGAAGGGACGCTCCCGACACTGGGAACGTCCCTTTGTCACACGGCCAGGAGGAGATAGCCACCCAGCAGTATTGTCAGAAAAACCAAATTGGCCGCAGTGAACCACAACAGGTATTTTCCCTTTTTGTGGGGAGAGCGGCGGACCACCTGCTTATAGGAGATCAAACTGGCCATAGAGGCGATCAGCGTACCCAGTCCCCCCAGATTAGTGCCAACCAGTAGTGCGGTCCCGTTGTCTGTAAAACCAGACAGCAGCAGGGCGGCGGGCACATTACTGAGCGCCTGGCTAGCCAGGACGGCGCATACCGCCTCATGGTGAGCGAGGACGGCCCGGAAAAAGTCATGGCAGGCGGGCAGGCGGCTTAGGTTGCCCACAAAGAGAAAGAAGCCTACAAAGGTGGCCAGCAGGGACCAGTCCACCCGGACCAGCACACGGCGGTCTACCAGGGCAGTGAGCACGGCCACCAGTACGCATAACAGCGCCACAGGCAGGGCTTTCGCCACCGCGGCCAGACAGAGGACAAAGAGGATGAGGTAAAAGCCCAGACGCCTGCCTTCGGAAATCGCGGGAGGTGTCAGCTTGGGTAGGGACAAGGGGGTGGAGCGGCGGCACAGAAGGAACAGTAGAATCAGCAGACCGGAGGCGGCGGTGAGGGGGAGCATGGACCGGAAAAACTCCCCAAGGCTCATCTGATAGTGGGAGTAGAGGTACAGGTTTTGGGGATTGCCGATGGGGGTAGCCATACTGCCTAGATTGGCGGCGATGGTCTGCATGGCCACCACAGGGATCAGGCGCTCCTCCTCTCCGGCTAGCTCTAGTACCTCCATTGCGAAGGGAACAAAGGTGATAAGGGCCACATCGTTGGTCACCGCCATGCTGAAAAAGAAGGGCAGGAAGATGAGCGCACCCTCCAACTGTCTGGTCGTGGCCGTCCGCTCCAGCAGATGCTCACCCAGACGGCGGAACAGACCCAGCCCCTGGAGCCCTGCCATCACCGCCATCAAAGAAAAGAGCAGCCCCAGGGTGCCGCCGTCGATATAATCCAGATAGGCCCGGTCCGGGGGGACCAGAAAGGCTGTGGCAGCCGCCAGCAGCCAGGCGATGGACAGCACCGTTTCCCGCCGTAAAAATACTATGAGCTTTTGCAACACACATCTCTCCATTCGGGAGGATATGTTAGCACAGACAGGAGGAAAAATCAAAGAAAATATTTTTGTGGGGGAGGGGCAGGAGAATACCGAATTACCAGATGTCACCGCTTCGGATAGGAAAGCCCCCAAGCCAAAATGGCTTGGAGGCTTGTTAAGCCGTCCGGGACAGAAGCTTTTCCTGCCGGAGGACACGGAGAAGAAAGAGAAGGGAGAGAATGGCGGTGAGTACTCCGGTAGAGGTGGAGATGAGCCACACCCCATCCAGCCCCAGGGCGCCGGGCAGTACAAGCAGGGACAGGAGGGGGAAGACAAGAGTCCGGCTGAACGCCAGGACCAGGGAAAGCCCCGGTCGATTCAGGGCGGTAAAGAAGGAGCTGAGGCAGGTGCTCACCCACCCAAGGAGATAGGACAAGGAGAAGAGCTCCATGGCCCGCAGGGTCATGTCCAGCAGAGCTGAGTCCTCCTCCTTGAGGAACAGGGGGATGACCTGTTCGCCTCCGAGCTGCATCCAGACCAGCACAGCCAGGGAGATAGCCGCCGCCGCCGTCAGGACTCGCTTCTCCAGGGCGAACATACGGGTACGGCTGCCGGCACCATAGTTATAGCTGATGGCGGGCTGCATGGAGTCGGCCATGCCGAAAAGGAGGGCGCCGACGATGCTGTCCACATACATCACGATGGAAAAGGCGCTTACCGCCGGGGTGCCGGCCAGATGGAGCAGTACACTGTTGAGGATGACCATGAGCACCGAGCCGGCGATGCTGGAGAAGAATTCTGAGCTGCCATTTGCCAGCAGGGCAGCCAGCTGATGGAGAGGTACCCGGCCCCGGACAAAGCGTAGGGGCAGTTTTTTTCGTAGGAAGGGGAGCAGGCCAAGGACTGTGCCCAGGGCCATCCCAATGCAGGAAGCCAGGGCCGCCCCGGCCACTCCCCAACGGAAGACAATAAGGAATAGAGCGTCCAGTACAATGTTCACAAGGGAGGTGAACACATTGATTCCCATGCTGTACCGGACCCGGCCGCAGATGCGCAGATAGTTGTCCAATGCGAAAAAGAGCATGATAAAGGGGGCCAGCAGAGCATAGACCCGCAGGTAATCCACTGCCATAGCGGTGACCTGACGCTCCGCGCCCATGAGTGCCACTGCGGGCCCGGCCAAGAAGAAACCCGCCGCTCCGATTAGAAGAGAGAGCAGAAGGATGAGCTTGGAGCAGAAGCTGAAAATACGGCTGGCCTCCTCGGACTTCTGCTCCCCCAGGCGAATCGCGATCTGGACCGAAGAGCCCACGGCTACCAAATCGATCAGGGCAAAGCTGATTAAAAGCAGGGGCATGACTAGGTTAACGGCGGCCAGGGCGTCGGCCCCAACATAGCGGCCCACAAAGATGCCGTCCACTACCGTATAGAGCGAAGTGACCGCCATGCTGACCATACTGGGCAGAGCACATCGGAAAAAGAGCCGGGTAGGGGAAAGGGTGATAAAAATACGTTCTTGCTGTGTCATATTAAAGATCCTTTTGATACTCCTTGCTGAATATGTCTAAAATCGCGCAGAACAGGTCAATTTCATCCTGGGAGTAGGCGGCCTCCACCTGACGAGCCGCACGCTCCAGCGGACGGTCATAGGCTTTTAGCGCCAAGGCGGCCGGCCCGGTAACTGACAAGTAGCTGACACGCCGATCCTCCTCGCTCCGGGTTTTGGTTACCAGGCCCAGCTTGACCAGTTCCCCGACTTTGATGGTGGCTGCCGCGCGAGAGATGTGCAGGGTGTCTGCCAAGGTGGTGACAGTGCACACGCCCAGGGCCTGCTGATAGGAGATGACATCCAAATACATGATGCTGTTATAGGACAACTCACCTCCTCCAGTCTTGTTTACTTGGCGCAGGTCACTGACGGTAGAGTCATAATAAAATCTGCACAGACTGTCACGCAGGTCCATAAAACAGGCGCCTCCTAAATAGTTAACCAAATTTAATTAAATTTGCTTAATCAATATAACAGAAGATTATAATGTTGTCAAGTAGGAGAAAGAAGGATGCTAAGAAGTAAAAAATCCGTCCAAGCACAGCTTGGACGGATCAGATGTACGAAAGGGAAAGGAAAGATATGCTCAGAGATCCTCCCCGCTGATGACTTGGGCTTTAATCAGGTTGGTGGAGCCGCTCTTGCCCAGGGGGACCCCAGCGGTAATCACGACCGTGTCCCCAGCCTGGACCAGCCGTTCCTTCAGAGCCACCTCGGCGGACAGAGAGAAGATGCGGTCGGTGGAGTTGACCTCTCCGGTGAGGAAGGGGATGACACCCCAGCAGATGTTCAGCTGGCGGCGCACCTTCTCATGCATGGTCAAGGCGGCCACGGGGCAGGAGGGGCGGAACCGACAGATCATCCGGGCGGTACGGCCGGAGTTAGTGGCCGCCAGGATGGCCTTGGCGTCCAAGTCCTTGGCGGTCAAACAGCAGGTGTGAGTGATGGCGTCGTTAATGTTGCTGGCCGGGACCACCCTCTGCTTTTGGAAGTGGCGCCAGTAGTCAATGGAGGCCTCCGCCTCCTCCACAATGCCTGTCATAGCTGTGAGGGCCTCCACCGGATATTTGCCCCCAGCAGTCTCGCCGGACAGCATGACGCAGCTTGTGCCGTCAAATACGGCGTTGGCCACGTCGGACACCTCTGCCCGGGTGGGCCGGGGGTTGCGCATCATGGAATCCAGCATCTGGGTGGCGGTGATGACAGGCTTGCCTGCCTGAAGGCCCTTGCGGATGATTTTCTTCTGAAGGATGGGTACCTTGGCGGCGGGGATCTCTACGCCCAGATCGCCCCGGGCCACCATAATGCCGTCGGCGGCGGCCAGGATCTCGTCGATGTTGTCTACGCCCTCCTGGTTCTCGATCTTGGCGATGATCTTCACACTTTCCCCGCCACAGTCCTGAAGGACCTGGCGGACCGCCTCAACATCGCTGGCCTGACGGACAAAGGAGGCAGCGATAAAGTCAAAGTCATTCTCCACCCCGAATCGGATGTCTGCCACATCCTTCTCGGTCAGGGCGGGCAGATGGATATGGACGCCGGGGATATTGATGGACTTATTGGCGGATAAAGTACCACCGTTCTCCACTGTGCAGACGATGTCCTCACCCCGGATCTCATCCACCCGGATGGCCACTAGGCCGTCGTCAATGAGGATCTCCTGGCCGGGGGCCACCTCCTGGTGGAGCCTGGGATAGCTGACAGAAACATGCGTCTGGTCCCCCACCTCCTCCCGTGTGGTCAGAGTGAAGGTATCCCCCGCCTCCAGGGAAATGGACTTGGTGTCGAAGTTGCGGATGCGGATCTCCGGCCCTTTGGTGTCCAAAATTGTGGCCACCGGGCGGCCCATAGCGTCACGGACAGCCTTGAGCAGACTAAGCCGCTCCAGGTGCTCCGGGTGGCTGCCGTGGGAGAAGTTGAACCGGGCCGCGTCCATTCCGGAGCGGATCAGGGTGCGAATCATATCCTCGCTGTCCACCGCGGGGCCCAGGGTGCAGATGATCTTTGTTTTTCTCATATTGATTTCCTCCTGTGGGAATCAAACTGTTCAGACTTCGTACATCCCTATCATACAGGAAAAGAGGGGCTTTGAACAGGGGGCAATTCCATGAAATTATGTCCTCTCCATGACCAAAAATCCGACAAATGGGAGGGGGGCTATCCGAATGGTGAACGGACGCAGAAGGTATGAAAAGACCCCCTCCCGCTTAGGCGGAAGGGGGCAGTCATTTTATAGGTAGGAGTCAGCCAGAGCCTTGAATTTCGGCAGGGCCCGCTGGATCATCTCGGTCTGGACACAGTAGGCGATGCGCACATGGCCGGGGGCGCCAAAGCCGGAGCCGGGGACCAGCAGCAGGTCGAACTTCTTGGCCCGCTCACTGAAAGCCAGATCATCGGGCTCCAGGGACCGGGGGAAGAGGTAGAAAGCGCCGCCGGGCTGGGCTACATGGTACCCCATCTCCCGCAGGGAGGAGGTGAGCAGCCGGCAGTTCTCCTCGTACACCTTCAAATCAGAGGTCATATCGCAGCACAGAGAGGTCACCTGCTGGAACAGGCTGGGAGCGTTCACATAGCCCAGGGAGCGGCCCGCCCCGGCCACGGCGGCGTAGACCTCGGCAGAGTCGGTGATGTCACCGGGGACCAGCACATAGCCCAGCCGTTCGCCGGGGAGGGACAGGGACTTGGAGAAGGAGTAGCACACGATGGTGTCCCGGTAGATGTGAGGGACCCAGGGGACCTCGAAGCCCTGGAATACAATTTCACGATAGGGCTCGTCAGAGATGAGGTAGATGGGGTGTCCGTACTCCTGACTCTTGGCGGTGAGGACGGCGGCCAGCCGCTCCAGGGTGTCCTTGGAGTAGACTACGCCGGATGGATTGTTGGGGGTGTTGACCACCACGCCCTTGGTGTGGGGGCCGACAGCCTTTTCAAAGGCCTCAAAGTCAATCTGGAAGTGGTCGATCTCCGGGGGAATGAGTACCATTTTGGCCCCCGCGCCTTCAATGAATACCTTATATTCGGGGAAATAGGGGGCAAATACGATGAACTCGTCCTCGGGGCAGGTCAGTCCGCCGAAGACACAGCAGAGAGAGGCGGCCGCCCCTACGGTGATATAGAGCTGGTCGGCGGTGTAGCTGGCCCCAAAACGGCGGTTCAGGGAGTCGGCGAATCGCTGGCGGGCCTGTGCGTCGCCCTGGGCGCTGGTGTAGCAGTGGATCAGTTCGGGCTGTTCCCGCAGAATGCGGATGGCGGTCTCGTTGACCGCGTCGGGGGCGGGAACGCTGGGATTGCCCAGCGAGAAATCAAAGACGTTTTCAGGGCCGACAACAGCGGCCCGCTGCTTGCCGTACTCAAACAGCTCACGGATCACAGACCGGGCGGTGCCCAGTCCAAGCATACGTTCAGAAACCACGGGGATGACCTCCTTATGAAAAATCGGGAAAAAAGAACAGGAACGGACCTGCTTGTCCATTATACCACGGCAATTTATCAGCGTAAAGCGGCAATTTTGAGTCAGAGGGAAGAAAAAGGGGGGAAGTTCGATGACAAGAGGGGCAAAATCAGCCACGCCTCGCCTTTACAAACGGAGAATGGGGGGCTATAATCAAAGAAATACCAGTGGAGAACGGGGAGGTGAGGGTATGCTGGAGTTGGCTGGAAGATCCATCGCGGAGCAGATCGCTATTGGACAGTTGCACTTTTACCGGCGTGAGCCCCCTGTGTTAGCCCCCCGCTCTCAACGCGGCCCCCAAGAGGAGCTGGAGCGATTCCAACAAGGACAGAGGCAGGCCGTACTGCAGTTGGCTGCCCTCTACGACCGTGCCTTTGCCGAGGTGGGGGAGGAAACAGCCTCTATTTTTGCCATCCACGCTATGCTGCTGGAGGATGAGGACCTTGTCCGAACCATCACGGACATGATACAAAGGGAGGGGGCCACGGCAGAATATGCTGTCAAGGCGGCGGGGGATGCTCTGGCCGCCGCCTTTGGAGCGATGGACAGCCCCTATATGCGGGCCAGATCGGTGGATATGCGGGACATCTCCCGCAGAATGCTCCGGGCGCTGCTGGGTCGCCGGCCAAAGGCACCCTTGACCCGGCCGGGAACCATCCTGGTCTGTGAGGAGTTTTTCCCCAGCGAGGTGATGGAGTTGGACCGCCGCTGGCTGGTGGGACTGGCGGCTATGCGGGGCAATGTGGACAGCCATACCGCTCACCTGCTGCGGGCCTATCACATCCCAGGCATGATTGAGCTGGACTTGTCCCCGGACCTGGAGTGGGAGGGACAGATCGGCCTGATGGACGGATTTGACAACAAGCTGTATTTGGACCCGGACCGGGAATTGATGGAGAAACTCCGCCTGAGGTATCAGGAGCGGGGCTGCCCCGTGGGCTGCGGGACATAGAAAGAAAAGAAAGGGGAGCGTACACATGGAGCGGGAGAGGAAGCGGAGGTTGAGCTGTACGGACTGCGGCCTGTACAACTGTCGAAACCGGGGGGAACAGTACCCGGAATTCTGTTTGACCACCGGATGTGTGGAGGCGGGGGAAACCGCTGAGTTGGACCAGATTTATGGCGGCGACACCATAGACGGGAAAATGGCTCGGGCTGCCGCCCAAATCGAGGGGCGGTATTACTGTACCAAGACCCGTGTAGAAGAAACCGTCCTGTTTATCAAGGAGATCGGGGCCAAAAAGGTGGGGATCGCCACTTGTTTTGGACTGATTAACGAAGCTAAGATCTTTGCCAAAATCTTGCAGAAAAACGGAATTGAATATGTCAGTGTGGTGTGTAAGGTAGGGGGAGAGGACAAGGCGAATATGGGGCTAGCCCCTGAAGACACCATCTGCAAGGGGGCCCATCCGGAGACCATGTGCAACCCCATCCTCCAGGCACGGGTGCTCAACCGGGAAAAAACGGATCTGAATATCGCTATCGGCTTGTGTGTAGGCCATGACGCCCTGTTCAGCAAGTATTCTGACGCGCCGGTGACTACCCTCATCGCTAAGGACAGGGTGCTGGGCCATAACCCGGTGGCCGCTCTGTACAGCGGGTACTATAAAAAACTTTATGAGTGAATCGATCCAGGGATGCCGTGGGATGATTTGAGGAACCAGACTTGAAGGTGCTATTTGAAAGAATAAACGGTGGCGCGGACTGCCTGGATAGACGTTTGGAGCAAGTACAGTTCCTGACAGGAAATTCCTTGAAAATGATCGCTGTTATGGCGATGGTTATTGACCACACCTGCAAAATCGTCCTTCAGTGGCTCTTATCAAATTACTGGGGCGTAATGGTGGATACCGGGAAACTATCCTGGGAGCAGTTTGAGAAAATTGATTATTTCATTCGATTTGATCTGCAGAGCATAGGTACAATTGCGTTTCCGCTGTTTTGCTTTTTGCTGGCAGAGGGTTTCCAACATACTAGAAACAAGAAGCGATATATCGGGTTAATGCTTGTATTTGCGCTAATCTCCGAAATACCTTTTGATATAGGATTTTTTAGCAGATATTCGCTTATGGAGGGTACATTTCCGTTTTATTTAAAATATCAAAATGTATTTTTCACTTTGTTTTTAGGCTTATTGACATTAGCGTGTCTCGAAAGATGCTCGTGCAAATCACAGGTGCGCACTGATAAAATTAAGTCAGTGGTTTTGCAAGTTGTCAGTGTGGCGCTTTTTTCTGTAATTGCTGAACTGATACGCTGTGATTACGGGATACAGGGGATCCTGTTCATATCCGCGTTCTACGTCTGCCGCAGCCATCGGGTCTATCAAGTGCTGCTGTTCCTTCTGGCATATATGGGGGCGACTGGAAATCAGCCGACTATGTGCATCCTTTTTGCCTGTCTGCTCATTTTACTCTATAACGGCAGGCGGGGGAAACTGAAATTGAAGCGCTTTTTTTACGTATTCTATCCGCTGCACATTACGATTTTGTACCTATTCCGATTGCTCTTGGAAAAGTCGATGATAACCTGATCGCGCGATTTTGATTTGCCGGGGCACTGGCCCCCTGAAAAAACCTGTGCTGCGCATAACAAAGTCCTCCGTATGAATTCGATCATGCGGGGGACTCAGTTTGTTAAGCGATAATTCTGTAAGAGCGCAGACTATTGTTATCGAATCGGCATAGGGCAGACGGGGCAGAAAGTATGCACCTGTTCCTGGCCGTTGAGGATACGCAGAGCGCCCAGGGCCAGGGCCTCCATCTCGTTTTCTCCGGGGATGACCACCACCCGACACAGGTTGTGGAGATAGTCGATGACCATGCTGGTGAGCTTTTTGGAGTTGGCCAGCCCCCCGGTGAGGATGACCGCGTCGATCAGCTCATGGAAGCAGCCCAGCATGATTCCAACGCCCTTGGCGATCTGGAGGGCTTGGGCCTGGTAGACCAGGGCCGCCCACTCATCCCCATCCTCGATACGGCGCTCCACCTCCCGGCAGTCATGGGTGCCCAGCAGGGCGGACATCCCACCCTCCCCCCGAAGCTTTTTCAGCATCTGGGCCTTGGTGTACTTGCCCGAGTAGCACAGATCCACCACATACAGCATATTCAAACTGCCCGCCCGGTCCGGGGAAAAGGGGCCGGCGTCGTCGGACACAGAGTCGATGATGCGCCCGTGGCTGTGTGCGGAAATGGAAATTCCACCCCCCAAATGGGCCACGACCAAATTCATATCCTCGTATTTCCGGCCCATGGCCTGGGCGTATTTGTGGCTGGTGGCTCTGGCGTTGAGGACGTGGCAGAAGCTGGCGCGGGTGACCTCCTTAAAGCCAGTGACACGGGCCTCCGGGGGCAGCTCATCACTGGTGACCGCGTCGTAGATATAGGCGGGGATGCGCAGCGGTTCAGCAAATTCCCGGGCCATCAATCCACCCAGGTTGGAGGCGTGGTCAAACACTGTGTGGTGGAGCAGGCAGTCGGTTAAGTTGTCATCCACCACATAGCCGCCGGCCACGATATTAGGAATGATGCCGCCCCGCCCTACCACAGCGGAAAGCTGCGTCAGGTCAAAGCCCTCCTGGGCCAGCCAGCTTCGGACCAGGGCCACCCGGTAGTCTAACTGGTCGTTGAGGGCAGGATAGGGGGACAGGTCCTGGTTGGTGTGCCCGATGCTTTTGAGCATCAACGGGTGCTCATCCTCGTAGACAGCGGCCTTGGTGCTGGTGGAGCCTGGGTTGAGGACTAAGATCTTGTGGGACATGTCAGCTTCCTCCTAATCCATGGCGGCGCAGAGCAGGATAGAGTAATATTTCTCCTCCGGCGTGGCCCCACGGGAATTGATGGTGATAGGGACCGCCGCTCCCAGCACGACTCCGGCCATCTGGCCGCCGGCCAAGCCATATAGGGCTTTGCCCAGTACGTTGCCCACGGCGATAGCGGGGACCAGCAGAATGTCCGCGTCCCCGGCCACCGGGCTGTGGTAGCCCTTCACCAGAGCCGCCTCGCGGTCGGTGGCCAGGTCCAGAGAGATGGGCCCTTCCACGATACAGGGACCGAATTCCCCCCGCTCTCCCGCTTCTTTTAGTGACAGGGCGTCCCCGGTTTCAGGCATAGCGGGATTCACCGTTTCCACAGCGCACAAGGCGGCGGCCTTGGGCCGTTCATAGCCCAGGAAGCGGCAGAAGTCCACCGCGTTTTTCAGGATATGGCCTTTCTGCTCCAGATTGGGGGCTACTACCATACCGCCGTCGGTGATGAATAGCAGCTTGTGGTAGCGGGGCACATCCAAAATAGCCACATGGGACATGACCTGGCTGGCCCGAATGCCTGTTTCCCGGTGGACCACCGCCTTGAGCAGAGTGCCGGTCTGAAGCATCCCCTTGATGAGGATATCCCCCTTTCCCTCCCGGATAAGAGCGACAGAGCGGGCAGCGCACTCCAGATTATCCTGGGCGTCTACGATCTGTTCTGGAGAGAGCTCCTCCCCCAGACTGCGGGCAATGGATCGGATCTCGTTCCGTCGGCCCACCAAGATGGGGCGGATCAGCCCGTCTCGGCGGGCGGCAAAGACTGCCTGTAAGGTGTGTTCGTCATGGGCCGCGGCTACCACCGCCTCCCTGGGGGAGAGATGTTGCAGCCGGCTCTTCAGAGCTGAAAAACTCGAGATGACCATGGGCGTCCTCTTTTCTGTCAGTTTGTCGCACCTATTCTAACATTCCAGAGAAAAAAAGTATAGGGCAAATTTGCTGTCCTTCCCCTTGACGGATGGGACCGGAATCGGTATAATATCATTTGTTATCCGCTAGTGTGGCTCAGGGGTAGAGCAGCTCACTCGTAATGAGCAGGCCGTGGGTTCGATTCCCACCACTAGCTCCACGTCGGAGCAAAGTCCTCTTTGCTCCGACGTCTTTTTATGCCTGGGGCAAAAAAGACGTCATCCGCCCGCTTCCCTGCTCCTCCTTTTCAACTGCGGCCCGCTCCGCTAGGCACACAGTTGGTGGGCCGCACTGTGGGCGGCATTTTTCGCCATGAAGAAATATCGATTTTGACCGTCCCTGCCAGCTCGTCGCAAGCGATATGTCGCTTGCGACGAGCTTTTTGATTGTAAAGAAAGACACGACTTACGTCGTGCCTTTCTGAAAAAATAGGAAGTTTTCGATCATCAGCCCATGCACTCAGCACATCTTGGCGCCAGCGGGGATCTTGTCGTCCAGCATAAGCAGATTCAGGACCTCGGCGCCCTTCTCAGTGTGGACGGCGGAGATGAGCATACCGTTGGACTCCAGGCCCATCATTTTCCGGGGCGGCAGGTTGACGATAGCCATGAGGGTCTTGCCTACCAGGTCCTCCGGCTTGTACCATTTGGCGATGCCGGATAGGATCTGGCGATCGGTACCGGTGCCGTCGTCCAGGGTGAATTTCAGCAGCTTCTCGCTCTTCTTCACATTCTCACAGGCCTTGACCTTGACTGCTCGGAAGTCAGACTTACAGAAGGTGTCAAAGTCCACCTTGGCCTCCAGCTGGGGCTCTATTTCCAGGTCCGGGAGGGCGGACTTCCGGGCGGCTTCAGCCGCCGCCTCCAACTGGGCCAGGGCCTTCTCTGTGTCTACACGGGGGAACAGATTGTCCCCACGCTGGACGGTGACATCCCCCCGCAGGGAGCCATAGACGGCGGCGCTGTCCCAGGTGCGGCACTCCTGGCAGGCGCCGATTTGGTCCAGTACCTTTCCAGCGGAGCCGGGGATAAAGGGGGTCAGCAGGATACCGGATACCCGCAGTACCTCCAGCAGGTTATACATGACCCGTGCCAGACGGGGACCGTTGGCCTCCATGTCCTTGGCCAGCACCCAGGGGGCGTTCTCGTCGATATACTTGTTGGCCCGGCCGATGACCTTAAAGATTTCCGCCAGGGCGTTCTGGAAGGCGTAGTGCTCCATCTGCTCCTCATACTTGGCGCGCAGGGAGGAGATGAGCTCAACCATCTCCCTGTCCATCTCCCCGTCTTCCGACTGATTTTCGGGCAGGGTGCCACCGAAATACTTGCCTACCATGGACACGGTTCGGGAGAGGAGGTTGCCCAGGTCGTTGGCCAGGTCCACATTGATAGTCTGAATCAGCGCTTCGTTGGAGAAGTTGCCGTCAGAGCCGAAGGGGAAGGTGCGCAGCAGGAAGAACCGCAGGGCGTCCACCCCGAACATCTCAGCCAGGATATAGGGGTCCACCACGTTACCCTTGCTCTTGGACATCTTGCCGCCGTCCAGCAGCAGCCAGCCGTGGCCAAAGACTTTCTTGGGCAGAGGCATCTCCATACTCATAAGCATGGCAGGCCAAATGATGGAGTGGAAGCGGACGATTTCCTTACCAACAAAGTGAACGTCGGCGGGCCAGAACTTTTCATAGTCGTGGTACTTGTCGTTGAACAGGCCCAGAGCGGTGGTGTAGTTGAACAGGGCGTCCACCCACACATAGACCACGTGACCGGGGTCGAAGTCCACGGGCACGCCCCAGGTAAAGGAGGTCCGGGATACGCACAGGTCCTCCAGACCGGGCTTTATAAAGTTGTTCACCATCTCGTTGACCCGGCTGCGGGGCTCCAGAAAATCGGTGTCCTCCAGCAGATGCTGGATGCGGTCGGCGTACTTGGAGAGTTTGAAAAAGTAGGCTTCCTCCTCCGCGTCCTGGACGTCTCGCCCGCAGTCGGGGCACTTGCCATCTACCAGTTGGGATTCGGTCCAGAAGGACTCGCAAGGCTTACAGTACTTGCCTATATACTTACCCTTGTAGATGTCGCCCTTTTCATACATCTTTTTAAAGATCTTTTGAATGGCGGATACGTGATAATCGTCGGTGGTGCGGATGAAACGGTCGTTGCTGATGTTCATCAGCTTCCACAGATCCTTGACTCCCTTGGGACCCTCCACGATGCCGTCTACGAACTCCTTGGGAGTAACGCCGGCCTCCTTGGCCTTGTCCTCGATTTTCTGGCCGTGTTCATCTGTACCTGTGAGGAACAGGACCTCATAGCCGGTCAGCCGCTTATAGCGGGCCATGGCGTCGGTGGCTACGGTGCAGTAGGTGTGGCCGATGTGCAGCTTATCGCTGGGATAGTAGATGGGTGTGGTGATATAAAAACGCTTTTTATCCATAGTAAAGCAGCCTCCAATTTATCATGTTATTCCTCGTTCGGAATGGAGCTCTCCTCGCGTTCAGCCCCAGAGGGCATTCGCTCTCCGGCGGGGAAGGAATTGTTGGACAGTAGCGCATATCCATAGCCCAGCAGAGAGAGGAGAAAGGCAGCGGTTAGAGCTAGCTGGAACCAGCTGGGGCCGTCAGCCAGAGAGATTATCCCCAATGAGATGCCCAGCGAAGCGCAGAAGGTAAGCAGCTGAGGGTGGGAGCGGCCAAAGAAGAAACCAGCGGCGAAGTAGTGGCACAGCATCATCAGAATGGTAGCTGCCAGGGAGAAGCCGTACCGCATGGCGACGGGGTCAGTGCCGTGGAGCAGGTGGGTGGCAAACAGCCAGCACAGTCCGGTATAGCCTGGAAGGACAGAGAGCAGGGAGGTCAGCCGGTCCAGCTGGCCCCGATAGGCGGCCCGTCCGACCAGCAGCAGGGCGGCTCCGGAGCCAAAGGTGAGCAGGACCGTCAACAGCAGGACGGGCAGCAGGGCGGCGGGATAGGCGGACAGGTAGGCGTCCCGGCTGATGCGGAAGAGTTGGAACTGGTCCATCCACTCCAGCAGGCCCAGCAGGCCGGCCCCTAAAAAACAGAAGCCGGAGGCGGCCATCAGTCCCATAAAACCGGGAGAGGGACAGAAAAAGGCGTCCAGGAATCCCTCCGGCCTCCTTTTTCCACGGCAGAGGACAAGAAAGGCCAGGACCAGGAGAGCCGTCAGGGCGAGCAGGGCAAAGGTGGCCGGCGCCCCGTGGAGATAGAGTTGAGTCTGGGCGTCATAGGCGGACAGCCACTGCCAGCGGCGCAGTCCAAAGCCCGCCAGGCCGCCCCCCAGGGCCAGACCCGGCAGGATGATTTCTTTTCGCATTGTATTGTGTGCCTCCTTAAACGGAGAAAGAAGTCGTGCCCACTATCATATACCAGTTTCCTCCAAAAAGCAACAGATATACCAGAGGGCTGCGGGCCTGGAAAAAGAGGGCCTATTTGCCGCCATTCCAGCGGTCCTGGCCTTTCCCGCCGAACTGGAACCACAGGGCCAGAATCAGCAAGATGACACCGATGATTGTGCAGGCACCGCTGAACAGGGGGGAGATGAGCCCGTTCCGCTCGAGCAGCACGGTAATGGACAGAAAAACCAGGTTGCCAAAGAGCAGGGTGCGGGCAGTGGGGTCCATCCGCTTCCTGGCGCGGTCCTTCTCGTCGGCCAGCTTGGCCTGATTGGCCTGACGTTTGGCATTGATGGTGGACTGGGAGTGGCGCTTTTTATACTTCTTGTGGCTCATGGGTCAGGGAGCTCCTTTCGTATCTGTGAGGAATCAGGGGGTAATGGTGGCCCCACCTACCACCGTGTCACCGTCATACAGGACCACGGCTTGGCCGGGAGTGATGGCCCGTTGAGGCTGGTCAAAAGCGAGGTGGATGGTGTCCGGCCCGGTCTGCTCCACAGTGCAGGGCTGCTCCGCCATGCGGTAGCGGACCTTGGCCCGCAGGCGGACAGGAGCAGAAAGGTGGTCACAGGCGATGAGGTTCAGATCCGCCGCCGTGAGGGTGGAGCCATACAGGCTGTCATTGCAGGAGAGTACCACGGAGTTATCCTGGGGCCGGACCTCCTTGACATAGAGGCGCCCACGGGTGGAGGATACCCCCAGCCCCCGCCGCTGGCCCAGGGTGTAGTCGATGATGCCGGTGTGGGCCCCCAGGACCGCTCCGCCCTCATCTAAAAAGGGGCCGGAGGGATAGCTCTTTCCAGTATACTGGCGGATAAAGGAGCCGTAGTCCCCGTCGGGGATGAAGCAGATGTCCTGGCTGTCCCCCTTCTTGGCGTTGATGAGGTCAGCTTGGGCGGCAATGGAGCGGACCTCCTCCTTGGACAGAGCGCCCAGGGGAAACAGGGAGCGGGAGAGCTGCTCCTGGTTTAGACCAGCCAGTACATAGCTCTGGTCCTTCTCTGGATGGGCCGCCTTCTTCAGCAGCCAGCGGCCGCTCCCCCGGTCCAGCTCCAGCCGGGCGTAATGGCCGGTGGCCACCTGATCCCGGCCTGACTCCAAGGCCTGCTGGAGTAAAAAGCCGAATTTGACATACCGGTTGCAGACCACGCAGGGATTAGGGGTAAGCCCCCGCTCATAGGCGGAGGTAAAGGTGTCCAGAACATGGGAGCGGAAAGGGGCGCGGGCGTCAAGCACATAGAAGGGAATACCCAGCTTCCCAGCCACGGACCGGGCGTCCTCCACGCCATCTGGAGGTCTGCCATCCTCCCGGCTCCCGTTGACCAGCGCGCCATCAAACATCTTCAGCATAACGCCCACTAGGTCGTGTCCCTCCTGCTGAAGCAGCCAGGCAGCGGTGGAGCTGTCCACACCACCGCTCATGGCCACAGCGATTCGATTTTGCATATGGGGACACCTCCTGCCGGGACAAATAAGGGTCAATCCGGCGATTTGCCGAAATTCGTTACAAAGTATATCACACTTTGGCCCTTGTATCAACCAAAAAGGCCAGAAAGAGGAAAGAAAGTTCCCGTTTTCTCTCGTTTCTTCAAAAAATATATGTTGTATCCGTTGGTAAAAAATAAGAGGCGACATACAAGATGTAGTGGACAAAACAAAAAGGACATGGTATACTTCTCCCCTGACAGTGTCTGGCGGCCATGCCGCCGGTTAGATAGTATACCATAAAGATACGGGAGAGGGAGACCAGCTATGAAAGTGATCAAGCGCGATGGGACCATCGTGGATTATGACCGAAGCAAGATCGTTACCGCCATCGAAAAGGCCAACGCCGAGGTGCCGCCGGAGGAACAGCTTGACCGGGCGCGCATCGACGCCATCATCGACCACATCGAGGGACTCAAGCGCCAGCGGATGCTGGTGGAGGACATCCAGGACCTGGTGGAGCAGGGGCTGGTGGCGGAAAACAAGTTCCACCTGGCCAAGACCTACATCATTTACCGCTATAACCGGGCCCTGGTACGCAAGGCTAATACCACCGACGAGTCTATCCTCTCTCTGCTGCGCAACGAGAACCAGGAGCTGGCAGAGGAGAACTCCAACAAGAACACCATGATCGCAGCCACCCAGCGGGACTATATCGCCGGGGAGGTGAGCCGGGATCTGACCCGGCGCATCCTGCTGCCCGAGCATATCTCCAAGGCCCACGACGAGGGGACCATCCACTTCCACGATGCAGACTACTTTGTCCAGCCCATTTTTAACTGCTGCCTCATCAACATTGGGGATATGCTGGACAACGGCACTGTGATGAACGGCAAGCTCATCGAGAGCCCCAAGAGCTTCCAGGTGGCCTGTACCGTCACCACCCAGATCATCGCCTGCGTGGCCTCCAACCAGTACGGAGGGCAGAGCGTGGATATGAGCCATCTGGGCAAGTATCTCCGCCGCAGCCGGGAGAAATTCAAAAAGCACATCGCCTATGAATGTGCCGGACAGGTGGACGAGGCTACCCTGGAGCGGCTGGTGGCCGACCGTCTGCGGGATGAGCTGAAATCCGGTGTCCAGACTATCCAGTATCAAATCAATACCCTGATGACGACCAACGGACAGTCCCCCTTTGTCACTCTGTTCCTCAACCTCCAGGAAGATGACCCCTATCTGGAAGAGAACGCTATGATCGTGGAGGAGGTGCTGCGCCAGCGGCTGGAGGGCATCAAGAACGAAAAGGGAGTCTATATCACCCCCGCCTTCCCCAAGCTGGTGTATGTGCTGGACGAGCACAACTGCCTCAAAGGGGGCAAATATGACTACATCACGGAACTGGCCGTCAAGTGCTCCGCCAAGCGGATGTACCCCGACTATATCTCCGCCAAGAAGATGCGGGAGAACTATGAGGGCAACGTGTTCTCGCCCATGGGTTGCCGCTCCTTCCTGGCCCCCTGGAAGGATGAGAATGGGAATTATAAGTTCGAGGGCCGCTTCAACCAGGGAGTGGTCTCCCTCAACCTGCCCCAGATTGGCATTCTGGCCAGGGGGGATGAGGAGAAGTTCTGGACGCTGCTGGAGGAGCGGCTGGACCTGTGCTTCGAGGCCATTATGTGCCGGCACAACGCGCTGAAAAACGTGAAGTCCGACTCCTCACCCATCCATTGGCAGTACGGGGCAATCGCCCGCCTGCCCAAGGGGGCTCCCATTGAGCCACTGCTGTACGGCGGGTACTCCTCCATCTCTCTGGGTTATATCGGGCTGTACGAGGTGACTAAGCTGATGAAGGGCTGCTCCCACACCCAGCCGGGCGGCACAGAGTTCGCCCTCAGGCTGATGAACCGGCTGCGCCGGGCCTGTGACGACTGGAAGAAGGAGACGAATATCGGCTTTGCCCTCTATGGCACACCCGCCGAATCTCTGTGTTACCGCTTCGCACGCATTGATAAGGAGCGGTTTGGCACGATACCTGACGTAACTGACAAGGGGTATTATACAAATAGTTATCATGTGGACGTGCGGGAACACATCGACGCCTTTGAAAAGTTCACCTTTGAGAGCCAGTTCCAGAAGATTTCCACCGGCGGGTGCATCTCCTATGTGGAGATCCCCAATATGCGCCACAATCTGGAGGCCATGAAGGAGGTTGTCCGCTTCATCTATGACAATATCCAATACGCCGAGTTCAATACCAAAAGCGACTACTGCCAGGTGTGCGGCTTCGACGGGGAGATCGTCATCAACGACGACAACCAGTGGGAGTGCCCCTGCTGCCACAACAAGGATCGGTCCAAGATGAACGTCACCCGCCGTACCTGCGGCTATCTGGGAGAGAACTACTGGAACGTGGGCAAAACCAAGGAGATCAAGTCCAGAGTGTTGCACCTTTAAGTGAATTAGAAATTGAGGAGGTCGGCTGTGATGGGTCCGTTGCCCCCGTGTTCCCATTTCTAACTCCTTATTCCTCATTCCGGAAAGTTTGGAGGTTTTGCCATGAACTATGCCGACATTCGCCCCATCGACGTGGCCAATGGGCCGGGAGTACGGACTTCCATCTTTGTGTCTGGCTGTACCCACCACTGCAAAGAGTGCTTTAACCCGGAGACCTGGGACTTCGCATACGGTCAGCCCTTCGGCGGGGAGCAGATACAGGAGATACTGGATTGCCTGTCCAAACCCTACATTCGTGGTTTGTCCCTGCTGGGGGGCGAGCCCTTCGAGCCTCAGAACCAGCGGGCGGTGCTGGAACTGGTCCGGGCGGTCCGAGCCCGGTTTCCAGAAAAGGACATCTGGTGCTACTCCGGCTATCTGTTTGAAAGCCTTCGGGACAGCCAGGTGGGAGAATACAGCCAGGAGCTGTTAAAGGAACTGGATGTACTGGTGGACGGGCCCTTTGTCCTGGAAAAGAAGGATTTGTCCCTCCGGTTCCGGGGATCGTCCAACCAGCGGTTGATTGATGTGCCCGCTTCACTGAGAGCGGGGGCGGCAGTGCTGTGGGACGGTGCGGAATAAAACAGAGAACGGGAGCCCCGGCGGTACCGCCGGGGCTCCCGTTTCATTTAGAGGACGCACAGGGGAGGGCCATCCAGAGGGATAACCCGGTCCGCCATGGACAGGATATCCTCCTCGTGACTGGACAGCAGGATAGGCAGGCCCAGTGCCCTCATCCTGTCCATGATACGCCCGGCCCGCTCCCGGTCCACCCCGGCAAAGGGCTCATCCAGCAGATAGAGCCGGGCGGGGAGGGACAGGCACCGGGCCAGAGCCAGCCGTCTGCCCATGCCGCCGGACAGGGCGGGGGGATAGACGGATGCTTCGCCGCCCAGCTCCACCAACTCCAGCAGTTGGGACACGTCCTTCCAGCGATCCTTGGGCAGTACGTCAGTGAGGTGCTGTCCCACCGACCGCCAGGGGAGAAGGCGGTTTTCTTGAAACAGGATAGCGATCTCCCTGGGACTGATGCCGAAGACCGTGCCGCTCTGGGGCCGCTCCAGACCGGCCAACACCCGCAGCAGGGTGGTCTTGCCGCAGCCGGAGGGACCCCGCAGGGCGGTGATGCCGGCGTCGGGGAGGGAGAGGGAAAAGCGGTCCAGCACCTTTTTCTCTCCAAAGGAGACGCTGAGTGATCGACAGGAGATCACAACTGAGTCCCCCCCTTCTGCTCCAGCATCAGCCGGAGTCCACGCTCCAGCGCCAGGCTGAGGGCCACCACCACAGCGGTCCAGGCAAAGAGATCCGGGATTTCCAGAGAGAGCTTAGAACTGTAAATCTGAGTGCCCATGGCCAAAGAGGGGGTACATAGCACCTCGGCGGCCACACCGGATTTCCAGGCCAGACCCACAGAGGTGATGAGGGCGGAGAGAAAGTATGGCCGGAGAGAGGGGAGATAGATCAGCCGTATGGCCTTGCTCCGCGAGAAGCGGTAGGCGCGGGCCAGCTCCAGAAGCTGGGCGTCAGTGGCCTCGATGCCGTGGACCAGGTTCTCCCACGTAACCGGCAGAACCATAAGGGCGGAGATGATGGCAGGTACCTGGTCCCGCTGCGTCCATAGCAGGACCAGCAGGATAAAGGAGACCACTGGGGTAGCCCGGATGATTCGGATGGGCGGGCACAGGAGCCGGGCGGACCAGGAGCTGGCGCAGGTAAGACCGGCCAGCAGTCCGCCCAGCACCACTCCGGCGAACAGGCCCGCTGCCACCCGGAGAAAGGTGGCCCCCACGGAGGCCCAGAAGGAAACCTGTCCTACCAGAGCGGCCAGGGCGGCCAACACGGTGAGGGGGTAGGGAAGGAGCAGCTCGTTCCCCCGGCCCTCCACATGAAGCTCTACCAACCAGGCGGCAAGCTGCCAAGCCCCCAGCCAGAAGGCCGGGGGCAGCAAGGCGCGGATGAAATTGGGCCGCCCTTTACTCCCCGCCATAGTAGAAGGCGTCGTAGGGCATCCCGCCGCCGATGGAAGCGGGGTCGGTACGGAATAGGACGGCGTAGTAGCCCTCCAGAGCGGCGCGCATCTCCTGGCCCGTGAGGAAGGTCAGATTGCACTGGGGAATGGACGCCTGGGCCACCTGCTCATTGGGAGCGATGCCGTATTTCGCCACCAGGGCGGCTCCGTCAGCAGCGTTGCCCTCCTCCGTCATGAAGGTGATGGAGTCGCCGTACAGGTCTAGCAGAGCGTCGATCAGCATGGGATTTTCCTGGATGAATTCGGTTCGGGCTACCACGCAGCCCATGGGCAGGACCCCTTGATCCAGTTTCTCCCACTCGTCAGACAGGGACAGGGCCTGACGCACGCCGGTGTCCTGTACCATCAGGGCGGTGGCGGCGGGGACAGGGAGCATACAGATGGCCTGTTCCGAGGAGACCATTTTAGCCGAAACCTCCTGGGCGGTCATCCACTGGATGTCTAAGGTAGAGGGGTCCACCCCGTTTGCCGTGAGGAGATGGTCCAATACATACTCCGGGTTTGCTCCCTGGCCAGTGGCGTAAATTGTCTTGCCCCGCAGGTCAGCCATAGAGTGGACGCTGTCCCCTTTCTCCAGAATATAGAGCACCCCCAGAGTGTTGACCGCCAACACCTGAATGGCCCCATCGCTTTTGGTGTACAGATTGGCAGCCACGTTGGTAGCGATGGCGGCCACATCGGCGGAGCCATTGACCAGGGCATCGGTGACCTGATTGTTGTCCGCCACAACAGTAGTGTTCAAAGTAAATGGGGCGTCTGTGGGGGCGCTGCCGGCAGCGTAGCTGTCCACCAAATAAGCGGCCCCGACGCCGGTAGGACCGCTGAGGACCATAAAGTTGATCTCCGGAATATCAGACGGGCCGGGAATCTCCTGGGACGAGTCGCCTGACGAGGAACCGCCGGAGGAGATGTCCCCGGAGGCAGAGCTGGAGGAGTCGTTCTCACTGGCGCTTGGTTTACAGCCGGCTAGGCTGGCCAGCACCAGGGCGGCGCACAGCAAGAGAGAGAGTTTTCGTTTCATGTGGATCATCCTTTCTGATAGAGCGGTGGGGACAGAAGCTCACAGGAACCCTTCCAGACCGGACGGGTCGGAGATGGAGATGGTCTTTCCGTGGCGGGAGATGAGGCCGCTCTCCTCCAGGGACTGGAAAGCCCGATAGAGGGAGGCCCGGCTCAAGCCCAGCCGCCGGGCCAGGTCGGTGGCGGCACAGGTGAGCTGCCCCTCCCGGACATTGGCCAGCAGGTACCGAGCCAGTTTTCCCTCGGCTCCGGACTGGACCAGGGATTGCAGCCTGCCGGACAGAAAGCGGATTCGGCCGGTGAGGTAGCGCAGGTAGTTTTCCCGGAGCGGCCCGTCCTGAGCCAGTAAGCGGTCCATGCTGTTCTGAGGCAGCATCAGGCAGCGGCTGCTCTGCCGAGCGGTAATGGTGGTAACAAATTCCGGAGCCTCGGTGTACAGGGCGGCGGCTCCAAACAGATCCCCAGGCTCCAGATAGCTGACGGTCAAAGTCCCCTTGGTGACCTGAAGCCTGCCGGCTAGCAGAATGCCCAGGCAGCGGCAAAAATGGCTTGGACTATACACCGTGGCCCCGGTGGGAAAGAACTCCAGCCGGCCCTCCTGTGTGATTTGGTCCAACAGGGCGGGGGAGCAGTGCCGAAGGAGCGGGCAGCCCTCCAGAATCTCCCAATCTTCTTGGTTCAGCGGCAGAACAGGCACCTCCAAACTGTCTTATTTGATACAGAATGATTGTATGACAGGGGAGAGGAAAAGTCAACCCCGGCTCTGGGTTCCAGAACTGGGGCCAGGGAGTCGATCCTTCCCTGGAGCGTACAGCTCCGGACGGAAGATCCCATCCACCCTCCGACTCAGCTTCTGGAGGTGGGCAGGCTGCTCTGTGATAGCGGCAGGGCCGCCTTCCGCTGCGCTGTCAACCTTTATCGGCTGGCCAGATAGGCCGCCGGGCCGCTCTCATACAGATCCCCGCCGTGGGCGTCCAGAATAACGGTAAGGGGGAAGTCCTCCACCTCCAGGCGGCGCACGGCCTCACAGCCCAGATCCTCCCAGCAGAGGACCTCCAGCGCCTTCACGCTGGACGCCATCAAGGCCCCCGCGCCCCCCAGGGCGGCCAGGTAGACGGCCCCATTCCGGACCACGGCGTCCTTGACTGTTTGGCTGCGTTTGCCCTTGCCGATCATGACGGCTTGGCCCAGGTCCAGCAGGCGGGGGGAGTAGGCGTCCATCCGGCCACTGGTGGTAGGGCCGGCGGAGCCGATGACCTGTCCGGGGCGCTCTGGGGTGGGGCCCACATAGTACAGGGCGGAGCCCTCCACAGGGAAGGGCAGGGGCTCCCCCCGGTCAAGCAGCTCCATCATACGCTGATGGGCGGCTGTAGACCGGCCCGGACAGCAGAACGGTGTCTCCCGCCCGGAGGGGGGCTAAGTCATCCTTTGACACCGGGGTGGTCAGACGATACTGCATGAAAACAGCCTCCTTAACTGATTGGATGGGTATACAGGGTTACAGGTGGTCCGACAGAAAGCGGTGGATCGTATCCGCGAGCTCTTGTGGGCGGCAGCGGTACAGATCGTGGGGAAGGTCTAACAGATGGAGAGAGGAGACGGAAAAAGCGGAGAGATACGTTCTTGCGCACATCCGCCATTCCTCCTGGGGAAGAGGGGTGCCCTTGCCGTTGGAAACCAGGAACAGCGCGGGGACAGAGGCGGGCGGCCCCTCCTGCTGTACCTGCCGGATGGAGCGGGGCAGGTCCCTTGCCTCATTGACCCATACGACACTGACGAAGTTCCGGCGGGCGGCAGGGGCCAGTTCCCTCCGTTCCGAGGCGGGGAAGCGCTTCAGCAGGGCGCGGGAGGTAAGGCGGAAGAGCAGCCTGCGCTTCCAGCTGGAGCGATGGAGGTCCTCCAGCCGGCGATGGACAGCATCCAGCTCCATGTGCTGATAGACCTGCGGTACAGCGGGGTCCAGCCCAACCAGAACGGAGACCTCCTCCGGATATTTGCGGGCCCAGTGAAGGGCCTCCAGAAAGCCCATGCTGTGGGCGGCCAGCACCACTGGAAGAGGGCGCTCCAGGGCGGCCAGCACGCCGCGGTATTCCTCTACCACAGTGTCTACATCTCTGGGGGCATCTGTCAGGCCGCTGTGTCCATAGCCGAATTTGGAGGGGATGAGGACCGAGTACCATGGGCTCAGAGCGTCCGCCAGAGGGGCATACTCCAGTCCGGGGAACAGAATGTTGGAACCGGACAGAATGAGAAGGGTGACCGGCCCGACGCCCGTGCAGGATACCTGGAGGCTCCGGCCGTCTATGGCAATCATTTTTTCCTCCATGGCGGGCACCTCCCGATGAGCGCTCACAGTTCAGCCGAGGCCCGGCGGGTGACGTGACAGCTGACATTCACCGCCACGGGCAGCCCCGCCACATGGGTGGGGGCGGTCTCTACGGCCAGCCCCAGGCAGGTGGTCTGGCCGCCGAAGCCCTGGGGCCCAATGCCCAGGCCGTTGATTTCTTCCAGCAGCTCCGCCTCCAGGGCGGCGTAGAAGGGGTCCGGATTGGGCTGGTCAATGGGACGGAGGAGAGCGTGCTTGGCCATGGCGGCCACTTTGTCAAAGGAGCCGCCGATGCCCACACCCAACACCACAGGGGGACAGGGGTTGGAGCCGGCCTGCTTTACGGTGTCCACCACAAAGCGCCGGACGCCCTCCACCCCGTCGGCGGGCTTGAGCATGGCTAGCCGGCTCATGTTCTCCGAGCCGAAGCCCTTGGGAGCCACGGTGATGGTGCATCTGTTCCCCGGCACCAGCCGCAGGGTGATGGCGGCGGGGGTGTTGTCCCCGGTGTTTACCCGCCGCAGGGGGTCGGCCACAATGGATTTGCGGAGATAGCCCTCCCCGTAGCCCCGCTGGACTCCTGCGTGGATGGCCTGCTCAAAGTCCCCTTGAATATGGACCTCCTGGCCCAGCTCCACAAACACACAGGCCATTCCTGTGTCCTGACAGATGGGGAGCTCCTTCTCCCCGGCCAGCTTCAGATTGTCCCACAGCAGGCCCAATGTCTCCTGAGCCAGGGGCCAAGGTTCCTCACGGCGGCTCCGGGCCAAGGCGGCCACGACGTCGGGGGGGAGCTGGGTGTTGGCCCGGACACACAACCGGGCCACTGCGTCGGTGACGGCGGCGGAAGAAATGGTCCTCATATTGGTTACCTCCCGGAATGGATAATCGTTTGATCGGGATGATTGTAACATAGCCCAGTGTGAAATTCAATTTTCTGCTGTTAGTTCCAGGAAAACAGCCGGACCGGGCAAAAGCCGGTCCGGCTGTTCATACCAGGGCGGTGTATAGCGCCCCCACCACCAGCGCGGGGAGCAGATTGGCGACCTTAAACTTGTTGCCGAAGGCAAGATTGACGCCTACACAGAAGATGAGGATAGAGCCTAGAAAGGACAGATTGTCCACCACAGCGGGGCTGAACACCGGAGCCAGAAGTCCGGCGCATAAAGTGACTGTGCCCTGGAGCACACCTACGGGCAGAGCTGAAAAGACAGCCCCCTTGCCGTAGGTGGAGGAGAAGATCATGACGATGATCAGGTCGAGGACGGATTTGGTGAACAGGGTGGAGGGGTCTCCGGTCATGCCGTCCTGGATGGAGCCTACGATGGCCATAGCCCCGACACAGACCGTGAGAGAAGCGGTGACGAAGCCCTGGATGAACTGGCTATCCTCCCCACGGGAGGCCTTCTCCTTCAGCCAGCCCCCCAGCCGCTCCATCCGGCCATCCAGATCCAGCCACTCACCCAGCAGAGAGCCGGCGGCGAGGGCCAGTATCATGCCCAGAGTGCCCCTGGTGTCCAGCCCAGTGAGTACCCCGTCCCGGACCGACAGCATCCCGTTCAGGGCGCCAGCTCCACCGATGAAAATGATGCACAGGCCCATGGCCTGGATCACAGCCTGCTGATAGCAGGCCTTGAGTCCTCCCTTCAGGACCAGGCCGGCACACCCTCCCGCCAGAATGGCCAGAACATTGACCACAGTACCGATCCCCGCCAAAGACGATCCCTCCCAGCCGGGGCCGATGTGGCCCCGCGCGACTGGATTTATTATAGTGCTTCGACGGAAAATGTCAAAGGAAAAGAATTTGCATTGAATTTGGGGATGTGATACAATAAAAAAATAAACGGCCTTGGGCCATAAGGAGGAAAATTTTCATGAAGATTGTGATCCTGGACGGCTATACGGAAAACCCCGGCGATCTGAGCTGGGACGAGCTGGGAAAGCTGGGCGAGCTCACTGTCTATGACCGTACCAGCCTCACCGATGAGGACGAGGCTATCGCCCGCATCGGCGACGCCGAGGTGGTCTTTACCAATAAGACTCCCATTACCAAAAAGGTTATCGACGCCTGCCCCAACATGAAGATGATCAGTATGCTGGCCACCGGCTACAATGTGGTGGACTATGTTTATGCCAAGGAAAAGGGCATTCCCGTCACTAACGTGCCCACCTACGGTACCGCCTCCGTCAGCCAGTTCTCCATCGCCCTGCTGCTGGAGATCTGCCACCACATCGGCCACCATGACGCCTCCGTCCATGCCGGCAACTGGGCCAACTGTGTAGACTGGTGCTACTGGGACTATCCCCTGATCGAACTGGAGGGCAAGACCATCGGTATCATCGGCTTTGGCCGCATCGGTCAGGCTGAGGGCCGGATTGCCAAGGCCCTTGGTATGAACGTGGTGGCTTATGACCTGTATCCCAACGACTCCGGCCGGGCCATCGCCGAGTATGTGGACCTGGATACCCTGTATGCCAGGGCCGATGTCATTTCCCTGCACTGCAACCTGACGCCCGAGAACACCGGCATGATCAACAAGGACTCCATCGCCAAGATGAAGGACGGCGTCATTCTGATCAACAATGCCCGTGGCCAGCTCATCCACGAGCAGGATGTGGCCGACGCCCTGAACTCCGGCAAGATGGGAGCCGCCGGCCTGGACGTGGTGTACACCGAGCCCATCCGTGCCGACAACCCTCTCCTGAAGGCCAAGAACTGCATCATCACCCCCCACATCTCCTGGGCCCCCAAGGAGAGCCGCCAGCGCATCATGGATACCGCGGTGGAGAACGTCAAGGCCTATCTGGCCGGCGCCCCCATCAACGTGGTCAACCGCTGAAAAACTGGAAAACAGCAGCAGAGCCGCCCATGAAAACATGGGCGGCTCTTTTGCGTTCAGGGCACGTTTTCCCTCCATACTGAAGCGGCCGACCGGGCCAGCTGAATCAACCCCTCGGCCAGCGTCCGGCGGGTCCCGTCCCGGTCGTCCGCCAGAGAGCGCAGGGCGGCCTGGAGGTTCCTGGGCTGAAGCAGGTCGGCGGTGGTGCTGGCCTCTCCGGCGGACAGCAGCTGAAAGAGGGAGTCCACGAACTGACTCCGCTCCTGGGGGGACAGACCGGCCAGCCAGCCCTTAATAGCCTGGTCGGCCATCCGGCTGCCGGGAGTGATCTCTTCCGCCTGGACGAAGGAGCCCCCCTCCACCTCCCAGGAGTAAGGGTCGTGCTGGAGCAGGCCGATTTGGCGGCTCCGCACCACGGTATGGGGCTCGTCGTGTTCCAACAGCAGTCCCACCACTGAGGACTGGGGAATGAAGGTGTGCAGCCGGGTCAGCAGCTCCTGGTAGCCCGGACTGTCCAGCACCAACCGGGTGAAGCCGGGGCCGTCGTTGTTGTAGATGGCCAGGATCCGGTCCCGTACTTTGATCCGGGCCAGGGCGCCGGCAAAGACAGCCAGATTGCCTCCCTTGGAGTGGCCGCCCAGCCGGAGGGAGCCAGGAAAGAGAGAGGCAAACCGCTCCACATAGTCCAGGGCCGCCTGTTGGGCGGGGACAGCGTCCAGGAAGCTCATGCTGAAGTCCTCCTTCCAGCCCACTAGGGTGGCGTCGGTGCCCCGGAAGGAAAGAAAGGCGGAGCCATCCTCCAACAGAACGGCGATGGCGGCGAACTGCATCTCCTCCTCCGGAACAAAGCGGTCCTGAGCGAAGGCCAATCCCAGGGGAGAAAAGCGGCGGCATCGGGCCAGAGCGGCCAGTAGCTTTCGGTCCGAAGGGCATCGGACACGGCCTCGCCGCCCCTCTGGCAGGGCCAGATAGGTTTCCGCCGCCTTTCCAAGAGAGATAGGACCGCGCAGGTCTGGAGGGACCAGGTTGTCGAAGTGGACATAGGACAGGATGGACAGAATCAGGCCGTCCACCGGGTTGAAGGGGGCCTGGCTCATGGGGATATCTCCCCGCCAGGCCAGGTAGTCGAACAGATCGGACAAAGGTTTCAGGCTCCTTTCCGGGGAAAACGGCGTCCTCCAGCCCCCTTTCCCGCATATCCCCGCCCACCACCGCATAGGATGGACCAACAAGAGGCGGGGAGTGTTGTTTTTGAAAGGAAACATGGAGGAGCGGGCCCAGCGCCTAGCTCTTTACATCATAGAGAACCGGGCCACGGTCCGTACCGCCGCACAGAAGTTTGGAATCAGCAAGAGCACCGTACATAAGGACCTGGCCGAGCGGCTGCCTGTATTCAACAGGACACTCTACCTCCAGGTCAAGGGAGTCCTGGAGGAGAACAAGGCCGAGCGGCACATTCGGGGAGGGATCGCCACCCGGAAGAAATACAAAGGGGCCTGAGAACGGACAGTGGATCGGGGACGCCACCGGGCGGCCCCGATTGCTTTTTGCTTCCTCCTATGATATCATATGCCTGAATGTGAATCTTGAAGGGGGACAAGGCCCATGAGCTACGCAGACCAGATATTCATCCAGAATTGCAGGGAGATCCTATCCCATGGGGTGTGGGATACGGACCGGGAGGTGCGCCCCCGATGGCAGGACGGCACGCCCGCCCACACCGTCAAGCTGTTCGGCGTGGTCAACCGTTACGACTTACGGAAGGAATTTCCCATTCTGACGGTCCGGAAGCAGTTCCTGAAGTCAGCGGTGGATGAGCTGCTGTGGATCTGGCAGAAGAAATCCAACAACATCCATGAGCTGAACAGCCATGTGTGGGACGCATGGGCAGACGAAAACGGCTCAATCGGCAAGGCATACGGCTATCAGCTGGGGGTGAAGCACCACTACCCCCAGGGGGATATGGACCAGGTGGACAAGGTGCTGTGGGACCTAAAGCACGATCCAGCCTCCCGCCGCATCATGACCAACCTGTATAACCACCACGACCTTTCCGAGATGGCCCTCTACCCCTGCGCTTACTCTATGACCTTCAATGTGTCGGGCCGCACCCTCAATGGGATCTTGAATCAGCGCAGCCAGGATATGCTCACCGCCAACGGCTGGAACGTGATGCAGTATGCCGTTCTCCTGCACATGCTGGCCCAGGTATCCGGACTGGAGGCGGGGGAACTGATCCACGTCATCGCGGACGCCCACATCTATGACCGTCATGTGTCCGTAGTGGAGGAGCTGCTGGAGCGGGAGCCCTATGAGGCCCCCCGGTTTATCCTGGAGCCCTCCGTCACAGACTTTTACAGCTTTACCCCCTCCAGTGTGAGGCTGGAGGGATATCAGGCCCATGCCCTGGATCAAAAGATCCCGGTAGCCGTATAGAGGGGGATCTGCTATGGAACTGATTGTGGCGGTGGACCAGAACTGGGCCATTGGGCGGGGAGGGGATCAGCTGATCTACATCTCCCAGGACCTCAAGCGATTCAAAACGTTGACCACTGGGCACCCGGTAATCTTGGGCCGAAAGACCCTGGACACCTTTCCCGGCGGCCGCCCCCTAAAGGGACGCAGGAACCTGATTCTGTCCCGCAGCCCCGGCTTCGCCCCGGAGGGGGCGGAGGTGTATCTCGACCTGGACGCCCTGCTGGCCGCGGCGCCGGAGGATAGCTTTGTAATCGGCGGCGCCTCGGTGTACCGGGCCCTCCTGGACCAATGTTCCACCGCCTATGTGACGAAAATAGAAGCTGCCTTCCCGGCGGCTGACTGCTGGTTCCCCGACCTGGATAGCCGTCCGGAGTGGAGGATATCAGAGGAGAGCGAATCCCAGGAGGAAGATGGAGTCAAGTTCCGGTATGTGACTTATCGAAAGGAGGAATGACGACCATGAAAAAACTGATTGCGGCCGGGCTGGCCTGTGCTCTGACACTGACTGTGGGGGGCACCGTGTTTGCGCACCATTAAGGCCGGACGGAAATATCCGCCCCCTGGATCCACTGTGATGGGGACGGCGACGGCCTATACGGTCGCTGTGCTGGCCGGCGGGATATGAACTTCACAGATGAGGATGGGGATGGTGTCTGTGACAACTGGATAGGCTGTCAGACGCCCGGCCGGGGCGAACACCACGTCAGCGGCCGTCATCACCATGGGTAAGTAAAAAGATTCCGGTACCAGCGGTACCGGAATCTTTTTACAGTCCTAGTGTCATACCCTCCTGGCCGGACAGTCCGTCTTTGGCCAGCATCCGCTCCAGCACCTCTACATCGGCGGTGATGTCCATGGCGTCCCCCTGGAAGAGGAGATCCAGCTGCTTTTCAAAGCCATCCACCACCTTATCCATCATACCCTCTATGCGTTCCATGGCGGCAGCGATGTTCTCTCCGGATATCTCCTGGTCCTCCAACTGTCCATAGGCCCGGAGGATCTTCAGGGTGGTGGGCAGGTAATAGCTCAAAAAGCTATGGAGTTGGGGAGAACTCTCCGGATGGGATTTCTGATAGTCCAGGATTTTGGCGGTGATGACCCCGATCCGGTCGATCTGGGCAGACAGCTTCTCGTTGTCCACGGCCTCGTTGACTGCCCGTATCTCTGTCAGAATGGCGTTCTCCTCCTGGTGGAGGGGCTGGGAGGGAGCCTCCTCCTTGGGCTGGGAATCGGACAGCCCATCAGCACTGAGGACCAGCCGGTCCCCACCATAATCCAAAAAGCCTTGGGGCAGGATCCCCTCCCCCAGCATATCGGCCAGATCGTCCCGGACCCGGCGGGGAGGCAGCCCGGAAGCGGAAGCCAGGGTGGATATGGCGATGGACTGCCGGGTCCCAATGACAGCCAAGTAATTGCGGTAGCGTCGAGCCTCCCTGCTCTTTCGCAGACCGACCCACAGAAGACCCAGACCCACCGAGGTGAAGCACAGCGGGGGGACGATCTCTTGCAGATACCATAGCAAGTCGGGCAACATCCATAGGTTTTCTACCGCCGAGATGATGGTGACGCAGCCAAAGGCGGCGGACAGAGCGCCGCCTACCTGTGTCAATCCCTTGCCGTCCTTGACCAGTTTAGACAGCGGGTCCTGCTGGGCCTTGGATTTTTTTCTTCCCTTTCCCTTGGATGTGGACGGCTCCTCTTGGAACGTGGTCGTTCTAGCCCCCACAGGGGCGGCCTGGTCTCGCTGGGTGTAATAGGGGTGCCGGCCGCGCTTTCCCCTGCCCATCAGCTTGAGTACGATCATCAGAATTGCCACGGGAGCGGCGACTCCAGTGAACAGCAGTACGGCGGCAATCGCCCAATAGGCCATATCCCCCGATCTCTCATTTCCCTTGTTGGTGTTTGCCACAGTCAGTCCCCCCAGCGGATGCTTATATCTTTATCATAGCAGGTCTTTCCCAAAATGGAATTTAAATTTTCTTAAAAATCAATGAATGGGTCCAGCGCTACTATCATACAGCAGCGGCGCATAAAAGTAAATGGCAGACGCTTTTTTTCCTAACAAGGGAAAAAGGTGCAGAAAAAGGCATCAGGTTGTAACTGTTCTGTAATTGTATCAGGGAAGTTTGGGTGATATAATAAACGCAGTCGGCTTTTTGCCCAGATAGAAAATAGAGGGAGGCTCTGTCACAATAAGGGCTTCCTTGGAGGGATAGCATGGAAGGCGAGCGCGTGATGAAGGCGCCGGAGAATGGAAAAAAGAAAACGTGGCTTATCGTGACAGGCGTAGTTCTGGGTGCGTTGCTGATGGCATATCTGGGGCTGTGCGCCTGGGTGGGAACGATGGACCGGATCTTTCCCAACACGACCATCGCCGGTCTGGATGTGTCCGGCATGACCGTGGAGCAGGCTCGGAAGGCGCTGGATCAGGCCATGGCGGAGCATGGAGATGAGATTGCCGGGACTATCACCTACGGGGAGTGGCGGGGCACCATCACCGCCTCCCAGATGAACTATGACTGGTCCGCCTCGGCGCAGGCGGCCTATACAGACGGCAGAGATCACTTTCTGACCCAGGGAGGGCAGTACGCCGCCAGACTTTTGGGCAAACAGTGGTCGGTGGAAACCAGAAGTATGGAAACAACAGAACTGGAGCGCCTGCTGGACCAGATGGAACAGGATCTGGACGGTGATGTGACCAGAGCCGCCTGGCGTCTGGAGGGGGACCGTTTGGTGATGACCAAGGGCCGCACCGGGGTGAGCTTGGACCGGGAGTCTGCCCGGGAGGGAGCTTTTTCCGCGCTGGAGGAGGCGATGGAGCAGAAGCTGGGTGGCGGCCAAGAGGGGAACGCGGAGGTGGAGCGGCAGCTTTACCCCGAGGAGATACCTCCCCAGGAACCCGACTTTGATGAGATTTATACTCAGTTCCATACCGAGCCGGTCAGTGCCCAGATGGACCCGGATACCTTTCAGATCACCGACCATGTGGTGGGGGTGGACTTTGACGTGGATGCCCTGAAGGCCGCCTATGAGGGGGCCGCGGAGGGGGAGACCTTCTCTATCCCCGTTACCTTGACCCAACCCAAGGAGACTAAGGCGAGCCTGGAAGAAAAGCTGTTTCAGGACCTGCTGGGGGAGGGAACCACCAGGGTGACTGGCTCGGCCAACCGCAAGTTCAACGTCAAGCTGTCCGCCGAAGCCTGCAATAACGTGATCCTCCTACCTGGACAGGAGTTCTCCTACAACAATACCACCGGCAGCCGCACGCCGGAAAAGGGCTATAAAAACGCCCCCACCTACCAGGCCGGAAAGTCGGTGGACGACATCGGCGGAGGCATCTGCCAGACCTCCTCCACCATTTACTATGCCGTCCTTCATACCCCGCTGGAGATCGTGGAGCGGCACGACCATCAGTTCAATACTGGTTATGTGGATCTGGGCATGGACGCCACGGTATATTTTGGTTCTCTGGACTTCCGGTTCAAAAACAATACCGAGTACCCCGTCAAGATCGTGACCAGCAGCTATGACTCCAACGGGAGCCGGTATTTGAATGTGAAGATCTACGGTACCAACCCCGATGGCATCTACGCCATTCCCAAGAGCAGCGTCTTTGACAAAGTGGCGCCCACCACCAAGTATGAGCCAGACCCCAGTGTTCCCCAGGGTACCCTGGTGCTGGATAAGGAGCAGTACGCTTACACCGGCTGGAGCGCCCACACTTATCGGTATATTTACGACAAAGACGGCAATCTGTTGGAGAAGCAGGATATGGGGAGCAGCAAATACAGTATGCGCCCCAACCTGTATCACTATAACCCGGCCGACGGCGACCCCAGCACCTGGCCGGACGGCAAGCCGCCGCAGCCCGGCACTGACCCTGGGACAGAGGTTCCTGTGGATCCCAGTACGGAGACCGGAGGGACAGCAGGCCCCGGCACAGAGGGCGGAGCCGTCCCCGGTACCGGAGAAGGGGAGGCTGGGACGGACCAGCCCGCACAGGACCAGCCGGCATCTGAGCAGACGGACGCCGGCGAGAGCGACCAAACCCAGACGGAGGGAGTGAGTGGTGGAGAGCGGCCCTCCGACCAGTCCGGCCAGGAGCAGGAAGAACCCTCCGGCCAGGGTGAGGAGGCATCCTCTGGCCAGAATACGGAGGCAGCGACCTGACAGACAGAGAGGAAGAGGACGATGTTCCAAGGATTTTCCCAGGGTGCCATCGATTTTTTGTGGGGCATCCGTTTCAACAACGAGCGAGGTTGGTTTTTAGCCCACAAGGAGGAATTCCTGACTCTGGTGGACGCCCCCATGCGGGAGCTGGCCGCTCAGGTGAGTCAGGCCATGACGGAAGAATTCCCCAAGCTTGGACTGGAGCTGAAGGTGAGCCGTATCTACCGGGATGCCCGGCGGCTCTTTGGCCGCGGGCCCTATAAGGACCACCTTTGGTTTTCCCTCCGCCGCCGGAACGAGAACGAGGGGGCGGAGCCCAGCTTCTACTTTGAGATCGCCCCGGAGTATTACAGCTATGGCATGGGAGCCTGGGATTTGCCTCCGGTAACCATGGCCAAGCTCCGGGCCCGCATCGACCGGGACCCAAAACCTCTGGAGAAGCTGGCCCGAAGGATGGAGAGGCAGGGGGAATTTGCGCTGGAGGGCCGGCAGTATAAGCGGCCCAAGGGGGACCCGGGAAAGCTTCTGTTTCCTTGGTATAACAGTCGTCAGCTGGTCATCTCCAGCGACCACAACTGTGAGGGCCCCCTGTTCGGCCCTGAACTGGCGGACCAGGTGCTGGAGGGGTTTCGATTTCTGGTGCCCTATTACCAGTATCTCCAGACATTGGCCGGGGACGCGCCTCCGCCTGAAATCTGAATACAGAGAAAAAGCGCTCCGGCCTCGGCTGGGGGCGCTTTTTGCAGGACGGGGGCTTGAGACTTGTGCTGTAGAGCTGACGGCACAGAAAATTTTGAAAATTTCTCACAAATACTATTGACAATAGAGTGGAGATGTGGTACATTATAGCCAGAAAAGATGAGTCCAATGTATTAAGAAAGTCCCCGCACCTGATGCTGTGATGCAAGGCCGAGAAGCATAAAAATCAGAAAGAGGAGAACCAGAAGAACATTTGAGGAAAGTCCCATATGCCAATGACATCGGACAGAAAGAATCTTCTCGGAGCGGAAACACCAGCACAGGGACATACCACAGAGCAAGGTCAGGTATATGTTCCGCCGCAAGATGCCTCACATATGAGGAAGAGCCGCAGAAGCGGCCACAATGATTTGGGAGAGATACAAGGACCGGGACCGGCGAGATGTGGTATGGCGATTCTGTAGAAAGAGAGGTAAACAATTGATGTTAGATAACAAGAACCACCAGAAATGACCCTTGGCTGCAACGGATTACGAAACGGGCAGTCAAGGGTCATTTCTTTTTCAAAGAGCACCGTGGACAGGCGGGGAGCTGGAGGTGTGGAGCCAAAGGGCTCTTTTTTTATGCCCATTTTGAAAAAGAGAAAGCCCGCCGTTTTCAGGCGGGCTTTCTTTCTGGAGAGATCAGCGGTTTTTGAAGGAGGTGAGCTTCTCCTTATTGACGAAGGCGCGCATGGCGTCCTTCTGGTCCTCGGTGGCAAAGCAGAGGCCGAAAGCCTCGCTCTCATAGGCGGCACCGGTGTAAATATCGGTCTGGAGCCCCCGGCGGATGGCGGCCTTGGACTGGCGGACGGCTACCTGGGCGTTGGATGCAATGGCGTTGGCCAGCTCCAGAGCCTTGTCCATCAGCTCATCGGGGGGATAGACATGGCTCACCAGGCCCAACTCCTTGGCCTCGGCGGCGCCGATGGTCCTGGCGGTGAGGATCAGCTCCATAGCGTTGGAGATGCCCACGATCCGGGCCAGACGCTGGGTTCCCCCAAAGCCAGGGGTGATCCCAAGACCTACCTCCGGCTGGCCAAACTTGGCCTTTTCACTGGCGAGGCGGATGTCGCAGGCCATGGACAGCTCACACCCGCCTCCAAGAGCAAAGCCGTTGACGGCCGCAATGGTGGGCTTGGTCAGAGTTTCCAGCTTTAGAAAGACCCCATTGCCATAAGCGCCGAATTTCTTGGCCTCCACGGAAGTGAGGGTGGACATCTGGCCGATGTCCGCGCCGGCTACGAAGGAGCGGCCAGCTCCGGTGACGATGGCCACCAGAATATCCTCACGCTCCTCTACCTGGTCCAGGACGGCGTCCAGATCCCGAAGTACCTGCTCATTCAGCGCGTTGAGGGCATCGGGCCGGTTCATGGTGATGATGCCCACGGGGCCCTTCTGCTCAAGGGTGACAAAAGACATAGCTTGTTTCCTCCTTGTTTTTGTTCCGTGTTAAGGATTATTTTGCCTGTTTTCTTGTATTATAGCCTATCCTGAACAGAACAGCAAGGGAAAAGTGGCGTCATGACCGGACTGCCGCGTGAAGCAGGGACCAGAAGGACCAGATCACACCTACTACAGTCAACGCCACCCAGAAAACTACCATGATCTGGCTCATATCGCCGATGAAATAGGCGTTTCTACCTACCAGCTGGGGGCCAAAACAGGCCGCCATCCAGATACCCCAGATGATCCAGCCACCCTTGGCACCGTAGCGCTGCATGATTGCGCCGATAATGAGGCCGCAGGATAGAGCAAAGACCAGAATGGCGGGCCACCACCACCAGTTCAGGGTGAAGTCCTCGATAAATAGAGTGCTCTCCCAGGCGGGGTCCACAGGAGCGCCTAGACTGGGCTCGGGCATAGGAGAGATGCCCTCCAGGGACAGCCCCGGCAGGCCGGTCAGTTTCAGCCACAGTACCGGGGACGCCATATGCTCCAGTGCGGTGAGCAGAGCGGCCATGCCCATGGAGCAGACACCCATGAATAGGCTCCTCCCCAGCTCCATCCCCAGGGCCCGGCGGCGGGTCTGGCCAAAGCGGATGGCCTGTTCAAAGCTCACCCCCATAGCCGCTACCGTTACAACCAGAGCCATAATACCCGCCACGATGGGAAGTACGGTCCCGGAGATCATGATGCCGCTGTTCTCAGCGGAGAGGAGCAGGACCGCGGCTATCACGCCCTGGATCAACACAAATAGTCCGGTTACCACGCCCAGACACAGAAACAGGTCGTCCAGGTTGAGCCGTATCACTTTTTTCAGCATCCCGATCACCTCACTGCAAAACGGAAAATCTGCCGCCATATAACGACTTCACCAATGGCCAGCGTCGCTAACATTCCGATGGTCAGAATGGCGGGCAGGCTGCCCCACATACCGCTCCAGGCGCTGCCCATCAGAAAGGACCAGGCGTCCAGATCAGCCATGAGGGCCAGAAGGATGGAGCCCATGAGCAGGGCGATGACGGACACGGAGAGGATGACGGTGCCCCAGACCTTGGACTTGGCGGACACCAGCCCGCCCAGACAGCCCAGCACCAGCATGGTCAGGCATACCAGAGGGAAGACCCACAGCGTCCTGCCGCTGAACTCCAAGATCACCGTCCAACGGCCCTCCTCAATCCAGCCGCCCAACTGGGGCAGAGCAGCCAGCAGGACTTGCGCGGCCCAGCAGAACCCGGTGTACACGACCAGCACTCCCTGCACGGCCCAGAAGAAGTCCCGCCGCCGGGCCCCAAAGGACAGCCCCAGATTCAGGTTGCTGGTGCACAGGGAAAAGGCGAAAAGGAATAGGACGAACAGGGTGACCAGGGGAAAGGCGCCATAGTAGGTAGCGAACAGATTGCTCGCCCCACCGGGCACCCCGGTGGCGTAGCAGCCCACTACTACAAGGACGGCGAAGCCCAGCAGGCAGGCCAGATTGATCCAGGCGAACTGGAAGAGAAAGCGAAAGGATTTCAACATTGGTGTCCCTCCTCACTGGGTGTCCCCATGTCCGCACAGGGCCACAAACACGTTCTGAAGGTTCATGGGGGACACATCCACATCGGCCTTGAGGGCGTCCTGGAGCTTAACTCCGCTCCCCCGGACGGCTGCGGTCTTGTGCCGGCCCATCTGATGGGTGGACAGCACCTCCAACCCGGCGCATACCTGATCTACCACATCCTCATGGCCGGAGATGTAGCGGAACTGGCCCACCAGCTCCTCGGTGGGGCAGTTTTCCAGGATACGGCCCTCATCCAGGATGATGACCCGCTCAAAGACGGAGGCGGCCTCCTCGATGATGTGAGTGGACACCAGGAAGGTCCGTCCGGTCTGGGCGAAATCGTCCAGCAGAAGCTGGTAAAACCGCTCCCGCATCACCACATCCAGTCCCGCCGCCGGCTCATCCAGGATGGTGATGGGAGACCGGCTGGCCAGGGCGATGAGGATGGTCACCATGGACATCTGTCCCTTGGAGAGCTGACAGATCTTCTTTTTCTCGTCCAGCTTAAATTCCTCTAATAGCCGCTGGGCGTATTCCCTATCCCAACCGGGGTAGTAGATGGCCGCAGAGCGGAGATAGTGGCGGATTTTTAGATTGTTCTGCCCGGAGAACAGGGTGGGCTGCAGCTCGCGGGAGAAGCAGATGTTGTCCAGTGCCGCCTGGTTTTCCCAGACGGGCTGTCCGTCGTAGGTCACCTCGCCCCGGTCCTTGGTGTTCTGGGCGGTGAGGATGCCCAGCAGAGTGGTCTTGCCCGCCCCGTTCCGGCCGATCAGGCCATAGATCTTGCCTGGTTCTATTGTCAGGTCCAGATTATGGAGTACCTCTTTGTCCTTATAGGATTTATACAGACCCTGAGCCTTTAAAATTCCGGTCAGCATGATTGCTCTCCCTCCTTGATTGCACGGTCCACCATAGACAGCAGTTCCTCTCCGGTCAGAGAGATAGCGGTTCCCTCTTTGACCAGCGGTTTCACAAATCCGTCGTAAAAGGCGGCCTTCCTTTTTTGTTTCACAGTATCACCTGCTCCTGGGGATACGAACATACCGATCCCTCTTTTTTTGTATAAGATCCCATCGGCCACCAGCATATTGATACCCTTGGCCGCCGTGGCTGGGTTGATGTTATAGCCCCGTGCCAGCTCATTGGTGGAGGGCACCTGCTCCTCCTCCTGGTAGATCCCCCGTAAGATGTCGTCCTCCAGCATCCGGGCGATCTGTAGATAGATCAGGGACTGATCGTTCAGGATTCCATGCACATGATCACCTCCATAATTGTTTCCTCCGCGCGGCGGAGAGCATCCAGGAGCCGTTACAGCAAAATGCTATAGACCGCAACGATGAAATAGCGCAACAGGCGATACCGCCCCTCTACTTTTTGTGCTCTTTTATCCAGACGTTGATTTTTCCATGAGATAGTGCCCCTCTTCTGGACCTTAGGCTCCCATACGCTTTCTGTTCGTTGGTTAATTACTTGTGTAATTAACCATATCACCGATGAGGAGAAAAGTCAAGACCTTTTTGTACATAAAAAAGAGACAGGGGAGGGGGGCAGCTTCCTCACCCTTTGGGCCGCCGCGGCATAGTCTGGGGTACAGATTCGTTGATACGGAGGGTCGGTCATGACTTCTTTGCCTAAAATCCAATATTTTTTGGGGGCCAATTCCCCCACTGGTTTTTACTCTCTTTACCCTGAACTCATCCAGCCTGAACGGGCCCGGACTATCTATATCCTAAAGGGCGGTCCGGGCTGTGGAAAATCCACCCTGATGCGCCGGGTAGGGGCCCGGATGGAGGAGGAAGGTCTGGATACCGAGTACATCCTATGCTCCGGAGATCCGGATTCGCTGGACGCGCTGCTGCTCCCCCAGCTAGGGGTAGCCCTGGTGGACGGGACCGCTCCCCATGTGGTGGAGCCCAAGTATCCCGGCGTAGTGGACCGGTATGTAAACATGGGGGACTGCTATGACAAGGAGGGGTTGGCGGTCCGACGCCAGGAGATCATGTCCTGTATGACGGGCTATAAGGGCTGCTACCAGCGGGCCTATCGATGCCTGGGGGCGTCGGCGGAGATCTTTGAGGATGTGCGGTCCACTCTACTTACTGACGTTCTGGGGGAGAAGCTGGCCAAACGAGCCCATGGTATCCTGTCCCGGGAGTTCAAAAAGCGTAAAGGCGTCCAGAGCGGACAGGTAAAGCAGAGATTCCTGGGCGCGGTGACACACAAGGGAGCGATGACGCTGTTTGATACAGCGACCGCCCAGTGTGACCGGATCTATGAGCTGGTGGACAGCTACGGCTTGGCCCATGAGCTGCTGGTCCATATCCTGGCCGGAGGGGCCGCCGGGGGCTATGACATAGTGGCCTGCCCCGATCCCATGGCCCCTGACCGGCTGGCCCACCTGCTGGTGCCGGAGCTGGGGCTTGCCTTCCTGACCTCTACCTCCGTCCTGCCCTTCCCAGGGAGCCCATACCGCCGGATCCGGCTGGACGCGGCCGCGGACCGGGAGATCCTCCGGCACAGCCGGCCCAGACTTCGCTTCGCCAAAAAGGTGTCCGCCGCTCTGGCGGAGGAGGCGGTGGAGTCTCTGGCCCAGGCCAAGGCCATGCACGACGACCTGGAGGCCCTCTACAACCCCTTTGTGGATTTCCAACTGGTAGACCAGATGGCACAGTCTGTAGGGGACGAGATCCTGAAAATATAAAGAGAGTCCCCGGTATCCTGTCTGGATACCGGGGACTTCTGTATATCAAGGTGTTTGCGCCGTTACCGGCGGATCAGGGCTATGGCCACGTCGTTGACATTAGTGCCCGTAGCCCCTGTGACGATCAGCCCGTCACAGGCGGCCAGGGCGTTGTAAGCGTCGTTGTCCTGGAGGACCTGGAAGATGGACACACCCTTCTCCTCCAACTGGCCACGGGTCTCCCCAGTGACAAAGCCGCCGGCGGCATCCGTGGGGCCGTCCGTCCCGTCAGAGCCCACGGAGAAGACGGCGGTGTCCCTCAGTCCGGCGATCCCCTCGGCCGCGGCAAGGGCAATCTCCTGGTTCCGGCCGCCCTTGCCGGCCCCAGTGAGCTTCACTACCGTTTCCCCACCGGCCAGGAAGGCCAGAGACCGCGCGCTGTTCTGGTGATACCGGGCGATAGAGGCCAGGAAGGAGCCCGCCTCCCTGGCTTGGCAGGTCAGGCTGTCGGTAAGGACTACGGGCTCATATCCCAGCTGGCGACACACGTCGGCAGCGGCCCGGCACAGCTCCCGGACACTGCCGGTAATCTGAGTCTCCACGTTGTCCAGGGCCTTGGGCGTCTCCTGAGCCAGGACGGCGGCGGCCTCCGCGGAGAGCCTGATGCCGTATTGGGACACAATGGCCTCCGCCTGGGCGCTGGTGGAGCTGTCGGGGTAGGCGGGACCAGATGCGATCATGTCCAGCGGGTCGCCGATGATGTCGGACAGCACCACCGCGAAGACCTGGGCCGGGGCACAGTGGAGGGCAAAACGGCCCCCCTTGACAGTGGAGAGATGCTTGCGGATGGTATTCATTTCTGTGATATCCGCTCCACAGGCCAGGAGCTGCCTGGTGATGTCCTGCAGCTCCTCCGTGGAGATGATGGGTTTTTCAAACAGGGCAGAGCCGCCGCCGGACAGCAGGAACAGAACACGGTCCTCCGGCTTGAGATCCTGGGTCAGCTCCAGGGCCCGGCTGGTGGCGGCAAAGGTGTCGTCGTCAGGGACCGGATGGCCCGCTTCCCAGACCTCCAGGTTTCCGATGGGACCCTCGCTGTGGCCGTGCTTGGTGATGACGATGCCCCCATCCGGTTTGCGGTCCAGACTTTCCCAGGCCGCGTGGGCCATGGACCAGGCCGCCTTACCTACCGCTACAAGGATCAGCTTTCCCGCTCCGAACTCTTTTCCGGCCAGAGCCCGAGCCACTGCCGCATCCGGCCGGACCTGGGCGATGGCCTCCCGGACAATGGTGTTACAGTCATTTCTCAGCCGCATTGTCGCCGCCTCCCAAAATAAATTTATTCTTCCGGTTCCTCCGGCAGGGCAGTCGGGCGCAGGTCCAGGTTCCAGTCCACCTCTCCCTGGATGCCAGCTACCGTGCCGGTGTGGGTGTACTGCCAAAAATCAAAGTGATAATAAAAGCCTGGGATCTGGTCGTATTCCGCCAGCCAGAAGGGCCACTGGTCCAACTGGGTCAGGTCGTAGGTGAGATAGCCCTGGTCCTGGTTGAAGTAGACCATGGGCTGATACCCACCCTCCTGGATGGTCCGGCAGAAGGAGACGGCGCACTGGGTCAGAGTCTGACCGTCCAGCCCGTCGGTGCGGGCGCCATTGCCGGGAGTGATGGGCTCCCAGTCAAAGACCACGGGGTAGGTGATGTCGCAGTCAGCCAGGGCGTCCAGCACGAACTGGGCCTCCTCCATCCCCTCCTGGGGGGTGATGGCCTGGGAGAAGAAGTAGACGCCCACCTCCAGTCCAGCCTCCAGGGCCCCCTGGATGTTGGCCTCGTAGAAGGAATCCAGGAACAGCCCTCCCTCGGTGTAGCCGCGGTAGCCTAGACGAATGAGGGCGAAGTCCACGCCGTCCGCCGCTACGGCCTGCCAATCGATCTCCCCCTGGTAAAAGGACACATCAATACCCGCCTTGGCCAGAAGGCCATCCCGCTCATAGGACACCCGGCCCAGTGGATCGGTGGAGAAGCCTTCGGTCCCGTAGCGGTTCACAGCCAGACCATCTATCGCGGTCAATATCTGGTCCCGGTAGGAAAAGGTGACAGGAGGCGGGGGCTGCTTGCCGCCCAGGAACAGGGTGAGCAGCATGGCACCGCCTCCCAGCGCAAGGGCGGTCAGGCCGCAGACCAGCGCCAGACGCTTTCCCCATCCGGAGGAGCGGGGCGCCGCCCTCCGTCCTGGGGGACGAGGCGCCTCTGGTATTTTGTTCTGGTCCATGATCTCACCTCATTGTCTGGCCCTGTGTGGGGAAGCAGGCCGCATTTTGCACTATTATAGCAGACCACGGACCAAAGCACAATGAGAAAGAGAAGGGGTCAGCCGATTATCCGCTTGGCCACGTCCACGCTTTCTTTGGCGTCCCTGGCGTAGAAGTCGGCGCCGATCTGCACGGCATACTCCGGGGTCAGGACGGCGCCGCCGACCACGATCTTACAGGACAATTCCTGGCTATGGAGAAGGGCAATGGTGTCCTCCATGCTTTTCAGCGTGGTGGTCATCAGGGCCGAGAGCCCCACCAGAGGGGCCTGATGCTTTCGTACCGCCTGCGCCACGTCGCCGGGGTCTACATCCTTGCCCAGATCGATGACCGTGTAGCCGTAATTTTCCAATAGGACCTTGACGATGTTTTTCCCGATATCATGGATGTCTCCCTTGACGGTGGCCAGCACGATGGGGCCTTTGCCTGACGTCTGGTCAGATGGGCCGGACATCTCCTGCCGGATGACCTCAAAAGCGGCTTGGGCAGCCCCGGCGGACTGGATGAGCTGGGGCAGGAAGACCTTGCCCGCCTCAAAATTAGCTCCCACCCGGTCCAGAGCGGGGATGAGGATGTGGTCCACGATATCCATGGAGGAGGTGGTCTCCAACAGGCGGCGGGTGGCCTCACCCGCCTCACCCTTTAGTCCGGCCTCCACGATCTGGGCCAGAGAGCGGCCCTCCGTCGGTACAGGAGTCTGGCCTCCAGCCCCGCCGGAGGTAATGGAGGTCTTGATTTCGGCGTTTCCGTAGGCGGCAATAAACGCACGGGCCTCCCGATCCACATTCATCAGCAGGTGGTAGCCCCGGACAGCGGCCATCATAGCGTCCGTGTTGGGGTTGAGGATGGGCAGGTCCAGGCCGCAGGTCATGGCCATGGTGAGAAACGTCTGGTTGACCAGGGGTCGGGCGGGCAGACCGAAGGAGATGTTGGATACGCCCAGCACCGTCTTCAGCCCAAGCTCGTCCTTGACACGGCGGAGGGCGTCCAGCGTCTGGGAGGCACCCTCCTGTTCCGCCGAGGCGGTGAGGGTCAGGCAGTCGATATATACGTCCTCCCGGCGGATGCCGTAGGACAGGGCCGCCTCCAGGATGCGGCGGGCGATGTCCACCCGCTGCTGGGCGGTCTTGGGGATGCCGTCCTTGTCAAGCGTCAGCCCCACCACGGCGGCCCCGTACTTCTTGACCAGGGGGAGAATGGCCTCCATGGTTTCCCGGTCCCCATTCACCGAATTGACAATGGCCTTGCCGCAGTAGACCCGGAGGGCCCGCTCCAGCACCTTGGGGTCAGTGGAGTCCAGTTGAAGGGGGGCGTCGCATACCCCCTGGATGGCCTTCACCGCCCGGACCATCATCTCCTCCTCGTCCACCTCAGGCAGACCTACGTTTACATCTAAAATATCAGCCCCCGCCTCCACCTGGGTCAGAGCCTGGTTCAGGATATAGTCCACATCCCCCCGGCGCAGGGCTTCCTTCATCAGCTTCTTTCCCGTGGGGTTGATACGCTCGCCGATGACACGGACCCGGTCGATGGGTACGGCTAGGGTGGGGCCGCACACGGCGGCAGGCACCTGGCGGGAGGGCTCCCGGATGGCCTGCCCCATCAGGGCCCGCTTCAGCAGGGCGATGTACTCCGGGGTGGTACCGCAGCAGCCCCCGAACAGCTTGACCCCCATGGGGGCCAGGTCGGCCATAGCGGCGGCGAACTCCTCCGCGGTGATATCATAGCCGGCTCCGCTAGGGTCGGGGAGGCCGGCGTTGGGTTTGATGGCGATGGGCAGAGTGGACCACCGGGTCAGCTCCTCCACCAGAGGGGGCATCTCGCGAGGACCGAGAGAGCAGTTGACTCCGATAGCGTCTGCCCCCATCCCCTCCAGTACCAGAGCGGCGCAGGCGGGGGAGTGGCCCAAAAAGGTCCTGCCCCGGTCCTCGTAGGTCATGGTGACCATCACCGGCAGGGAGCAGCACTCCTTGACAGCCAGCAGGGCGGCCCGGCACTCCTGGAGGTCGGTCATGGTTTCAATCAGGACCAGGTCCGCCCCGGCCTGAACCCCGGCGAGGACCACCTCCTTGAAGATGTTTACCGCCTCCTCAAACCGCAGGGAGCCCGTGGGCTCCAGAAGCTGGCCGATGGGGCCGATATCTAGGGCCACCAGGGCATTCCCCGCGGCGCCCTCCCGGGCGGCGTCAATGGAGGGGGGGACCACCTCGGTCACAGTTTTTCCGGTGCGCCGCAGCTTTTCCCGGTTAGCGCCAAAGGTATTGGCGCACAGGATCTGACTGCCGGCCTGGGCATACTGGCGGTGAATATCCACCACCCAGTCCCGATGCTCAAGAGCGGCCAGCTCCGGATGCTCCCCAAGGCCCAGCCCCCTGGCCTGGAGCATGGTGCCCATGCCGCCATCCAGGATCACAGGGCCGGGGCCCTTCAACAGCTCATAAAAGTCCACAGTGTCCACCTGCCTTTCGGTATTGGCAGCCGCCCTGGGCGGGACAGCCCAGGCAGCTTCGTTTGTTTCTAGCGATCTCTCGGTCGGATACCCCCAGGATGGCAGTCACCGATTTCCGGGGGATGAGGATGTGGCTGGCGCTGGCCGTCAGTCCCACCCTGCGGGGAGCGTCCAGCAGGGAGAGAAGCTCCCCTTGGACGGTCAGGGGCAGATCCCCATAGCCAGGGCTGTACCGGAAGGGGAAGGAGCAGCCGGGAAACATAGCTTGGAGCTCCAACTCGATCTGGTCGCACCCCTGTTCCACCGCCGTGTCCGCGGCGCAGTCCAGGGCCAGCCCCTGGAGCATATCTCCGCTCTGGGTCTTCCGGATAAGCACGTCCACCGCTGCCCCCAGAGTCATACAGAACACTACCGCCCTTACACAGCCCTCCAGATGGGCCTTCAGGTCCCGGCCGGGGAGGAGCAGGCCGCAGGACAGACGCACGCCGTTCTCCTCCTGAAGTATATCGTAACAGCGCCAGGCCCAGCGGAGCCGGGCCGTCTGGCATATGTGCCGGCCACAGAGCTGGGCCTGGTTTCGCAGGTCCGCTCCTGCCTGGTCCGGGGGACAGCCCATGTAACGTAAGATCTCGTCTGTATCTAGCTGCTTCAATTCAATGGACATGGGCCGGGGGCCTCCTCTCTGTATGGGGCCTGGCATATCGGGTGGTATGCATCTTGTCTCCTTTACAATACGATCAGGTCTTTTGGGGAGCGGGTGATGTCCTCACATCCGCCATCCTTCAGGACCAGCACGTCCTCAATGCGGACTCCGAATCTACCGGGAATGTACACACCGGGCTCGGCGGAGATGACCGCCCCCACTGGGAGAACGCGGTCCTCACTGGGGCTGGCGTTAGGGGACTCATGGATATCCACTCCAAGAGAGTGGCCGAAGCTGTGGGTAAAATAGTCCCCATAGCCTGCCTCCCTCAGTACCCGCCGGGCCGCGCCGTCCACCTCCCAACCGGATACCCCAGCCCGGGCGGCCTGGATGCCCGCCCGCTGGGCGGCCAAAACGGCGGCATACACCTTCTCCATCTCCGGGCTGGGTTGTCCCAGGGCCACCGTGCGGGTCATGTCAGAGCAGTAGCCCTCCACCTTGCAGCCGAAGTCCATGGTAATGAACATCCCCACATCTACCACCTGATCTCCGGGCACGGCGTGGGGGCGGGAGCCGTTGGGCCCGGCGGCCACGATGGGGTCAAAGGACACCTGCTCCCCGCCCCGACGCAGCAGTTCGTATACCAGTCGGGCAGCGATCTCTCGCTCGGTCAGTCCGGGCCGGATAAAATTCAGAATGGCCTTGAACGCCTCGTCGGTGATTTCCTGGGCCCGGCGCATATGGGCCAGCTCCCCCTCGTCCTTGCTGGCTCGCAGATCATCCAGGAGTCCCTGGGCGGGGGTGAGGATGCAGGGCAGCTCCTGGCTGTATCGGCGGTGGGCGTCTACGGTCATTTCACCGCTCTCAAAGCCTACGTTGCGCAGCCCATGGACCTGGATAAATTCCTTGGCCTGAGACAGGTGGCCGCTGCCGGCGGTGACTAGAGATACCTCCGCTCCCACGATCTGCTCCCGAGCGGCCTCGATATACCGACCGTCGGTGGTGTAGCGGGCCCCGTCCCGGGTGACCAGGAGCAGACCCTCACCATGGAAGCCCAGAGCGTACCGCTCCCCGGAGGGGCTGGTGATCAGCATGGCGTCCAGGCCGTATTCAGGGAGTTTTTTTGCGATATTAGCAATATGGTTCATATAGTTTCTCCTCAAAACCAGATGTTGGGCGCTTCCCGGAATTTTGGAGCTGGGCCATCGGCATAGGGGTCATACCGGTGAAGATTGCATCCAAACTCCTGAAGGCGGCAGATTCTATCGTCCCCATCCCAGTCTATCAGAGAGAGGCCATCAAATATTTCTGCCGTTCCGTCGTGCATTTTATTTTCGAAGTACCACTCTACCACCGTCCGGTCCTCTCTGTGAAAAAAGCCCCGGATGTCCCAGGCCAGTACCTTTCCGCGGGTATTCCACTCCTCAAACCAGTGCTTGATCTGCTGGGCGCCGCGATATTCCGGCCCCCAGCTCTCGATATACAGGGCATCTGGAGCAAAAAGCTGCAGAATACCGGTGTCCCGGCCCTCCAGCCACATAGAAAACCAGCGGCGGACAGCCTGCTCCCGTCCTGCCATATCCATACCGTTTCTCCTTTCGGCGCAGCTCCATGAGAGCCTCTCATGGGTTTGCGGCATACTGCTCGTAGATTCGTTTCATAGTCAGAGCATCCTCCGCCTGAGTCCCCGCGCTCTCGCAGATAAAGGTGGGGCTCCAGCCCCGGCGGGCCACCTCGGCAGCCAGCGGCGCCCAGCCGGGGCCGTATCCGTCGTTGTCGGAAAAGGTTCGGTGGCACTTCTCGCCTCCACCGGGAGTGAACTGGATATGGGAGAAATGGCTGTGGAACCGGGCAGCCCGCTCTGTCCCCAGTACCTCCTCTACCCGGTCCAGCATCCGGGAAAATGCCTCCTGCCCGTCGTCTGCCCCCAGGGAGCGGGCGTACAGATGCCCCCAGTCGATGCAGGGGATCAGCCGCTCATCCAGGGTACACAGCTCCAGCACCTCGTCCAGATCTCCCAACTGGTTGATCTTGCCCATGGTTTCTGGGCATAGGGCGATGTGGCCAAAGCCCTGGTCGTCACAGGCGGCGATGACATCCCGCAGGGAGCGGCGCGCGATGTCCAGGGCTTCCCTCCGGCTGCGCTTCATCAGCGCCCCGGAGTGGATGACCACCCGGCCGGCCCCCATTTGGCTGGCCACCAGACAGGCGGCAGAGATATAGCCGATGGTCTTTTCTAGGGCCGACCGGTCGGGATTGGCCAGGTTGATGAAGTAGGGCGCATGGAGGGACAGGGAGATGCCAGCCTGACGGGCCCGCTCCCCCACCCTGCGGGCGGTTTCTTCTCCCACATGGACCCCTTTGCCGCACTGGTATTCATAGCAGTCCAGCCCCAGGCCGGCGATCCATTCCGGGGCCTCCACCGAGGAGCGGTGTGCCTTGGAAAAGCTGTCGGAATTGCCCGCCGGGCCAAATTTGGCGCTCATAGGAAGGGCCTCCTTCTGCCCAGCATCCGGAAAGGGGTTTCAGCGGCGTAGCGGAGGTATCGGCCCGGATTGCCCGCCAGCCGAATAGGCTCCACCAGCAGGGGGATGACCCCGGCGTTGTTGGCCCCAAGGGTATCGGTAAAGATCTGGTCCCCCACCATCACCGTTTCCTCCGGCCGGCAGCCCATCCGCTCCATAGCCCGGAGATAGCCCCCTTTTTTCGGTTTGCCTGAGTGCCCCTGATAGGGGATGCCCAGCTGTTCGGCAAACTTCTGCGCCCGGCCGGGCTTCCGGCTGTTGGACAGCAGGAACAGTTGGATCCCCTGCTCCGCCAGCTCTGCGGCCCAGGCGGCCACCTCGGGGGAAGGCTCTGTCACATGGTAGGGGACAAGGGTGTTGTCCAGGTCTGCCAGTACCAGCCGGACCCCTTTGGCGGCCAGCTCGCTGGGGCTGATGTGGGTGACCGAGGGATATACCCCCCGGGGAATGGGTGAAAAGGGCACGGGTAGGTCCTCCTTATGTCTCGTTCTATGCTTTGGCCCGCTGGCATAGAGTGGAGGGAGCGGGCCTCCATTTGGTCTGACCACAATCATCGGTTAAGTATATCACGATACAATATTCTGGGCAAGGGGGAGCCGTCATGACGAGGGACACCATTATCATTACCACGCCGCCTCAGACTCTGCGGTCAGTACAGGGGTGGGATGTGACCCCAGGTCACCTGGCCTATCGGGTGGGGAGGGGGCCGCATTTGTTCCGGGCGGGCGGCGGCACAGTCCAGCCCAGGGGCGGGATCATGGTGGTGGACGATCAGGGCTTCGACGGTCTGGGCGACCCCGGCCCGCTGTGCCAGGAGGTGGTCCGGGAGTGTTCCGCCCGTGGCTTCACGGGGGCGGTACTGGACTTTGATGCCAAGCTGCCCCCGCTGGAGCGGATGGCCGCCACACTGGAGGAGGGATTTGCCCGCCGGGGCTGGACCCTCTATGTGCCGGAAAGTTACGGAGCCAGGCTTCAACGGGCCAGAGTCATGATATCCTCCGCCCTATCTGGAGGCTCTCTGGCCCTTCGGCTGGAGGAGGCGTCCGGCTGCTTTGGGGCGGACCGGGTGGCTCTGGCGCTCCAGAGGGTGGCGGAGGACTTTGCCCTGCCTTCATCCACAGGCGACGGGCAGCCCCTGACCAGGGAAGAACTGGCCCAGAAAAGGCGGCAGATGAACCCCTCGGTGTTCTTTTCCGGAGAGCTTTGCGCTCGGTATTTTACCTATATGAACCGGGAGGGTGGAGCCCACTTTGTCCTCTTTGATGATGGCGACACCCTGCGTCGAAAAATGGAGGTAGCCCGCAGAGCGGGGATACACACCTTCCTGGCCGCCTGGCCGGAGGTGGCGGACTGTGTGGAGCAGCTGGGGCTCCAACGGGCGCAATCCAGAGCCAGATAGGTCCAGCCTTCCCAGGGGTATATGACAGAAAACAGACGTTTCAAGAGAGAAAAATTTGTATGCGGCCGCAAGCGATTAGGCCGTTGAAAAGATTTCGATAAAAAGAGCCGATAACCGCAATGAGATCTGCGTGTTATCGGCTGTGTGGTTTTCCAGCCTAGGTCCTTATCAGACTAAAAGGCTCTAAAGGAGACCGACAAAGGGATTCAGCGCCCATCGGCTTCTACTGAACACTCTGGTGGTACGGGCTCGCCCCGCTTTGTATAGTAGTCAGCTAAAGCCGCTTTTACTGCTTCTTCTGCAAGGACGGAACAGTGCATCTTATGAGGGGGAAGACCGTCCAATGCCTCCGCAACAGCGGCGTTGGTCATAGTCAATGCCTCTTCGATGGTCTTGCCCTTTATTATCTCAGTTGCCATAGAAGAGGTAGCGATGGCAGAACCGCAGCCAAAGGTCTTGAACCTGACATCTGTGATAACGCCATGGTCAATTTTGAGATACATTTTCATGATGTCGCCGCACACTGGATTGCCTACGGTACCAACTCCGTCCGCATCCTCAATGATCCCCACATTCCGAGGATGATTAAAATGGTCCATAACTTTATCAGAATAAATCATGGTATTCTTCTCCTTTACCAAGTCGCCTTTTGGGCCGTGGTATCCCAAACGGGGGACATGGCCCGCAGATGATTAACAACTTCCTTGAGTGCCAGAATGATGGTATCCACGTCATCTTCCGTTACATCACTTCCCAGACTGATCCGTACAGAGCCATGGGCGATCTCGTGGGGGAGGCCAATGGCCAGAAGCACATGGGAGGGCTCCAAAGAAGCGGAGGAACAGGCGGAGCCACTGGAAACGCAGATGCCTCTCGCATCAAGCTTCAGTAAAATGGATTCTCCCTCAATGGCCTCAAAAGTAAATGAGGCGATGGATGGCAGGCGGTTTACCGGGTCGCCGGTGAGGCGGGTTCGGGGAAACTTTAAGACCTCTTGGATCAGTTTGTCCCGCAGCGTGGAGATACGGGGAATTTCTTCCTCTAAAACGGCACACCGCTCTTTTAAGGCGGCGGCAAGCCCCACCGCGCCAGCCACGTTCTCTGTCCCAGAACGGCGGTTTCGCTCCTGACCACCGCCGTGGATCAGCGGTAGAATAGGAGTTCTGGATTTGATATACAGGACACCCACCCCCCTCGGACCATGAAATTTATGCCCAGATAGACTGAGTAAGTCTACCCCCAGATCGTTTACGTCCACCGGGATATGGCCTGCCGCCTGTACGGCATCTGTGTGAAATAGCGTACCATTCTCGTGGGCAATGGCAGCAAGTTCCTTAACTGGTTCAATCGTCCCAATTTCATTGTTGGCCATCATAATGGAAACAAGAATCGTGTCAGGCCGCAAAGCGTCTTTCAGGACTTCCGGTTGTACAGTACCAAATTCGTCTACCGAAAGCTCCTCCACATCAAACCCCTGCTTTCTCATCCATTGGGCTGTGTGAAGAATAGCGTGGTGTTCCACGGCGGAGATCAGGATATGCTTCCCCTTTTTGTTAAGAGCTTCTGCCACTCCGCGTAGCGCCCAGTTGTCGCTCTCAGTGCCTCCGGAAGTAAAGAATATTTCCTCTGGTTGAGCGTTCAGACACAGCGCCACGTCAGCTCTGGCCCTGTCCAAAGCCGCCTTCGAGTGAGTAGCGAGATTATATAAAGAGGATGGATTTCCATAGTCCTCCGTGAAATAAGGCGTCATCGCCGCAAGCGCCACAGGAGAAAGTTTTGTTGTTGCGGCGTTATCCGCGTAGATCATGGGGCATCTAGCTCCTTTCTTAATCATAGTAGGAATATAGGTTTTATAAACCTATTATATCACTATGTTTTCTGAGTTTCAAGTAGTAGCCATGACTTTTTGATGAAGCCATTGATATATGATTAACCCTGTTGTATAATAGGATTATCGAAAGGGGGATATGATAATGATCGTTTCGACAAAAGGCCGCTATGCGCTTCGGGTGATGATTGATTTGGCCGAACATCCTTCGGACGGCTATATTCCCCTGCGGGAAATTGCCCAGCGGCAGGAGATATCGGAAAAGTATCTAGAAATCATCCTGAAATTGTTGGTACGTGGGAATCTGCTGACGGGGCTTCGAGGCAAAGGCGGAGGGTACCGGCTGAATCGTGGTCCAGAGCAGTATACGGTGGGAGAAATTTTGCGCTGTACAGAGGACAGCCTAGTTCCCGTGGCCTGTCTGGGCTCCGGCAGCAATGAATGCCGTCGTGCGGCGGAATGTCGTACCCTGCCGATGTGGAAGAAATTGAACCAGATGGTCAATGACTATTTCGATAGTATTACCATTGCTGATTTGATAAGAGCTGATGGACAGGTAGCCTGCCCGATCTGACCATGCATACTATGTGCGCTTGAAAAAGCCGCCGCATATGCGGCGGCTTTTTCAATGCGATGATATGATTTTGGTTATTCTGAAAAGAGGGGGGTGGAGAGATACCGGTCTCCGGTGTCAGGGAACAGCACCACGATTGTTTTTCCCCTGGCCTCCGACCTCTTGGCGATTTCCAAGGCGGCCCACAGGGCAGCTCCGGAAGAGATTCCAACCAAGACGCCTTCTTTTCTGCCTGTCAGCCGGCCCAAAGCAAAGGCATCCTCATTCCTCACCGGGATGATTTCGTCATAGATGGAAGTATCCAGCGTATCAGGAACAAAGCCAGCGCCGATGCCCTGAATCTTATGGGATCCGGCGCACCCCCCACTGAGTACCGGAGAGTCTTTCGGCTCCACGGCAATGACTTTGAGATCGGGATTTTTCTCCTTTAGAAATTTTCCCACGCCGGAAACAGTGCCGCCGGTGCCCACTCCGGCAACAAAGTAGTCCACGACGCCTTCGGTATCTATCCAGATCTCCGGCCCAGTGGTGGCATAGTGGGCGGCGGGATTGGCGGGGTTCACAAATTGTCCCGGCACAAAGCTGTCAGAGATGCCTGCGGCTAGCTCATTTGCCCTGGCGATGGCGCCCTTCATGCCTTTGGTTCCCTCTGTCAGTACCAACTCCGCGCCGTAGGCCTTCATAATCTGCCGCCGCTCTACACTCATAGTTTCCGGCATGACAATAATGATGCGATAGCCGCGGGCGGCAGCAACGCTGGCAAGGCCGATTCCGGTATTACCGGAGGTAGGCTCGATTATGACGCTGCCGGGTTTTAGCAGGCCTTTTGCCTCCGCATCGTCGATCATGGCCTTGGCGATGCGGTCTTTTACGCTTCCAGCTGGGTTAAGATACTCCAGTTTGGCAATGATCTTCGCTTCCAGACCCAGCTCCTTTTCAATGTGTGTCAGTTCCAAGAGCGGAGTATGCCCGATTAGCTGGTCAGCCGCGGCGTAAATCCTGTTCATCTTCTCTCCTCCCCCTATTTTACCTGTGCGAAGCCTTTTTCAAGGTCCGCGATGATGTCGTCAATATGTTCTGTGCCAATAGAAAGCCGAATGGTGTTAGGTTTGATTCCTACATCTAACAGTTCCTCCTCAGTAAGCTGGGAGTGAGTTGTGGTAGCCGGGTGGATAACCAGAGATTTCACATCGGCCACATTCGCCAATAGGGAAAACAGATCCAATCCATCAATAAACTGCCACGCCTGCTCTTTGCCTCCTCTGATCTCAAAGGTGAAAATGGATGCGCCTCCATTAGGAAAGTATTTCAGATATAGAGCGTGGTCAGGGTGGTCGGGCAGGGAGGGGTGGTTGACCTTCTCCACCAGCGGATGGCTTACCAGGTACTCAACCACCTTCTGAGTATTCTCTGCGTGGCGATCCAGCCGCAGGGACAGCGTTTCAGTCCCTTGGAGCAGCAAGAAAGCGGCAAAGGGAGAGATAGCGGCCCCGGTATCCCGCAAGAGGATTGCGCGGATATAGGTGACGAAGGCAGCCTTTCCGGCGGCCTTGGTGAATTTAACGCCATGATAGCTGGGATTTGGCTCGGACAGCCATGGATACCGGCCCGACGTTGCCCAATCGAAGGTGCCGCCGTCCACAATGACGCCGCCCAAAGCAGCGCCGTGTCCGCCAATGAACTTGGTAGCGGAGTGGACGACGATATCCGCGCCATGTTCGATTGGCCGGATCAGATAGGGTGTCCCGAAGGTGTTGTCAATCACCAGGGGCAGACCATGGGAATGGGCAATTTGTGCGATGGCGTCGATATCTGGAATGTCACTGTTGGGGTTGCCCAGTGTTTCGATGTAGATGGCCTTGGTATTGGGTTGAATAGCCCCAGCTACCTCACTCAAATCATGAATGTTAACGAAGGTAGTCTCCACCCCATATAAGGGTAGCGTATGAGCCAACAGATTGGATGTGCCGCCGTAGATGGTTTTTTGCGCTACAATATGTTCACCTTTTTTAGCAAGAGCCTGGATAGTATAGGTGATGGCCGCCGCACCAGAGGCCAGAGCCAATCCAGCCGCGCCGCCCTCTAGTGCGGCGATACGGTCCTCAAACACTCCTTGGGTAGGGTTGGTCAAACGACCGTAGATGTTTCCCGCGTCAGCCAGCCCAAACCGGGCGGCGGCATGGGCAGAATCGTGGAACACATACGATGTGGTGGCGTAAATAGGGACAGCGCGGGCATCGGTAGCAGGGTCTGGCTTTTCTTGCCCAATATGAATTTGCAGCGTTTCAAATTTGTAGTTGTTCATAACAGATACCTCTTTCATTATTCCCTGATATGGAAAATTGGGGTTAGCACACAACTCCCGGACAGGTATCTGGACCTATTGATATCGTATTTACCAAAGACACAAACAAGAAAATGTTATGCGCCTAGCCAGATCACACGTCCGGAAGCACAACATTCGTCCACATCGGAAATTGCTACGCAAGAGTGATTGAAATATACTTTGCATAAAGCAAACTCCTTTCCACAAATGATAGGCAGATAATAACATAATTTACCTACTATGTCAATAGGTATTATGTTTTATTCAAAAGAGAGTGGCCGCTAGTATGCCCCGGTCCGAGGAAAGTAAAACGAAAATTGAAGAATCCTGGACCAAAAATCAGGAGGAGCCGGTGTGGTAGAATCCACACCGGCTCCTTCAAAGCAGATCTAAATTGTCGTGAGGGTTCTCCATGGGAAGACTTCCTTATGGGAATTTCCTCATTTCGCTGTGCCCCCAAAATCTTACTTTGCAATATCCTTGCAGAAGTTCATGAAGATCTGTGCTACCTCGGCGCGGGTGGCCCCGGCGGTAGGCGCCAGGGTGTTGTTCCCCTTGCCGGACAGCAGACCGGCGTTCACCGCCCAGTCCATGGCCTTCACGGCATAGCTGGAGATGGAGGAGGC
>CDZJ01001376.1_pt1 | contig 99133 bp, 94 predicted proteins | sample 557391 | NCBI WGS metagenome assembly CDZJ01 (sample SAMEA3182111, study PRJEB8094) | gut metagenome | biome: human; feature: gut; material: Stool; isolation source: human stools | place: Canada | collected 2013-05-07 | reverse complement strand
ATGGTCGGTAAGCGCCGCAAGATGCTGGACTACCTGATGGCCAAGGACATCGAGCGGTACCGCGCTATTATCGCCAAGCTGGGCATTAGAAAATAAGTTTATGCCGCATAGGGCAGCGCGTTCCGCGTGCTGCCCTATGTTCGCATATAAAACCAAACGAAAACTCCGAATTTCCCGCACTTTTTTAGCAGTTGAATATGAGCCGAAGCGCCGAATTTCCCAGCAGGGGTGCTTAGACCGGGGCGAAGGCGAGAACCCAGGAAAGGAACTTTCTGGCTCGATCCTATCCGTTTCGGCCTGTATTCAAGTGCTAAAGAGTTGTTGGACGTTCGGAAAAATTTGAAACAAAGGAGAATCCGAGATGTCAACTATCATCAAGCACAAACAGTTCCCCAAGTACAGGACCTGGACCATGGACTTGTGCGGCCGGCCTCTGACCATTGAAGTGGGTAAGACCACCGAGCTGGCCTCCGCCGCCGCCTGGGTCAAGTACGGTGACACCACGGTCCATGTGGCGGTCACGGTGTCCCCCCGTCCCCGGGACGGCATCGACTTCTTCCCCCTGTCCGTGGAGTTTGAGGAAAAGTTATACGCCGTGGGCCGCATTCCCGGCAGCTTTATGCGCCGGGAGGGCCGCCCCTCTCTGCCCGCCGTGCTGGCCAGCCGCCTGATCGACCGGCCTATGCGTCCCCTGTTCCCCTATGACTTCCGCAACGACGTGTGCATTCAGTGCACTGTCATGAGTGTGGACTACGACTGCTCCCCCGAGGTGGCCGCCATGATCGGCGCCTCCGCCTGCGTCAGCTATTCTGAGATCCCCTTCGCCGGCCCCATCGGCTGTCTGGAGGTGGGCTACTGTGACGGCCAGATTGTCCTGAACCCCAATCAGGAGCAGCGCAAGACCAGCCGCATGGACGTCACTGTGGCCGCCACACGGGAAAAGGTCGTCATGATCGAGGCCGGCGCCGACGAGATCCCCGACGAAATCATGTACGCCGGCATCGTGAAGGCCCACGAGGAGATCCGCAAGCAGATCGACTTTATTGACCAGATCGTCTCCGAGATCGGCAAGCCCAAGATGGAGTATGACCACGCCCAGTTCAACCAGGAGCTGTTCGACAAGATCGTGGACGAGTTCATGGACGAGGCCAAGGAGGCCATGGACACCGACGACAAGAATGTCCGGGAGACCCGCTGGAACGCCATGATCGACAAGTGGCACGAGAAGTATCTGGAGGAGTATCCGGATATGGACCAGTACCTGGAAGAGTTCACCTATAAGTTCCAGAAGAAGATCGTCAAGGCCTGGCTGCTGGAGGGCCACCGTGTGGACGGCCGCGCCAAAAACGAGATCCGTCCCCTGGCCGCCGAGGTGGGCGTCCTGCCCCGGGTCCACGGCTCCGGCCTGTTTACCCGGGGCCAGACCCAGGTGCTGTCCGTGTGTACCCTGAACACTCTGGCCGCCAGCCAGAAGCTGGACACCATCTGGGAAGAGGAAGAGAAGCGGTATATGCACCACTACAACTTCCCCCCCTACTCCGTGGGCGAGGCCCGTGCCCCCCGCTCCACCAACCGCCGGGAGTACGGCCACGGCGCCTTGGCCGAGCGGGCCCTGGTGCCTGTGCTCCCCTCTGTGGAGGAGTTCCCCTACGCCATCCGTGTAGTGTCCGAGGTGCTGTCCTCCAACGGGTCCACCTCCCAGGGCTCCATCTGCGGCTCCACTCTGGCTCTGATGGACGCCGGCGTACCCATTAAGGCCCCTGTGGCCGGCATCTCCTGCGGTCTAATCCAGGACGACAACGGCGGCTTTACTACCTTCATCGACATCCAGGGCGTAGAGGACTTCCACGGCGAGATGGACTTTAAGGTGGCCGGTACAAAGGCCGGCATCACCGCCATCCAGATGGACCTGAAGAACGACGGTCTGACCCATGAGATCATTAAGGAGGCACTGGACATCACCCGTGACGCCCGGTTCGCCATCCTGGACGAGATCATGCTGCCCTGCATCTCCGCCCCCCGGGCCGAGGTGAGCAAGTACGCCCCCAAGATGATCACCGTCAAGATCGATCCCGACAAGATCCGTGAGGTCATCGGCAAGGGCGGCTCCGTCATCCAGAAGATCACCGCCGAGTCTGGCGCCCAGATTGACATTGAGGATGACGGCACCATCCACATCGCCTCCCCCAACGCCGAGGCCTGCGACGCCGCCAAGAAGATGATCGAGACCATCGTCTTTGTCCCCCAGGTGGGTGAGTTGTACTACGGCAAGGTGGTCCGCATCCTCCAGTTCGGCGCCTTTGTAGAACTGGCCCCTGGTAAGGACGGCATGGTCCACATCTCCAAGCTGGCCGAGCACCGGGTGGACAAGGTGGAAGACGTGGTCAACATCGGCGATATGATCTGGGTCAAGGTCACTGAAATTGACGACAAGGGCCGGGTCAACCTGTCCTATAAGGACGCCCTGCGTGAGATCCGTGCCAGAAAAGAATCCGGCGAGCCCATCAAATAAATCTGTTCTTACCATTTAAACGAGGTGGACAGCAAAGCTGTCCACCTCGTTGCTTTTCCCTCAAAGCACAGAGGGAGTTTTCTTTTACTTTTCCAAAATATGTGCTATAATATCAACAATTCCCACACGGAGTGTCATTTGGGGACCAAAATCACGGCCGTTTTCTCCCACCCGGCCTTTTCTCCCCATAGTAAGAGGTGCCTCCCAATGAAAACGCTGCTTACCATCATGCGACTGCCCGACGGCTCCCAGGAGCACTGCGGCCGGGCTCACACCATCTGGCTGGCCCTGGCCCTGACGGGAATGGGGTGCTGCGTCGGCGGCCTTTCCCTGTTTTTTTCCGCTACCGCCTATGTCAGTCTGAACTCCTGGCATCTGCTGGGCGCCTATCTTTCCAGCCCCTTGCTCATGTTCTTGAATCTTCTGCCTCCTGTCCTGCTGATCTGGCTGTTCTACTTCTTGTTCCGCCGGAGCTGGGCCGCCTTTATCTGTACTTTTCTGCCCGTTTTGGCCATCGCTCTGGCCAACTACTTCAAGATCCGGCTCCGGTCAGACCCCCTGCTGGCCTCTGACTTGCTGTTGGCGGCAGAGGCCGGGGGTATCGTGGGCAACTACACACTGGACCTGACCTGGCTGGTGTGGTTTGCCCTGTTCTGCTTTGTGGCCGGGCTGCTCTTTACCATCTTCCTTATGCCCCATGGCATTCGGGGCTGGCGGGAGCGGACCTTCGGCGCCTTGTCCTGTCTGGCCTTGATTGGCGTCGCCTTTGTGTCCCTCTACCTCAACCCCACTGTCTATGACCAGACTCCCACCCAGGCCATCCGCTACGCCTGGTCCGATGTGGAGGTCTATCTGTCCAAGGGTGGACTGTACCCCTTTCTCCACTCCTTCCGGGATATGCTTCCCACCCCACCGGAAAACTACGACAAAGAGGAGGCCGACAGCCTGCTTCAGCAGTACGAGGACCAGAGCATCCCGGAGGGTCAGAAGGTATCGGTCATGGGAATCATGCTGGAGGCCTTCTGTGACCTCACCGACTTCGACGCCCTGGCCGGGCAGGAGGGGGTGACCCAGGTCTACGCCCCCTGGCACCAGCTGGAGGCCCAGTCCATCTCCGGCGACCTGCTGACCAACATCTTTGCCGGGGGCACGGTGGACAGCGAGTGGGCCTTCCTCACCGGCTACTCCACCCATGATGAGTTTTGGAAGGACACCGACTCCTATGTGTGGTATTTGAAGGACCAGGGCTATCAGACCTTTGGCAGCCACCCCGGCTTCGGCTGGTTTTACAACCGCCAGAACGTGAACCAGTACCTGGGCTTTGAGGAATACTGGTTCACAGAGAACCACTATGGGGAGCTGGTGGACCCGGTATTCGCCCAGTGGCACTCCGACCCCCTGTTGGTCCAGGAGCTGCTGGCCCAGATGAAGGAGCGCGTCCAGAGCGGCCCCTGCTTCTCCTTCTCTGTATCCTACCAGAACCACGGCCCATACAGCACCGAGCTGCCCTCCGGGCCCCGGCACCTCACCCCAGAGGGCTCCGGTCTAAGCCAGGAGAGCTGTAATATTTGGAACAATTATCTCAACGGCGTGGCCGAGACCCTTCAGGCCCTCACCACTCTCGTCCAGGGGCTGGAGGAGATGGAGGAGCCGGTGGTGCTGGTCCTGTTCGGCGACCACAAGCCCTGGGGCGGCAACGGCAACTCCGCCTATATTGAGATGGGGGCCACCTTTGATTTGTCCACCCTGGACGGCTTCTATGACTACTATGCCACCCCCTATGTGATTTGGGCCAACTCTGCCGCCAAGGAGACCCTGGGCCGGGACTTTGTGGGGGACGGGGGAGACTTCTCCCCCTGCTTCCTGATGACAGAGCTCTTTGACCAGTGCGGCTGGACTGGCCCCGGCTTTATGGAGCTGTCCAGGCAGGTCCGGGCCGTCACCCCCCTGGTCCACACCCAGGGGCTCTATCTGGTGGACGGCCAGCTCACTGATATACTAGCGCCTGAGGATCAGGCTTTGCTGGACCAGTTTCTGTCCGCCGAATATTTCAGAGAGAACCAGCTCCTCCCCGTTGAATAGACAAGGCCCCCGCCTGATATCAGGCGGGGGCCTTTTTGATTACCGAACAAGGAGTTTCTTCATGGCCTCCTCCAGGCCGTCCACTGTCAAGGGAAACATGGGGAACTCCTGGGAAATGGCATCATAAGTCTGGCACCAGTACTGGCCCCACCCCGGCCGCTCACTGGGATTGAGCCATACCGTATGGCCAAAGCGTCCCTTCAGCAGCCGCAGCCAGTCCATGCCACACTTGGGCCCGTCCTCCCGACTGCCGCCGTAGTAGCCGCCCAGCAGCTCATGGGGCGCCATCTGGGCATCCCCCACCAGGATCAGCTTATAGTCGCTGGGGATATTGGACAGCACCCAATCTGTCTGCACTGAGTTTCGGCTCATAAGCATGGGGTCCTGATACAGTCGAGAATAGACGCAGTTGTGAAAATAGTACACCTTCAGATCCTTGAAATGGCCCGACTTGGACACCGCCTGAAACAGAGCTGAACAGAGCTGACTGTAATAGTCCATAGACCCCCCGGAGTCCATCAAAAGAAGCACCTTCACCGTGTTTTCCCTGGGCCGCTTGTATCGCACCTTCAGCACGCCGCCATTGTCGGCGGTGTCTTTGATGGTGTTGTCCACGTCGAACTCCGTGGGGGGGAGGTCCACCAGTCCGGAGAATTGCCGCAGCTTCCGTAGGGCCACCTGGAACTGCCGGGTATCCAGGGTGTTATCCCGGCGGAAATCCCGAAACTTCCGCTCCCCGGCCACCCGGAAGGCCCGTCGGTACATGCTCTGGCCCCCTACTCGAATGCCCTTGGGGGACAGTCCAGAGTTTCCAAAGGTGGACATCCCGTGGGTTCCTACCCAATAACGCCCCCCGTTGTGCTCCTCGGTCTGCTCCTCCATACGCTCCTTCAGCATCCGCTCGATCTCCTCCTCGGAGAAGCCCAGGTTTTTCAGCGCCTGTTCCTCATCCCAGCTGGCGTAGTCGGACAACACCTCGGGCCTGTTCAGCCAGTCCAGCAGCTCCTGAGACACCTCCTGCTGGAAAGGCACGTCCTTAAAATACTCCAGAAAGCAGCGGTCGAAGGTGTCAAAGTCCGCCTCGCTTTTCACCAGAAGACAGCGGCACAGGTGGTAAAAGCCCGTGAAACTGGAGCTGTGGAGCCCCTTGTCCATGGCTTCCACCAGGGCCATCCACTCAGTGAGGGACACCTTTAGGCCGTTCTTCCGCAGGAGATACAGAAAATCCTCAAACATGGCTCACCGCCACTGCCGCCGAAGCGTATCGATGTCCTCGTTTTTCTTCAGCAGCACCCCCAGATAGGGGACCTCCTTGACGATTTTATCCACATTGACGCCGCCGTGCTGAAGGGCCTGAATCCAGTCGATAATCTCACTGGTGGAGGGCTTCTTCTTAATGGTGGGCAGGGAGCGGATCTTGTAAAATGCCTCCAACACCTGGGTAAGCAGCTTGTTGTCGATGTCCGGGAAGTGGACCCGGACGATATCTGCCATCAGCTCCTTGTCGGGGAACTCGATATAGTGGAACACACACCGGCGCAGAAAGGCGTCGGGCAGCTCCTTCTCCGCGTTGGAGGTGATAATAACCACCGGCCGGTGATTGGCCTTGACCGTTCGCCCTGTCTCCGGGATATGAAACTCCATCCGGTCCAGCTCCCACAGCAGGTCATTGGGGAACTCCAGGTCCGCCTTGTCAATCTCGTCGATGAGGAGGATGACCTGTTCCTCGTCAGTAAACGCCTCGCCCAGCTTGCCCAGCTTGACATACTTCTCGATGTCGTCCACGCCCTGTCCACCAAACTGGCTGTCGTAGAGCCGCTGGACTACGTCGTAGACATACAGGCCGTCCTGGGCCTTGGTGGTGGACTTGATGTTCCAGATGATGAGCTTTTTCCCCAGCGCCTGGGAGATGGCCTCGGCCAACATAGTTTTTCCGGTACCTGGCTCCCCCTTAATGAGCAGGGGCTTCTGGAGCACCATGGCGATATTGGCCGCCCGGAGCAGCTCCTCCGAGGCCACATAATTCTGACTTCCTCTAAATTCCTTCATTCCAAATATCCTTCCCGGCCCGGGGATTCGGGCCTGTGTAGTCTATGCTCCGAATTTTATAGTCTTTTGCAGAGAAAAGCAACCCCTTTCCCTGAAATTACCTGGAATCACCTGACCTCCCCAAAACTGCACCTATTTCTTGCCAAAAAAATGGTCAGAAATTATTCATAATTCCCCCTGTGAGAAATTTTTATTCTGTTGCTCTGACCTTGCAAACGGCACCGCGTTCCCTCTCTAGGGCTGTAAGGGCAATCCAGGACAGATATCCTCTTGGGAATACCGGCTGCCTCTGTAAGTTGTCGATCTCCCTAACCAGTAGAGGATGACCCCACTCCATTTTGACAAGTTTTATTATTTTTTTGATAAGTATACTTGACACAAAAATTTCTATGTGATATGCTTTCTCCATAAGCCGGGGCCTCAAATCAGAAAACGTCCCACAGGGGAGATGGAGGAACTGTTATGGACAAAGAGAAAATTTTAGAAAAAAGCAGGAAGGAAAACATGCGCCAAGATGAGATGGAACGCACCGTCCAAGTGGAAGGGGAGTCCTTCTCTCTGATTTTCGTCTTTCTGGTTGGGCTGGTCATTCTCATCTATAATCGGCTCCACGACCTGCCTAGCAGCCAGGTGTTAGCCATGTTTTGGGCCAGTTGTGTGGGCAGCCGAGTGTACCGGCTGACCAAGCGAAAAAACATTTCCGATATCATCACTGGGCTTATTTCTCTTGCATTTCTGGTATTCTGTCTGGTAAGATATTTTACACAGGGGCGGTGATAAAATGGATGACCAGCTGATCTTAAAGAACCGGCTGAAGATAGCCCGTGCGGAAAAAAATCTGTCCCAGGGAGAACTGGCCAAGCTGGTGGGTGTATCCCGCCAGACCATTAGCTCTATCGAAACGGGGCAGTTCAACCCTACGGCCAAGCTGGCTCTGGTCCTGTGCATCGCCTTAGACAAAAAATTTGAGGACCTTTTTTATTTTGACTGACAGCTTTGAGGAGGGTGCGACTTCTATGGAATATTTTGCTGTAGCCCTGTTTTCCATCGGGGTCATTGGTATCCCCATCGCGGTCCTGTTGTACAATGACTATGGAAAAAAGCGGGGGTGCGGCCGGGGATGCGCCACCTGTGGAAATCGTTTTCTCTGCCATCCGGACCAGTATTCTGACAAACCGGAGCAAATCGACAAAAAAGAGACGTCTGGATAAGCAGACGTCTCTTTTTATTGGTGCTTCCATCACTTGTCTGATCGTTTTTTACCAAGGAGCCTTCCTTACCTGTACTTTTGACTTTCCGCTACCGCCATTTCATCACAGCGGTTGTTATATTGATTTTCCGCATGTCCCTTGACCCAATGGAGGTGGACGGTGTGGTAGTCGCACAGATCCAGCAGACGGCCCCAGAGGTCTGGATTCAAGGCGGGCTTTTTGTCACTCTTTATCCAGCCCCGGGCCCGCCAGCCCTTAGCCCAGCCTTTGTCCAGGCCATCGATAACGTATTTAGAGTCAGACCACAGCTCCACAACACAGGGTTCCTTGAGAGCCTCCAAGGCAGTGATAACCCCAGTGAGCTCCATACGGTTATTGGTAGTATGGGCCTCGCCCCCGGACATCTCCTTTTTGTGGGGGCCGTACATCAGGATTGCCCCCCAGCCCCCCGGTCCTGGATTGCCGGAGCAGGCTCCGTCCGTGTAGATGGTAACAGTTTTCATAGTTCTCCTATCGCTGCCTTCCCCTGTGGGAAGGCTTTTATAGTTCCTCCACAATCTCCCGGCGCTTCTGGTCGTACTCCTGCTGGGTGATGAGCCCGGCCTCCCGCAAGGTCTTGAGCTGCCCCAGCCGCCCCTGGGCATCCAGGACGGTGGACTGGATATGGTCGTGGGACTCGTCAGAGGGAACGGGTTCTCCTTCTTTGTCCTCTTCAATGCGGATCTCGGGGCCCACATACTTTTTTCCAAACGCGTGAAGGGCGTTTATCACAGTGATTCCCAAAGCGCCCAGCGTCCATATTATTCCAAACGGTCCAAAGGTGGGGATTACCACAAACAGCCCGATCAGGACGAAGATGCCTCCCCATATCGTTCCAAAGGCTCCCTGTGCCTTGCCCGGGCGGTAAGTTACCCGTTTTCTCATGTTTCCTTAGCCTCCTGTCCCGCGGATCCTTTCCAGACGATAAAGGCTGTTATAGCCCACTGGAAAGTTCATCCTCTCCTGTCGGTTTGCGGCCTCCTTACGACTGGAGCTTTTACTCCTGATTGACGGGGGACTGCTCATTCTCGTCCGCCTGCTCCTCCCGCTCGGTGAGGGCCAGGGAGATGACCTGATCCCCCTCCTCCTTGAAGCGCATGACGATGACGCCCTGGGTAGCCCGGCCGGCGGTGCGGATGGCATCCACATGAGTACGGATCAGGATGCCGCTCTGGGTGACCAGCAGCAGGTCCTCTGAGCCGTCCACTACCTTGACGCCCACCACAGGCCCGGTCTTTTCGGTAACCATATAATTTTTGATGCCGATGCCGCCTCGGTTTGTGATCCGGTACTCCTCCACCGGGGTCCGCTTGCCATAGCCCTTTTCTGTAATGGATAGAAGGCACTTGCCCTCGGCAGCACGGGCGGCCCCTACCACATAGTCCCCATCCCGAAGGCGGATGCCCCGGACGCCCACAGCGTCCCGGCCCATAGCCCGAACGTCGTTCTCGTCAAAGCACACAGCCATACCGTCATGGGTGGCGATGAGGATATTCTGCTTCCCGTCGGTCTCTCGGACGGAGATCAACTCATCCCCCTCGTCCAGCCGGAGGGCCCGGATGCCACTGGCCCGAATATTTTTCAGCGCGGAGGCAGCCAGACGCTTTACTGTGCCGTTCCGGGTGACCATAAACAGGTATACCTCGTCCTCGGTGAAGTCCCGGAAGTGGACCATGGTCTGAATCCGCTCTCCCTGCTCCACCTGGAGGATATTGACGATATTGGTCCCCTTGGCGGTCTTGCCGCTCTCTGGAATCTGGTAACCCTTCTTTCGGTAGACCTTGCCCGTGTCGGTAAAGAACAGGATATAGTCATGGGTGGAGGCGGTAAACACATCCACCACATAGTCCTCCTCCCGTGTGGTGATCCCCTTCTTTCCCATTCCGCCCTTGGACTGGGCGGCGTACTCGCTGACCGGGGTGCGCTTGATATAGCCCGCCTGGGTCAGGGTAAAGACACACTGCTCCTCCTCGATCAGGTCCTCAATGTCGATCTCGTCCTCTACATCCTGGATCTCAGTGTACCGCTCGTCTCCGTACTTGTCCCGGATGGCGGTCAGCTCGTCCTTGAGCACGCCCCGGAGCATCTCCTCGCTGGCCAGCAGGCGGTTGAAGTAGTCGATGCGCTTCTCAAGCTCCTCATATTCGTTTTGAAGCTTCTCCCGGTCCAAACCCTGCAGGGCCTTCAGCCGCATATCCAAAATGGCCTGGGCCTGAACATCGTCCAGGGAGAATCGGGTCATCAAGGCTTCTTTGGCGTCGTCATAGCGGGAGCGGATGATTTGGATGACCTCGTCAATGTTATCCTGGGCCACCAGCAGGCCCTCCAGCAGATGGGCCCGCTCCTGGGCTTTTTTCAGGTCGAAGCGGGTGCGGCGGATAATGACCTGCTCCTGATAGGAGATGTACTCGTCCAAAATATGGCGCAGAGAGAGGATGCGGGGCTGGAGCTTGCCGTTGACCTCCACCAGGGCCAGCATATTGATAGCAAAGGTAGTCTGGAGTTGGGTCTGGGCAAACAGGCGGTTGAGCACCACCTGGGGGTTGGCATCCCGCTTTAGTTCAATGACAATACGCATCCCGTTCCGGTCGGATTCGTCCCGGATGTCGGAGATGCCTTCCAGCCGCTTGTCCTCCACCTGATCGGCCATGTTCTTGATCAGCATCCGCTTGTTGACCTGATAGGGGATCTCGGTGATGATGATGCGGGTGCGGTCCTTGCCAAACTCCTCAAACTCATGGCGGGCCCGGACCACCACCCGGCCCCGGCCGGTGGCATAGGCCGCCCGAATGCCGGACCGACCCATGATGATGCCGTGGGTGGGGAAGTCGGGGCCCTTGATGTGCTCCATCAAATCGGAGAGGGTACACTCCGGGTCGTCCAGCACCCGAATGGTGGCGTCGATGACCTCCTTCAGGTTGTGGGGAGGGATGTTGGTGGCCATGCCCACGGCAATGCCGGAGGAACCGTTGACCAGCAGGTTTGGGAAGCGGGAGGGGAGCACCTTGGGCTCCTTCCGGCTCTCGTCAAAGTTGGGGTCCCAGTCCACCGTGTCCTTTTCAATATCCCTCAGCATTTCGTCGGACAGCTTGGACATCCGGGCCTCGGTGTAACGGTAGGCAGCCGGGGGATCACCGTCGATGGAGCCGAAGTTACCGTGGCCGTCCACCAGCATATAGCGCATGGAGAAGTCCTGAGCCAGACGGACCAGGGCGTCGTACACGGACTGGTCACCGTGGGGGTGGTACCGGCCCAGCACATCGCCCACGCAGGTGGCGGACTTCTTAAAGGGTTTATCCGCCGTCAAGTTATCCTCATACATGGCGTAGAGGATGCGGCGGTGGACGGGCTTCAGGCCGTCACGGACATCGGGCAGGGCCCGTCCCACGATGACGGACATGGCGTATTCGATATAGGACTGTTCCATCTCCGGTACCAGGGGGGAGGTAACAATATGCTGGTCCGGGTAACGAATCTCCTCGGGATCGTATTGTGGTTTTTTGCTCATGAATTTATTTCCTCCTTGTTAGAGGCTCATTTTCTCCTTCTGAGCCAGCCGCAGGCCACACCCGCCAGGGAACCCAGCAGGTAGGCCAGAGCGCAGAACAGGGCAAATCCTGTCTCATAGGGATGGTACAGGTTGATGACGCACAGCAGAAACACCAGGCACAGCCAAAGCCGCCTCATCCGAACCCACAGCAGGGTCTTAGAGTACGGCAAAGGTAAGGAACAAGACCAGCGCCAGGGAGGCGCCGTTGGGCGGTGTGACGGACTCCGTGCCGGGCAAGGGAGCTCCCAGCAAAATGATATGCTCCATATCAATAGTCCAAATTGACGGCATATCTGGCGTTGCGCTCGATGAACTCCTTCCGGGGCTCCACCTTCTCACCCATCAGAATAGTAAAGGTCTCGTCGGCCTTAACGGCATCGTCCAGCTCGATGCGGCGCAGAGTGCGCTTCTCCGGGTCCATGGTGGTCTCCCACAGCTCGTGGGGGTTCATCTCGCCCAAACCCTTGAAGCGGCTGATATCAATCTTTACATTGGGATTACCCCCCCGCATCTCGGCAGAGATGGCATCCCGCTCCTCATCGGAGAAGGCCACACGGGTGGTCTTGCCCCGTGTCAGCTTGTACAGGGGAGGGACGGCGGAGTAGACATACCCGTGCTCGATGAGGGGCCGCATGAAGCGGAAGAAGAAGGTAAGCAGCAGGGTGCGGATATGGGCGCCGTCCACGTCGGCATCGGCCATAATGATAACCTTGTGGTAGCGCAGCTTGCTCAAATCGAACTCCTCTCCGATGCCGGCACCCAGAGCGGTGATTACCGGGGTGAGCTTGTCGTTACCATATACCTTGTCCGCCCGGGCCTTCTCCACATTGAGCATCTTGCCCCATAGAGGGAGGATCGCCTGGAAGCGGCTGTCCCGGCCCTGGGTGGCGGAGCCGCCGGCGGAGTCGCCCTCGACGATATAGATCTCGGTGAGCTCCGGGTTGGCCTCGTTGCAGTCCCGCAGCTTGTCCGGCATGGCCGCCCCGCCCAGGGCGGTCTTTCGGCGGATGGATTCTCTGGCCTTACGGGCGGCCTCTCTGGCCCGATTGGCAGTGAGGGCCTTATCCAGAATAGCCCGGCCCACAGCGGGGTTCTCCTCCAGATAGGTCTCCAGCTTTTCGGTGACAATGGCGTTGACCAGAGTACGCATCTCGCTGTTGCCCAGCTTTGCCTTGGTCTGACCCTCAAACTGGGCCTCGGTCAGCTTGACGGAGATAACCACGGTCAAGCCCTCCCGGCAGTCCTCGCCGGACACCTTGTCATCGTCCTTCAGCACCTTGATTTTCTTTCCGTAGGCGTTGAGCACGTTTGTCAGAGCGCGGCGAAAGCCCTCCTCATGCATACCGCCCTCAGGGGTATGGACGTTGTTGGCGAAGGACACCATCACCTCGCTGTACCCGTCGTTATACTGCATGGCCACTTCGGCCATGCTGTCCTCCCGGGCTCCAGACATATAGATGACGTCGTTGTGAAGGGGGTCCTTATTTTTATTCAGGAAGGTAACAAACTCCCGAATGCCGCCCTCGTAGCACATGTCGTCCTCTTGCTCCTGGCCAGGCCGCAGGTCCACGGTCTGGATGCGCAGGCCGGCGTTGAGGAATGCCTCCTCCCGCATACGGGTGTGCAGGGTCTCATAGTTATACTCCAGGGTGTCAAACATCTCCGGGTCGGGCTTGAAGGTGACGGTAGTGCCGGTGTGATCAGTCCTGCCCACTACCTTCATACTCTGGGTGATCTTACCCCGGGAAAACTTCATCTCATAGATCTGCCCGTCCTTGTGGACCTGGACCTCCAGCCACTCGGACAGAGCGTTGACCACTGAAGCGCCCACGCCATGGAGGCCGCCAGACACCTTATACCCGCCGCCGCCGAATTTTCCGCCAGCGTGGAGGATGGTAAAGACTACCTCTAGGGCGGGCCGGCCGGTCTGGGGCTGAATATCTACCGGGATGCCCCGGCCGTTGTCAGTGACGGTAATGGTATTGCCAGGATTGATGGTCACTGTGATATCCGTGCAGTAGCCCGCCAGAGCCTCGTCAATGGAGTTGTCCACAATCTCGTAGACCAGGTGGTGCAGGCCAGACTCGCTGGTAGAGCCGATATACATACCGGGGCGCTTGCGGACCGCCTCCAGACCCTCCAGCACCTGGATCTCAGAGCCACCATATTCGTGGTTGGTCTGGGTGGTGTTCAGCTCATTCAGTTCGTTTCGTTCTTCAGACATAATTTACCTCCGGTTTCATATGGTGGAAGGGTCAAGACGGGAGGGGCAAGAGGCGCTCTCTTTCCTCTCCTCTCTTGACTCTTCGTAATAAAAAAAGAAAATATCACTCAAAGGAATTTCGCTCTGCCCGGCTGACCAGGGCAGAGGGGGACAGAGAAGATAGATAGACCGTGGGAGGGGACTTTCCGTCCCCCGCTAAAATAAAGGACCTGGGAAGGTCATCGGTAAGCCAGACAGATCGACCCTCCCGTTCTGCCCGCTCTAAAAATTCCCGGGTCTTATAGGCCCAGCTGGCGTTGTCCAAATCGAAAATGGCCAAAATTTCCCGGTGAGGAAGTACCACGGACTGGCCTAAATACAAGTACATAACAAACTCCCTATTTTCTCCTTGACCACAAAAATGCTGGCAGTTCATAAAATACACAGCCAACCATCCAAAAAAATGCAATAGCCGGAATGACGATCAGCTTTGCCCTCATATCTGCCCCTATGGGCAGATACCATGTAATCCAGCAAATCAAAAAAATAGCCCCGCTAACCAATAGAGATAATTTCTTCCCTTTTTTTCGGCCCCTTACAGACAACCAAAATTGAAGGGAATAGGAGAGCGCCGCCGGCCAGGCTACCAGTCCTAGGGCTACCAGTCCCCCATGTCCAAAGAGAGCTCCGCCGAACCAGGGGCTGGATAATTCCTGCCAATACGAAATAAGATTCCGCAGCACAGTACCTTCCTCCATACAGCACATGATGAACTTTTTTATGAATCAAGCCCTGTCGGAGCCCTTTTAAATTAAAATCCCCGAACAAATTAAATTTTCTCTCTGGAAATTTTCCGCCGCCGCGACTTCGATTTGACGGCGCAAATACGCCGTTTTAGATATTCGTTACAATAGAGCCGTCTCGAATATGAAACACCCGACCACCCTCCAGCCCCTCCAGCTTTTCCTCCTCACAGCAGGTAATAAATACCTGGCCGCCACGGATACGGTTAAGAACAAAGGCCTGCCGTTTCGAGTCCAGCTCAGACAGCACGTCGTCCAACAGCAGGACTGGCCATTCTCCTGTCTCCTCCTGAAAGATCTCCCGCTGGGCCAGCTTCAGGGATAGGACCGCTGTTCTGGTCTGGCCCTGGGAGGCGTAGGTTTTAGCCAGCTGCCCACCGATGGATACCACCAAATCATCCTTATGGGGACCGGACAGGCACTGGCGGGCGTCCAGCTCCGCCTGACGGTGGCTCTCCTGGTGGGCCAGTAGCTGGGGAAGGATCTCTCTGGGCTGTGCCATGGGGTCAGTTACCGTGGACACTGTTTCATAGGATAGTTCCAGCCGCTCCCTTCCGCCGGAAAAATCGGCGTGGATGGCCGGGGCGTGTTTCTCCATCCGGCGGATAAAATGGGCCCGGTAGTGGATCAGGATGGCCCCGGTCTGAGCTAGGCGCAGATTAAAGTCATCCAGGGTCTGAAGCAGAGATGGGTTCTCCGGCCAGTCTCGCAGAATGCGGGTCTTGTGGTCATAAAGGCGGTTATATTCTGCCAATGCCTGACTGTATCGGGGGCGGAGCTGGCAGATGGCCCCATCCAGAAACCGGCGCCGGGCGGAGCTCCCCTCCCGGATAAGATACAAGTCCTCCGGGCAGAACAACACCGTGGTCAGGATCCCGGCCAGCTCCCCGGCTGTCTTAAGGCGTACGCCGTTGGAAAAAAGCTGTCTGCCTCGGCCCCGGAACAGCTTGGCCTCCAAAGTGAACACCCGGTCCCGACTGGCCACCTCCCCTTTGAGAAAAGCGGAGTCTATCCCCATCATGATCATCTCTCTGTCATAGCGGGCCCGATGGGACCGGGCGGCGGAGAGGTAGGCGACTGCCTCCAGCAGATTGGTCTTTCCCTGGGCGTTGTCCCCATATATCAGGTTGACCCGCGGGTCAAAGGAGGCCTCCAGATGGGTATAATTTCGAAAAAAATCCAGCTCTAAGGCGTTTACGATCATGTAACCACCAATTCAAGGGCGTGGTCGATGGCCGCCCGGTCCCCGGGGCGGAGCTTTTTGCCCCGCATTTCGCACACCTCGCCGTTGACTGTCACCCGTCCCTCCTGGATGATAAGCTTGGCATCGCCTCCGGTCTCCACCGCTCCGGCGAACTTCAGTAAATCCTGGAGCTTTATAAATTCAGTTTTTATTTTGACCTCATGAGATTCCATAGCGGCCTCAACTTTCTAAGGTTATTGTTTTGGCTTCCATACCGCAATTCCAGCAGCGATACAAGGCTGCAAAAAGATGTGGAGGGCAGCGTGTCCTGTCATATATCGATAAAAGCTCCAATGTTCTCTGGAATAAACATGCCCCAAGGTCTGATATACCAGAAAAAAGCCAGCAACAGCTACGATACAGACCAGGACCGTAATACCTGTCACAAGGCCCTGCTTTCCCTCTTTTTTACATAGATAGCTGGCTGAAATAAGAAGGATACAGGCAACATAGTGCCAAAATATCCAAAACACCAAGGGAATCCAGAATGAAAAGAGAACGAAAAATCCCACAAATCCCAATACATTGATGAAATAGGATTTATGCCTCTGCCAGAGCTCTGGTCGGCGGTTCTGTTTCATAGTGTCCTTCCTTCTGTTTTTTGGGTCTTTAATTGGCCTTCAAACGGACGGGCAGCACCATATAAATGAACTTCTCCTCCCCCTCGGCGGGCAGGATGACACAGGGGGCCACACCGGAGGTAAACTCCATCCGGAGCTTGTCAGCGGGGGCGGCCTTCAGAGCGTCCATCAGATACTTGTTGTTAAATCCAATCTCCAGCCCGCCGCCGTTGCCGCTAATAGGGCACCGGTCGGCGGTGTCGCCCAGGGCGGTCTTTGTCGTAATATCTACCACCCCATCCCCAAAAAGGCAGCGAAGGGGAGATTTCAGCTTCTCGCTGATGATAAGGGACACCCGGTCAATGGAGGACAAGAGTGCTTTAGCTTCCACTTCCACTTGAATTGTGTTATTTCGAGGAATGGCGTTCTTATAGGGCAGAAACTCTCCCTCCAGCCTGCGGCAGACCAGAAGGATATCCCCGGTCTGGAACAGGATATGCCGGGCTCCCTGGATAATGGTCACCTTTTCTTCCCCGGAGCAGATCTTTTCCACCTCGTTAAGAGCGGAGCCGGGGACCACAAAGGAGAACGCCTCGGCCCCGGTTTTTTCCTCTACATCTTCCCGGCGGAGTGCCAGACGATAACCGTCCACAGACACCACAGTGAGGAGGCTGCCCTCCACATCAAAGAGGGAGCCAGTATGGATGGGGCGGCTCTCGTTGTCGCTGACGGCAAAGAGAGTCTGGGCAATCATGGACCGGAGCACAGGCTGGCTCAACACCAGAGAGTTCTGCTGGTCCACTGAGGGCAGTTCTGGAAACTCCTCGGCATCGGTGCCCAGGATGTTGATTTCATACATCCCGCATTTGATATTGACCGAGTAACCCTGTGAGGAAAATACCACCACATCATCTGGCATTTTCCGGCAGGCCTCCCCCAGCAGGCGGGCGGAGAGAACCAGGGACCCCCCCTCCTTGATCTCCGCCGGTACCGTAGCCTGGATGCCAGTTTCCAGATTATAACCAGTCAGCTTCAGCTGTGCTCCGGCCTCGATGAGAATGCCCTCCATGGCGGGGATAGAGCTCTTAGCCGCCACTGCCCGAGAGGCCACGGTAACAGCGGAAGACAGCAGGGCCTTTTCACAGGAAAATTTCATATGGATTCCTCCGATCTCTTTCTCTCTCCCGGAAGGGGAGAGGACAGGATATATTTCGTAGTAGTTAGCCGTAGGAGAAAAAATTGTGGAAAGATGGCTGAAAGCTCTGGGGGAGTAAGAAAATAGCTTCCACAGGGGATGTGGATAGAGAAAAGCTCTTTTCCACAGAGAAAAAATTATCCACATTGGTCAACAGATAATCCACAAAAAAAGGTGGATAACTTATGTGTTCTCTGATTTTTTCAAGATCTCCTATGGGTCTATCCTTCGCGCTTTTTTATTCGTACCGGCTGTTGATGTTGGCAGTGATGTCCTTGACGATCTCCGCCTTTTCCGAGTCGCTTTTGATGGACTCCTCGATTTGACGGATGGAGTGGATGACTGTACTGTGGTCCCGGCCGCTGAACTCCTGGCCGATCTCGTCCAGAGAGAGGTTGGTCATCCTTCGGATCTGATACATAGCGATCTGGCGGGCCAACACGATGTCCTTGGACCGGCCTTGGCCCCGTAGAATGGTAGGTTCTATGTTGTAGAACTTGCATACCTCGTCAATGATAACATCCGCTGTGGGCAGGATATCCGACTTTTCCTTGAACATATCTTTTACCGCCCGGACCACAGTGTCCTTGTCCACAGTGGCGCCCATCAGATCCCGGTAAGCCATGATCTTGTTGATGGTCCCTTCGATCTGCCGCACGTTGGCGGTAATGTTCTCGGCGATGAGTTGGAGCAGAAATTCGGGCAGGTCCAGCCCCATACGGACAGCCTTAGTTTTAATGATGGCCATTCTGGTCTCATAGTCGGGAGGCTTGATATCGGCGGGCAGGCCCTGCTCGAATCGGGTCTGAAGTCGCTGGTCCAGCCGAAGCAATTCCTTTGGGGGGCGGTCAGAGGTGAATACGATCTGGTGCCCGGCCTCGTACAAGGTGTTGAAGGTGTGGAACATCTCCTCCTGGGTGGACTCCCGGCCGGCGATGAACTGAACGTCGTCCATCAGAAAGACATCCGCCTCCCGGTATTTCTCCCGAAACTGCTGATTGCGGCCCTCTCGGATGGCGGCTACCAGCTCGTTGGTAAAGGTGTCCCCCTTGATGTAGACGATCTTATAGTCTGGATGGTTGGCGTGGATGGTGTGGGCGATGGCGTAGAGTAGATGGGTCTTGCCCAGTCCGGATTCGCCGTAGATAAACAGCGGGTTGTAGCCCGCCCGGCCCGGAATATCGGCCACCGCCCGGGCGGCGGAGTAGGCGTATCGGTTGGAGGAGCCTACCACAAATCGCTCGAAGGTATAATCGCTGGTGCCGGGAAACAGGATATCCTGTTTGGCCGCGCTGGTATTATCCAGCTCTTTTTCCGTCAGGACCACCACCTTCAGGTCCATAGAAAACAGTTCTTTCAGGGCTGCCTCGATCTTCGGAATATAGAGGGATTTAATCACGCTCTGAGTATAGTCGTTTGGGGTCGATATGGTAAAACTGTCCTCAGTGAGGGATACGGCTTTCGCGTCGTCAAACCATGTTTTGATGGTGGTAGGGCTCAGGCCTTGCTGCTTCATCAGTTCGATGACCTTTGCCCAGATATCGTCGGCAGGGTTCATTGGAGTCCTCCTTAAAACAGTCTGAAAACTTGGAAAGCGCCTTCCCCTGCACAGAGAAGGCGGCTGGTCGGTTTCATCGGGATGTTCCTGAAAATAGGATTTTCCATACTGAACATTATACCAAAATTGGGGCTGGACCGCAAGGATTTCCCTTTATTTTTATTTATAATGTAAGGGAAAAAAATAGTCCAATTTGTGTATAGGAAAGATATCTGACACAAGATGTAGAGATATGAGGAAAAAGAGAGAAAAAAGTTGACTCAGATGATAAAAAAGATGGTTGACATCAGGTCCCATCATCGTCTATAATGAGTAACGCTTTCCTGCAAAGGGGCTATTGTACCCATTTTTGCGGAAATACCGGCCGGGGTCTATCCGGCGCCGGAAAGAGCAGACCGCAGTTTCTTTGGAAACTGTTGTTGGGCCGGGAAAGCCGGCTTGAGATCAAATGAGGAGGTGTCCCCCATGCTTCGTACCTATCAGCCCAAGAAGCGCCAGCGTTCCAAGGAGCACGGCTTCCGCAAGCGTATGGCCACCCGCAATGGCCGCAAGGTGCTGGCTCGCCGCCGCGCCAAGGGCCGCGCCCGCCTGACCCACTGATGAGACTGGCGGGACCAGAGTCGTCCCGCAAAACCATCCTGGGATGAGCGGAAGACCGGATCTGATGCAGATGCGGTGAGAGGACACGATTTTATAGATCGGGCAGAAGGGGCGTGGGATCTGATCCCCCGCCCCAAACGCACATACGGAGATTCCTGTAAACCAATGGAGATGCCCTGGACAGAGGGAGGCGTATCATGAAGCACACCGTTTCATTGAAACAGAATCATGAATTCCGCCGCCTGTACAACAAAGGAAAAAGTGCGGTGTCCCCTTATTTTGTGGTATATTGCCGCAAAACAGGCCGGGACCAGAGCCGGCTGGGCATTACCACTGGCGTGAAGCTGGGCAACGCTGTGAAGCGCAACTTTGTCCGCCGCCGTATCCGGGAGCTGTACCGTACCAATGAGGAGAAGTTCCTCCCAGGTTTCGACATCGTGGTAGTGGCCCGGACGCGGGCCATCTTTGGCCGGTACAGGGAACTGGAGCGCAGTTTTCTCCAGCAGATGAAGAAGTTGGGACTTATGGCCCAGTCCGACAAAAAGGAGGACAGGCCATGAAATGGCTGCTCCTGAAGCTCATCCGGTCCTACCAGCGCAATATCTCGCCCCTGCGCCCCCCTTGCTGCCGCTTTATCCCCACCTGCTCTGCCTACGCCCTGGAGGCAGTGGAGAAATACGGCGCTCTCAAGGGAGGCTGGCTGGCCCTGCGCCGCATCCTTCGGTGCCACCCCTTCCACCGGCAGAGATCGATCCAATATGATCCTGTCCCGTAACGAGACCGGGCCCGCCGCCCCAACCTGATTTGTGGAGGTAACATTGTGGGTATCATACTAAAACCCTTTGCCTGGCTGCTGCTGACCTTTTATAATATCTTTAACAGCTACGGCCTGGCCCTGATCCTGTTCGCCATTGTGATTAAGCTCATTCTCTTCCCTGTTTCTCTGAAGAGCAAGAAGAGCATGATCCAGATGAATTTGCTCTCCGGCAAGATGCAGCAGCTGCAAAAGCAGTACGGCAAAGATCGGGAGCGCTATAACCTTGAGGTACAGAAACTTTACGAGCGGGAGAAGGTCAACCCCATGGGCGGCTGCCTGTGGTCCCTGATCCCTATGATTGTGCTCATCGCGCTGTATGGCATTATCCGCGAGCCGATCACCTACTTCATGAACCTGTCTATGGACCAGATCAAGGAAGTGGCCCAGCTGCTAAACTGGGATACCGTAGCGGTCACCCAGGGCTGGGTGACCCAAGCCATGATGGACAAGGCCGGCGGCGTCTTTGAGAACGGCGCCTATAATCAGCTGTATCTGCTGTCCCTGATCAATGACTCCAATCTGGCTTCGCTCCAGGCTGCCCTGGGTGAGGCCGGCAGCGGCTTATTTGTTATGAACTTCCAGTTCCTGGGTCTGGACCTGTCCCTCATCCCCACTTGGAAATTCTGGACCGGCGGCCTGAAATGGAGTTCGATTGGCCTGTTTCTCCTGCCCTTGGTGTCCACCGGAGTGTCCTTCCTATCCATGAAGGTGTCCATGGCCACCAACAAGATGAATACCAAGACTCAGAATGCCCAGATGGACCAGACGAATAAAATAATGATGTGGATGATGCCGCTGATGTCTCTGTGGATCGGCTTTACCGTTCCTGCCGGCCTGTCTGTCTACTGGGTGGCCCAGTATTTTGTCACCATGGCCCAGGAGGTCATCTGCGGCAGGATGCTGAAGAAGGACTATGAGGCTGCCCGGCTGGCCGCTGAAGAGCGGGAGCGCCAGGAGAAGGAAGAGGAAAAGCGCCGTAAGGAGGAGGCTCGTCTGGAGCGGGCCCGCCGCATCGAGGAAGAGAAGCAGAACAAGGGCAAGAAAAAGTCTGGTCAGAAGAAGAAAAAAGATGAGGAACCCGATCAGGAGGGCGTCAACAAGGAGGACAGCCGGGAGGGCATCCGAGCCTACGCCAGGGGCAGGGCTTATATACCCGGCCGGTTTGGCGGCGTCACACCCTATCAGGATCCCAATATCCTGATCCGTGCCCAGATGGAGGCTCAGGCCGCCGCCAAGGGAAAAAAGAAGGGTCAGCCCGCCCCTGAGTCCCAGGCGGAACAGCCTGCCGCTCCCGTTCAGACGGAGCAGCCGGTGGCTGAAGCCCCAGCTCAGGAGGAGTTAGATGTCCAGTCCGCCCAGGCTGTGGAGGAGCGGATGTCCTCTGCCGCTGAAGTGACCGAGGAAGCCGAGACTCAGGAAATCGAGGTCGAGGTAGAGGAGATCGAGGTCGAAGTGCCGGATGAGGACGAGAAGAAGGAGGGTATCTGACTATGATCAAGTGGATTGAGACCACCGGACGCTCTGAGGAGGATGCCATCTCCGCCGCCCTGTTCCAGCTGGGCCTGGACCGGGACGATGTGTCTGTTGAAGTGATTGAGCGGGCAAAATCCGGATTTCTGGGTTTTGGCAGCAACCCCGCCAAGGTCCGTGTGAGCTATGAGGTGGAGGATGGCTCTCCCAAGCCTATGATGGAGGACCTGCTGGAGGAGATTTCTGTCCGCCAGGAGAAGCCCAGACAGGTGGAGAAAAAGCCTCAGCCCAGGGAGGAGCGTGTGCTGTCTGCCGCTCCTGTCCAGGAGAAGGAAGAGGAACAACCCGCCGCCCCTGTGGAAGAGGAGACTATTTTGTCCGCTAAACCTGGCTGGAAGAGCCAGCAGCCCCGCCGGGACCGCCGGAATGAGGGTAAGCGCCGTCCCGCGCCTGGCCAGCTCCAGGAGGGAGATGAGGTGCTTATCAGCAGCAGGGAGCACAAACCCCTGCGGACAGAAACGCCCGCGGTCCCCGTATCTGAGGACGATGAGAAGGCCCAGAAGATTGCCACATTCCTCACCGGTCTGATGGAGCACCTGAATGTGCAGGCCGCTCCTGAGATTTTTGTCACCGAGGAGGGCAACTATAAGGTGCGTCTCCAGGGGCAGGATCTTGGGGCCATCATCGGCCGCCGGGGAGAAACGCTGGACGCTATTCAGCAGCTGACAAACTACGCCATCAATCATGGTCAGTCTAAGCGGGTCCGTATCCACGTGGACGCTGAAGGTTATCGCTCCAAGCGGGAGGAGGCCCTTCAGCGCCTGGCGGTGAAGGTAGCCGGCAAGGTGGTCAAGTACCGGAAGAATATGACTTTGGAGCCCATGAACGCCTACGAGCGCCATGTGATTCACACTGCTCTTCAGGACTATCCCAATGTTACCACCTACTCCACTGGTGTGGAGCCCAACCGCCGCACTGTGGTGGCCTATGCTCCCGGTCAGAAATAAGAGAATGCACGGGCGGCGGGAGAAATTTTCTCCCGCCGCTTTTTTCAGTTGGAGGTGTCCCATGCCTACGCCTTTATATGACGCGGTGAAAAAGTACGCGGACCAAGAGCCTTTCCGATTCCATATGCCGGGGCACAAGGGAGGGCCTGTTCCCCTGATGGCGGAGCTGAAGTGGATGACCCCCATTGACCTCACCGAGCTGCCCCCTACCGGGAACCTGTACGAAGGGGGTGAGCCCTTTGCTTCCGCCCAGGCTCTATGGGCAAAGGAGTTTGGCTTTGAATACTGCCAATTTCTCACCGGCGGCTCTACCCAGGGCATCCACACCGGACTGGCCCTGTGTTGTCCGCCGGGGAGTAAAGTGCTAGTGGACCGAAACTGCCACCGGGCGGTGTTTAACGCCATGGCTCTGCTGGACCTGGAGCCCATCTATCTGGAGCGCCCTTGGCTGGGAGAGGAAAGCCTGATCGGTCCGATTTCCCCGGAAACTGTGGAAAATATGCTGTGCCAATGTCCTAAAATAAAAACAGTTTGTATTACTGCTCCAACATATGCCGGTGTGTTATCAGATGTTGGCACAATTTCTCGTCTCGTTCACGCCCATGGTGGAAAACTTTTTGTAGACGGCGCCCACGGCGCCCATCTGCCCTTCCTAGGTCTGGCTCCCTTCTGGGAAGCGGATGGAGTTGTAGTGTCCGCCCACAAGACCCTTCCCACCCTGGGACAAGGGGCCCTGCTCTTTACCAATGGGATGGACCCGGACCGGGTGCGGCAGTTGGCCTCGGTCTTTGGCACCTCCAGTCCCTCCTATCCCATTATGGCCAGCATGGACACGGCCCGAGAGTGGATGGTCAAATGGGGACATCACGACTACCGCCGGACCGCTCTCCGGGTGGCACAGCTGCGGGAGCAATTCCCCTCCCTAAGAGAAAAAAGACTGTCACTGGATCCCACCCGCTTTGTTCTCAGCGTCCAGAACGGTCCCGCTTTTACCCGCGCGCTGGAGAAGCGCGGCGTTTATCCGGAGATGGAGGACGGGGGCCATGTGGTCTTTATCTGTACCCCCTTTGATAACAGCTTTTCCCTGAGTGCGCTGGAGAGGCGGCTGGAGGAGCTGCGGGAGCAGATGGGACCCTGTCCGCCCATTCCAGCTCCGCCTCTGCCGGAGCAGGCCATGTCTCCCCGGCAGGCTCTCTTTGCCCCCAGCCGGGTCTGGCCGCTGGAGGACTGTGAGGGGGAGGTGGCCGCCTGTCAGATTGCGCCTTACCCTCCGGGAGTACCAGTAGTGGCTCCCGGCGAGGTAATCTCAAAAAAATCGCTGGCCTATTTGAAACAAATAGGATATAATATAAAATCAGAGGTGCGGATTGCCGCCCTCTGATGGAGAATGTTCCCACAAGTGAGGAAGGTTATGGAATTTTCGGCCTTGGCTGGCAACGACAGGTTGAAGGAGCAGCTCTCCCAGCAGGAGAGCGGCCGCGGCCTGGCCCACGCCTACATTATTTCAGGTCCAACCGGCTCCGGCCGGCATACTTTGGCCCGGCTGCTGGCCGCCGCTATGGTATGTACGTCCGATAGCGGCAGCAGGCCCTGTGGAAAATGCTCCCCATGCAAAAAGATAACCGCTGGAATCCATCCAGATTTTGAGATTATTTCCGGCCCGGAGGAGGGCAAACCTATCACCGTGGATCAGATCCGAGCCCTCCGAAGCGACGCATATATACGTCCTAACGAGGGGAATCGGAAAATCTATCTGCTGGAAGGGGCAGACCAGATGAATGCCTCCGCCCAGAATGCCATGTTGAAGCTGTTGGAGGAGGGCCCTGGATATGCCGTCTTTCTGCTGTTGGCGGAGAACGGGGGGGGACTGCTTCAGACAGTGCGCTCCCGGTGCGAGGAACTGGTGCTGTCCCCTGTTTCTGTGGTCCAGTGCCAGAGCTGGCTGAAGGACCGCTTTCCCCAAAAAAGCTTGGAGGAGATCCAGACAGCCGCCCTGGATTGCCAGGGTGTTCTGGGCCGGGCGGTGGACCGGCTGTCTGGGACCGACGAGAAAACCAGGACCAGAGAGGAGCAGGCGGACCGGCTGGCCCAGGCCGTGGAGGAAGGTACGGAGCTGCAGCTCTTTGAGGCAGCCATGGTTTTGGATAGGATGGACCGGGAGGAGCTGAACCGACTGCTGGACAGTCTGGAGGCGGCTCTAGGTGCCCGAATTGGTAGGAGCGGCGACCGCCGTAGATCCCTCCGGGGAGTAGAGCTGGTCCATCAGCTGCGGAGGGCTTCACAGCTCAACGCCAATTCTGGTCAGATGGCTGGCTGGTTATGTGCCGGGATGTTCATAAAGGAGTGAGAACTCCGGGAGCGGAGCGGGGAAAAGGCGGCACAGCCGCCGGCCCCGCGTATCCACTCTGGAGAGAAGAAGGAGAATCCCCTATGGTAGAGATCATCAGCGTCCGCTTTCAAAGCGGCGGAAAGCAATATTATTTCAACCCCGATGGACGGCAGTTCCAGATAGGGGACGGGGTCATCGTGGAGACCTCCAGGGGTACGGAGTACGGTGAGTGTGTACAAGCAAACTCTATGATCGATGAGATCGAGCTCACCGCCCCCCTGCGCCCGGTGATCCGGGTGGCCACGGAGGAGGATCGGCAGACAGTAGAGGCCAACCGAGAGAAGGAGAAGAAAGCCTTTTCCATCTGCCAGCAGAAGATTGCCGAGCATGGCCTGGATATGAAGCTGGTCAAGGCGGAGTACAGCTTTGATGGCAGCAAGGTGTTGTTCTTTTTTACCTCCGAAGGGCGGGTGGACTTCCGGGCGCTGGTCAAGGACCTGGCCGGGGCCATTCACGCCCGTATCGAGCTGCGCCAGATCGGCGTGCGGGACGAGGCCAAGATGCTGGGTGGATTAGGCATCTGTGGAAAGCCCTTCTGCTGCTCCCAGTTTTTGGATGAATTCCAGCCTGTGTCTATTAAAATGGCAAAGACGCAGAACCTGTCCCTGAATCCCACCAAGATATCGGGTACCTGTGGCAGATTGATGTGCTGTTTGAAGTACGAGCAGGAGGCATATGAGGACCTGGTGAAGCACGCCCCGAAGCAGGAGTCTTTTGTGGAAACTCCAGACGGAGCGGGCACTGTGTCCAGCGTCAACCTGCTCCGTCAAACAGTCCAAGTTCGGCTGGAGTCGGCACCGGAGACCCCCAAATGCTACCATAACTGTGAACTGTGTGTGATCCGAAATGGGAAGGGAAAGCGGCCGGAGGGCTATGTGGAGCCACCTTTGGAGCAGTTGGCCCAGCTGCGCCGTAAAGTAGAGGACGCCCCGGAGGAGAAGCGGGAGTTCAGCGGTGAGGGCTCCTCTCTGGCCGCCGCGCTGGAGGAGGTTTTCAGCCGCCGGGAGGAGAGCCAGACCCCACCCCCGCCCGCTGTGGAGCAGGAGGGGGGCGAGGAGCGCCGGGAACGCCGTCGCCGCCGCCGACCCAGAGGAGAGCGGCGTACCGCCGGAGAGCAGGAGGGCCGTACTACGGAGGACCGCCCCCGCCAGGAGCGGAAGGAGCAGCGGCCCCAGGAGAGTCAGAGCGGCGAGGGCCAGCCCAAGTCCGCCGGGACCGAGGGGAGCGAGAAGCGGAACAGCCGTCGCCGCCGCCGCCGGCCTAGAGGGGGCAGCGGCCCCAGGAGTGAACAGCCCCAGGAGTGAGCTCTGCTCCCATCGCACTGTGGCAGAGAGATAGGGACCCGGTCTATTCGCGGAGAGGGCCGGGTCCTTGCTTTTGATTTGAGAAGAGGTGGAAAGGGATGGATGGCTTCCTCCACGCGCTGTCCGCTGTGTCAGTGCTGCTGATGCTCATGTCTGTGGGCTACTTTATGGGAGTCAAGGGCTGGATGACCACTAGGGAGAAGCGATTTGTCAGCCGGTACATCGTAAACATCGCAGTACCATGCAACTGTGTGGTGGGACTGCTGGATAATCTGAGCCATAATGATTTGGCCCAGGCTGGACTTCTGGTGGCGTCTGGAGTCCTGGGAGTGGGGGTCACACTGCTGATATCTACCGCTGCCGCAGCCCTGCTCCATCTGCCGCGGAAGCGGTGGGGCGTCTTTGTGGCTATGGCTGGGTTGTCCAATACCCTGTTTATTGGCATCCCGGTCTGTACTCAGTTGTTTGGTCAGGTATGTATGCCTTATGTGATGCTATATTATCTGGCCAACACCATTTTTGTACAGTCGGTTGGGATCTTGCTTATTGAACGGTCGGGAGACAGACCGGCCTCTAGAGGCGGAGTGACCGGCTTTTTTTGGGACTTGGTGACAAAGCCGCCTATTCTTGCCCTTCTATTGTCCTTACTGCTCCTAGTAGCGGATCTGAAATTGCCGGAGCCGGTGATGCGGTTCGCGGAGTACATCGGGGATTCAGTTTCCCCTCTCGCGTTAATTTACTGCGGGTTTATTCTCTATGAATTGGGGCTGAAAAATTTGAGACTGATGCCCGGACTGCCTGTTATGCTGGTGATACGTCTGGGGCTTTCCCCGGTGATTTGCTGGCTATTCTGTATGCTGTTCGGTGTCAGTGGGCTGGCCCGGGATGTCTTTGTGGTGGAGAGCGCTCTGCCGGTGGTCAGCCAAGTTCCTGTGCTGGCTGGGGCCTATGGCGCAGACGAGGAGTACGCTGCTGCTGGAGCTTGCTTGTCCGTGCTAGTCTGTCTAGTGACGATTCCCTTTTTAATGCTGGGTCTGGGATGAGGAGTGGACCCAGGACCAGTTTGGCACCAAATTGGTTGGTACTGAGTTTGAAAAATGGGTGGAATAAAAAGCCGGCGAGTATAATTACTCGCCGGCTTTCCTATTCTGGTTTAACAGGGGCAGCGAATGGAGGGCCGACGGCCTAGGCTGCTTACAGCAGGCCCAGATCGTATTTCCAGCCCAGTACCCGCTCCACGGCCCGGTCCAACAGCTCCTGGGGGATGACATCGTCCTCCAGTGCCTGGAGGATCTGGGGGATCTGTTCCTGAAAGTCAGTGGTGACCAGCATATCGTTGCCAGCCAGCAGGGCCAGAACAGCGGCGGAGCCGTCAGCGGCATACTGATCTATGGCGTCCATGGCCAGGTCGTCAGTGAGCGCCACTCCCTCAAAGCCCAAGCCCTGCCGCAGCAGTTGGTGGACCGCTGGGGAGAGGGAGGCGGGGAGATCCGGGTCCAGAGCCGCCATGATATTGTGGGATACCAGCACGGCGGTCATCCCATGGTTGGAGGAGGCCTGGATGCCGGCCTGGAAGGGGAGGAGATCCCGCTCCCAAAACAGCTCCAGCGGCCGTTGGTCCAGGGCGATGCCGGTGTGGGTGTCCACATTGTCTCCATAACCTGGGAAATGCTTTAGCACAGAGCCCATGGTATCCACTGACATCTGCTCTACCACCTGGGCGATGTAATCGCCGGTTTCCTCTACGCCCTGACCCAGCGTGCGGTCGTAAATAAAGTCGTCGGGATTCGTGGACAGATCGGCCACCGGGGCAAAATTCACATTGATGCCAAGAGAGCGGAGCAGCTCGTCCTTTTCCTGTGTGTCAGCCAGGATAGCTTCTATCCCGCCCTGTTCATACAACGCCTGGGGGGACTGGAACCGTTGGGGCCGTAGTTTTGGGTTGGAGCTGACCCTGACCACAGTGCCCCCCTCCTCGTCCACGCCGATCAGCATAGGGATCTCCACAGCCGACTGGTAGGAGGCGATATCCTCCTTGACCTGCTCCGCGGTCTTGTCCTTAAAATCCCGGCCGAACAGAATATATCCCCCCAGATGGTACTGGCTGGCCAGAGCGGCTCCATCTTCCTGTGGGCAGCGGGCAAAGAAGATCTGCCCCACTTTTTCCTCCAATGTCATGGAGGAGAGGAGGCGGTCAATGGTCTCCCGCCGGGGGTCGGGGACTTCCTCTGGGGAGGTAGAGGGTTCGGTGGTTGAGATAGAGGGCCCCGCCGGGACGGCTGGCTCGTCAGGGCCTTCAGAGGAGGTCTCAGGCGCGGAGGTACAGCCTGTCAGCAGAAAAAAGAGTAGGAGCAGGGAAAGACATCGTTTCATGGTATGCTCCTTAACAGAATGTGGTACGCAGAGTGCCGATGCCCTGGATGGTCACCTCCACCCAGTCGTCCGGCTTTAACCAGCTCTTTTGGTCAGCAGGATAGCCGTGCATTACACCTTGGGGGGTGCCGGTGAAGATCAGATCTCCGGGCATCAGAGTAAAGTGATGGGACAGGTCAGCGATGATCTGGGCCAGGGGGAAGATCATGTCCGAGGTATTGGAGCTCTGCCGCACCTCCCCGTTGACCGTGCTGGAGATGTCCAGATGGTTGGGGTCCAATTCTCCGGCAGGGACCAGACAAGGGCCCACGGGGGCAAAACCGTCGAAGGTTTTGGACAGCACCCACTGGCCGCCCCGGGCAAACTGCAGGTCCCTGGTGGACAGGTCGTTGCCGCAGGTGTAGCCAAAAACATAGTCCAGGGCATCCTCCTCGGACACGGACCGGGCGGGTTTTCCGATTACAGCTACCAATTCCGCCTCATAATCATACTCTTTGTAATCTGAAATCAGCTTGACACAGTCCCCATGTGCAGCCAGAGCGTTGGAAAACTTGTTGAACAGCACCGGGGCAGGGGGGATGGGCAGACCACACTCCTTAGCGTGCTGACGGTAGTTCAGACCGATGCAAAAGATACGGTCAGTCCCGGTGACCACCGGGGCCAGGGGGGCGCCGGTAAAACACTGAGGGTCCTGGAGCAGGGGGGTCAGCAGCCGCTCCAGCTCGCCAGCGGGGAGGGCAATGGCGGCGGCCATATCTTCTGGGACCGTGACGCCCAGGCGGGTGGCCTCGGCAGCCGCGTCTACCACCCCTCTTTCGGTCTGGAGTCCCAGGGCGGGCCTTCCATTGCGCCAAAATTGCACCAGTTTCATAAACGATCTCTCCTTTTGTATCAAATCAGGGGCAGTCCCGCGAAGGGCTGGCATCGGTGGCGGGACAGGGTTCCGGTACCACTATGGTAGCATATCCGCCGGGGAACGGCAAGGAGAACCGTAGAAAAGGCAGGTGGCCATCCATTCTACCGCTGAGAGGCCCAGAATCCGTGTATATTGCAGTAGGCGTAAGCAGCTTCCACCTGGTCGCCGTCGGTTAGCAGAAACGTAGCCTTGGGCTCCTGACCGGGGACCAAAAAGCGGCACTGCCTACTGTTAGCACACTCCAGCACGATCCACTGAATATAGTGGACAGATAGCATGGGGTGGGGCTGAGTGCCCACATGGACAGTGACCTCGTTCCCGTTGATAGACAAGATGGGGACGTGGACCTCTGGAGAACCTCCACCAGAGCCGGAGGCCAGAGGCCGCATCCGCCGCCCGCAGGAGGAGATGGGGGCACCAAAGTTATTCAGAAAGGTGACGACCTCGCTGTGAGGGGAAACGGCGTAAAAATTCATTGTAAAAGGCTCCTTTCCCGTAATACTGAGATATTCTATGCGGTGGACCTGGCAGTGACCATAAAAAAACCGGAGTCCCTTGTACCATGGGACTCCGGTGGATGCCAGGGGAGAGGCGATTTCTCCCCGGCGGTTTTTTCCATGTGGATAACAGCGACGGCTAGGGCACCTAATTGTTTGGCGTTTCTCTCTACAAAATAGAATTTTGTGGATGACAGGACAGGAGAATCAGGCTTCCGGCTCATCCTGTTCCCTGCGGGTGACAGCAATGCTCAAATCGTCCAGCTGCTTGTCATCCACAAAGTCCGGACAGGCCATCATTAGGTCAGAGGCGTTCTGCACCTTGGGGAAGGCGATGACGTCCCGGATGGAGGGAGCGCCGGCCATCAGCATACACAGCCGGTCCAGACCATAGGCCAGGCCGCCGTGAGGGGGAGCGCCGAACTTGAAGGCGTTGACCAGATGGCCAAAGCGCTCCTGAATGTCCTCCTCGCTGATACCCAGAGCCTGGAACGCCTTTTCCTGCATCTCCGGGGTGTTGATGCGGATGGAGCCGCCGCCCAGCTCGGTGCCGTTAAGAACGATATCATAGGCCCGGGCCCGGCAGTGGGCTTTATCGGTGAGGATCTTGTCCTCGTCCTCTACCATGGGGGCGGTGAATGGGTGGTGCATGGCCTGGTAGCGGCCCTCCTCCTCAGACCACTCGAACATGGGGAACTGGGTCACCCACAGGAAGCGGAAGTCCTTGGGGTCCAGGATATTCAGCTGACGGGCTACTTCGCACCGCAGGGCGCCCAGGGCGGCCCATACCACGTCGTTTTTCTCGTCGCCTACGATGAGGATCAGGTCGCCGTCCCTGGCGCCGGCCCGGTCCAGAATGGCCTTGTTCTCCTCTTCAGTGAGGAACTTGGCGTAGGAGGAGGTCACTTGGCCGTCCACCATCCTTGTCCAAGCCAAGCCCTTGGCCTTATAGGTCTTGACGAAGTCCACCAGCTTGTCGATTTTCTTCCGGGGGAAGTCGGCAGCGTGACCGTTGATGTTGATCAGCCGGACGGAGCCGCCGCCTGCCACTGGACCGGAGAACACGCCGAAGCCGCAGTCCTTTACAATGTCGCTGATGTCGGTAAGCTCAAAGCCGAAGCGCAGGTCGGGCTTGTCAGAGCCGAAGCGGTCCATGGCCTCCTGCCAGGGCATACGCTGGAAGGGGGTCTGAACATCCACGTCTAGGATCTCCTTGAACACCCGCTTCAAAAAGCCCTCTTGGATGGACATGATGTCGTCCTCGTTGACAAAGGACATCTCCAGGTCGATCTGGGTAAACTCAGGCTGGCGGTCGGCCCGCAGGTCCTCGTCCCGGAAGCACCGGGCGATCTGGAAGTAGCGGTCAAAGCCGGACAGCATCAGCAGCTGCTTGTACTGCTGGGGGGACTGGGGCAGGGCGTAGAACTTGCCAGGGTGTACCCGGGATGGGACCAGATAGTCCCGTGCGCCCTCGGGGGTGGACTTGGTGAGGACGGGAGTCTCAATCTCCAAAAAGCCCTGCTCGTCAAAGTAGTCCCGGCAGATCTTGGTGATCTTGTGGCGGGTGGCGATGGCCGCCTGCATCTCCGGGCGGCGCAGGTCCAGATAGCGGTACTTCAGCCGCAGCATATCATTGGCCTTGGAGTGCTCCACAATCTCAAAGGGAGGGGTCTCGGACTTGGCCAGCAGGCGCAGCTGGGTGACATAGACCTCGATATCTCCGGTGGCGATCTTGTTGGTCTTGGACTCACGCTCCCGCACCAGTCCGGTGGCGGCCACCACAAACTCCGCCCGGAGAGAGGCGGCCTTTTCAAAGATGGCCTTGTCGGTGCTGTCGTCGAAAGACAGCTGGACCAGCCCGGTGCGGTCCCGCAGGTCCACGAAGATCAGGCCGCCCAGGTCCCGCTGGCGCTGGACCCAGCCGCAGAGGGAAACCGTCTTGCCGACATCGGACAGGCGCAGGTCCCCGCAGTAGTTGGTGCGGTGAAAGTTCTGAAGGTTATCCATAAAAATCAACTCCAATTTGTATTATTCAAAATTAAAATTGCAAAAAGTATATCATCAAGCGCCGTTTTGGCAGCTTTCCAGAAAGGCGATGACCTCCTGTTGAAATTCCTGGTTGCCATCGGGGAGATAAGTCCTGGATTTGCCAGGGAAAGCCAGGGGGTTGACTAGGATCAGGTTGCCGGGGAGGATGAGTTCCATGTGGCGGCCGCCGGAGTGGAAAAAGACCCGCGCATGAGGGTCCAGGGTGATTTGAACGGTGTCCTCCGGGATCCCAATATTTTTTCCGGGGACTTGATAAGTCGTACTGGAGAGCAGGTCCAGCAGCTCATGGAACTGCCCGGTGGTCAAATCAAAGCAGAGTGCGTTTTCCCGGTCGGAATAGTCCATCTGTACGTCGCAGGCCTCAATGTCCTCTGGGGAGAGAGGAAGGATATCAGCCAGAGTCTGGGGCCGATAGTACCAGCTGTGCCATCCAAAGAAAAGGGCGGCCAGAACGGCCAGCACAGCCCCGGCGATGAGAAATTGCTTCAACTGGTTTTTCATCATGGCAGCACTCCTCTCTGTGATCCGTGGCGGATAGGGGAACGGCTGCGTTCTATGGGGTTTGGCCGGCGCTGATCTTCTCCAGCTGTTCCCCCAGCGAGTGGGGCGGAAGGGGAAGAAAGCGGTTCCACCTCCCTGGCGCTGAGGCCGGCAGCCAGAGAAAGGTGCCGTCCCAGTAGGCCATGCACTCCGGGGTACAGCCGGAAAGATAGTAAACTGCAATCCCGCCGTCCGGGGCCCCGGGCAGGGAGGGGAAGGGGAGATAGTCCTGCCCCCGGAGAGCGGTTAGAAGTTCCCGATAGTTCTGTCCCTCATCAAAGGTAACAGGGGTATCGCTGAAGCCGGGGAAAGTACCCTGGCGAGCCACAGTGAAAGAATCTGTCGGTATTGCGGGCGGCTCTATATCATAGCCCTGAAAAGTATTGTCAAAGGTAGTCTGCCCCATCAGACAATATAGCGTTCCGGCAGCCATGACAAGTACCAGGATGACCAAAGAAAAAATGGCTTTTTTCTTCATCTTTTTTATTCCTTCAGAAAGTAGGTAGACTGCAATTCCGCCATCCAGGGCCCCGGGCAGGGAGGGGCTGCTTAGAGTCGGGTGCGTTACTCCATACACGACTGCAAAAAGGCTGAAAGTGCCTGGTATTGGGCCAGACTGTCCCCTTCCGGGCGGTAGGCAACGGAATCGCCCCGATAGGTAAGGGGGTTGACCAGCAGGAGTTCTCCGTTCAGCATCAGCTCCGAGTGACTGGAGCCGGAGGTGTGGAGATAGATCCGGATCAGAGAGTTTGTTTCCGTGGAGAGCCCGCTGGCGGAGCCCTCCCGCCGGTAGGTGGATTGCGAGAGCTGCTCCAGAAGATCCTTGGTCTGTGCCTGGGTGAGCTGGGTGTGGAGAGATTTCTCCTGAGCCGGGTCGTCCAGATAGAAACATTCGAGGGTAGCGTAGCACGCAGTGACTTCCTGGAGAGAAAACGGAAGGAGGGAGGAAAACTCTCTGGATCGATCCAGCCACCGAAACCCTAAAAATAACGCCAGGAGAAGACTGCCTGCCAGGAATAAGGTGTGAGAACGCTTTTTGACAGCTTTCATGGTAACCTCCCTTTTGTGGCGGAGAGGAAGATCTGATCAGTGGACGGCTTATCTCTCCCAGTCCCGGATGGGTGTGCCCCGATTCAGCTGTTCCAACCCACTTTGGATATGGGCCACGGCCTCAACGGAGGGCAGCTTCACCTGCTCGCCGGTACGCAGATCCTTGACAGCGGCCACACCGGCGCGGATCTCGTCCTCTCCCAGAAAGACGACATAGGGGATAGCCAGCTTATCGGCATAGGAGATCTTCTGCTTGAATTTTTTCTGTTCCCCGTGGATTTGGGTACGGATACCGGCATCCCGCAGGGTGGTAGCCAAAGAGATGGCGGGGGAGAGGTCCTCGGTCATGGGCAGGATGAGCACGTCGGCGGGGGCGGTGTTCAGATCCTGATTCAGATAGCCCTGATCCTCCAGAACGAAGAACAGGCGGGTCAGGCCGATGGAAATTCCCACTCCGGGGAGTTGTTTATCGGTATAATATTCCGCCAAGTTATCATATCGGCCGCCGGAACAGATGGAACCGATTTCCGGATGGTCCAGCATGGTGGTCTCGTAGACGGTTCCGGTGTAGTAATCCAGCCCACGGGCGATGGTCAGGTCCACGGCAAAGTGGCTCTCCGGCACGCCAAAGGCGGCCAGGTACTTTGTGACGGTCCGCAGTTCGTCCAGTCCAGTGTCAAAGAGCGCGTGACGGCCCCGATAGCCCTCCAGAGCGGCAAGGACTTCTCCGTTACAGCCCTTGATGGCGATGAATTTCAGGATCTCATCGGCCTGGTCCTGGGTGAGGCCGATGTCCTCCCCAGTGAGGAGGGCGGCTACCTTCTCCCCGCCGATCTTGTCCAGCTTGTCCACGGTACGCATGATGTCTCCGGACTTGTCTGTCAACCCCAGCATGGCGTAAAAGCCATTGAGGATCTTCCGGTTATTCACCCGGATCTGGAAGCGCCGCAGGCCCATTTTGGAAAAGGCCTGATAGATGATGGCGGGGATCTCCGCCTCGTTGGAGATGTCCAGTTTGCCATCGCCAATAACGTCGATGTCCGCCTGATAGAACTCCCGGAATCGGCCCCGCTGGGCCCGCTCTCCCCGATAGACCTTGCCAATCTGGAAGCGGCGGAAGGGAAAGGTGAGCTGGCCATAGTTTTGGGCTACATACTTGGCCAGGGGAACGGTCAGGTCAAAGCGGAGGGACAGATCCGTGTCCCCCTTCATAAAGCGGTAGATCTGTTTTTCTGTCTCTCCTCCTCCCTTGGCCAGCAGCACCTCGCTAGACTCGATGAGTGGGGTATCCAAGGGGGTGAAGCCATAGAGAGAGTAAGTTTCGCGCAGAATGGCCGCCATCCGCTCAAACTGGGCTTGCTGCGGAGGCAGCAGCTCCATAAAGCCGGACAGGGTGCGGGGCTGTACTTTGCTCATGGTATCAAGATCCTTTCTTTGGTGGAAATGAAGTAATGGGATTGGCTGGTTAGAATAAAAAACACGCTCTCCTCCCATGATTGGGACGAGAGCGCGGAACGCTTCGTGGTGCCACCCAATTTCAGACGCCTCCGGCGTCCCTCTGACCTTCTGTTGCGGGAAGGGGACCGCACCCGTCTCCGGGCCCGCTGGTGGCACTGTCTTCTCCGGAGCCGGACCCTAGGGCCCTCTCAACCAAGGGGCCCCTCTCTGTTGGGCGACATACCGAATACTAATGAGCCGTCATCACGGTGATTTATCGATCTTACCCCAGCGGGGAAGAAAAGTCAAGCCTTATAGGGCAAAGGGGACCCGATTGGGATTCATGCCCTCCCGCCAGTCCAGGTCGCCCCGGGCCAGCCCGTGAATGAGCAGCTCGGCGGTGGCCACGTTGGTGGCCATGGGCACGGAGTGCTGGTCACACAGCCGGGAGATGTAGAGGACGCTCTGATCCATCTCGTTATCCAGAGGCGAGTTGAAGAACAGCACCAGGTCAATCTCATTATAAATGATGCGCTGGCCAATCTGCTCGATCCCACCATGCTCATGGGATAAAAACAGGTTGACGGGCAGGCCGGTGGCCTCCATAACCATGCGGCCGGTGGCGTTGGTGGCGCATACCGTATGCTTGGACAGGATGCCGCAGTAGGCGGTGCAGAACTGGACCATCAGATCCTGCTTTTTGGTATGGCTCATGATCGCGATATTCATAAGGCGTTACCTCCTTCTCCGGCGGAGACTTTGCCGCCAGGCTTTGTGGGGCCAACGTAAAATACTGATCTATTTTTCCGTAGGCCGCCCTGTGGAAACGGACCCCTGTAAGCGGGGTATTTCCATTATACTTCCTATTTTTTCTGGCCAGGGGCGCGTCTTGGCCAGGGGGGTTACCGGATGCGCATGATGGGAACCTGATTGCCGTCCAGACGGAGGGCAATGTTCCAGCAGGCCAAGGCGGCGCCCCGTCGCCCCTGGGCGGTCAAGGGCTGGCCCAGGTTGGCGGCCAGCATGACCTGATCGTCCTCCGGCACCACCCCAATCAGAGGCAGGCCGGCGGTGTTCATGGCATCGTCGATAGTGGCCCGCAGCTTCCGGAGGAGCTTGGGCTGGATACGATTCATGATCAGGTGGACCTGGCGGATACTCTCCAGCTCGCAGACTGTACGCTGGGCGTCCCGCAAAGAGGAGGCATCATTGGTAGCGATGACCAGAGCTCGGTCGGCTCCGCAGATGGCCAGCCGAAAGCCGGCCCCCAGTCCAGCGGGGGAGTCAATGAGGATGTAGTCATATTGCCCCCGGGCGGTATCCAGCATGGCCCGGACCTTGTCGATGGTCAGGCTGGGGGACAGGGACATAGGGGCAGTGAGTAGGGACAGCCCCTTCACATCGGGGTGGTCCACAGCCCCTCTCGCCAGGGGACAGCGGCCCAGCGCCACGTCAGAAAAGTCCATCAGGGCCCGGTCGCTGAGACCAAGGGTGATGTCCAGATTACGCAGGCCGATGTCCATGTCGATACATAGTACCCTGTGGCCCATCAGAGCAAGGGAGGCGGCTACGCCGCCGGTGATGGAGGTCTTTCCAGTCCCTCCCTTCCCGGAGGTGACGGCAATGACAGTTCCCATAAAAACCTCCTAACTCACCAAATCAAGTGTACCCACAATTTGGGATTTCGTCAACTATTTCACAAAAAATTTTCGTCTAAAACCTGTTTTTTTTAGGCCTTTTCGTCAGAGCGGCTCTTTCTGAATTTTTGCCCAGCGCCGGGGATAGCCCTTGAGCGTTGGAGCAACCTTTTCGATGGCCACAACCCGGTGGGTGATCTCTGTGCCGGGAATTTGATAGTCCGCCTGGTCCCGGACCCGGCCACCCAGCAGCTTGATAGCATGGGCGGCGCCCTCCACTTCAGGGCCGCAGTCCACCGATTTCATGGCCAGGAACACGCCGCCTACTTTCACAAAGGGGAGGCACAGCTCGGCCAGCAGCCGCAGGTCGGCCACCGCCCGGGCGGTAACAAAGTCAAAGGAGTCCCGAAAGCCTTTAACCAGGGCCTGCTCCTCGCTTCGGGCGTGGATGGCCGTGACACCGGACAGACCAAGCTGCTCCGACACCTCACGGAGCCAGCGGACCCGCTTGCTCAGGGAGTCCAGTAAAGTAACCTCCAGGGTGGGGCAGAGGATCTTTAAGGGGAGACCGGGAAATCCGGCTCCGGTACCTACGTCAAGAAGCGTTTTCCCCTCTAGGTGGACGTAGTTGAGCAGGGCTGCGCAGTCCAGCATATGCAGCCGGGCCACCTGGTCGGGCTGGGTAATGGCGGTCAGGTTCATGACCTGGTTTTTTTCCAGCAGCGCCCGGCCGTAGGCCTCCAGCAGCTCCGGTGCCTCCGGTGGGACTCGTTGGGACAGGCCCAGCTCCTCCAGGCCGGCGGCGATGATATCACGCATGGTTGCTTCCTCCAGAATCAGGGATCAGAAAACTGACGCAATGATGCCGAACCCGCTGAAGTTTGACAGCAGGCCCACAATGCCGATGGGCAGAGTGGCCAGGGCAGCCAGCCAGCACAAAATAGCCAGCAGGATGGCGAGCCATTTGCGTGGCCGACCAGTGGACCGCCAGCTCACCAGAGCCAGCGCCCCCAAGCCGATGAGGCCGGGAACGGTGAGCAAGGGGGCCAGATTACCCAAAGTAGTGCCGGTGTAAAAGTAGTAGGTGGTCAGGGCTAAGAGGATGAGCACATAGGCCAGGGCGATCCAGGCCATGGTCCTTTTCAGGGGAGAAGCGGGGGTATATCCCCGGTCCTCCCCTTTATGCTCCTCCGGGAGCTTTTCCTCGGACATTTTAGGATCTCTCCTTTAATAAGTCACGGATCTCGGTGAGCAGCTTCTCCTCGGCGCTGGGCTCCGGGGGAGCGGGTTCCTCGACGGGGACCTCCTCCGGCTTCTTATGGAGCCGGTTGATGGCCTTGATGACACAGAAGATGGCGAACGCGATGATGATAAAGTCCAGGATCACCGAGATCAGGTTGCCGTAGTTGATGGCCACCTCGGGGGTGACGACAGTGCCCTGGGTATCGATCACCGCCTCGTTGAGGACCAGCTTCCAGTCAGAGAAGTCTATGCCGCCGGTAATCATGGAGATTAGGGGCATGATGATGTCATTGACCAGGGAAGTGGAGATCTTGCCAAAGGCGCCGCCGATGACCACGCCGACGGCCATGTCCATTACATTGCCCCGCATAGCGAAGGCCTTGAATTCTTCCAAAAATTTTTTCATGCCTGCTTTCCTCCTATCTGCTGAATGGGCCTACCGGAAAGGGGAGAACCTGGAAACCGTTGGGCCGCAACGGTTTGAAGCCTGCGACCCGTCTGGAGCCATTTTCGGCGGTCCAAATGACTTGGGGTAGGGTAAGACGTGCTGTAAATCGCTCCAGAACGGTCAATACAAATTGTAATATATAATAAAAATATTGCAAAATAGAATATCGCAATCGCTAAATTACTTTTCAGGCACCATGACTTCCAGACCACCCATGTAAGGACGAAGGACCTGGGGGATGACCACGGAGCCATCGGCCTGGAGGTTGTTTTCCAGGAAGGCGATGAGCATACGGGGCGGAGCTACCACTGTGTTGTTCAGTGTGTGGGGCAGATAGGTGCCCTTTTCCCCCTTGATCCGCATCTTCAGGCGGCGGGCCTGGGCGTCACCCAGATTGGAGCAGGAGCACACCTCAAAATATTTTTGCTGGCGGGGAGACCAGGCCTCAATGTCACAGGACTTGACTTTCAGGTCGGCTAGGTCGCCGGAGCAGCACTCCAGCTGTCGCACGGGGATGTCCAGGGAGCGGAAAAGCTCTACGGAGTAGCGCCACATCTTTTCGTACCAGTCCATGGAGTCTTCAGGCCGGCAGACCACGATCATCTCCTGCTTCTCAAACTGGTGGATGCGGTAGACACCCCGCTCCTCGATGCCATGAGCGCCCTTCTCCTTGCGGAAGCAGGGGGAGTAGGAGGTGAGCGTCTGGGGCAGGGATTCCTCAGGAATGATTTGGTCAATAAATTTGCCGATCATGGAGTGCTCGCTGGTGCCGATGAGGTACAGGTCCTCCCCCTCGATCTTGTACATCATGGCCTCCATATCAGTCTGAGACATGACGCCCTCCACCACGTTGCCATGGATCATAAAGGGAGGGATACAGAAGGTGAAGCCCTTGTTGATCATAAAGTCTCGGGCATAGGCCAGCACTGCCTCATGCAGCCGGGCGACGTCTCCCAGCAGATAGTAGAAGCCGTTGCCCGATACCCGGCCGGCGGCGTCCATGTCGATGCCGCGGAAGGACTCCATAATTTCAGTGTGGTAGGGGATAGGGAAGTCCGGTACCTTGGGTTCCCCAAACCGCTCTACCTCTACGTTGGCGGAATCGTCGGGGCCAATGGGGACGGAGGGATCGATGATGTTGGGGATTTGAAGCATGATCTTGCGGATCTGGGCGGCCAGCTCGGTTTCCTTGGCCTCCAGCTCCGCCAGACGGTCGGCGTTGGCCTTGACCTGGGCCTTGACCGCCTCCGCCTCCTCCAGCTTGGAGGGATCTTTTTTTGCCTGACCCATGAGCATACCCACTTGTTTGGACAGGGCGTTGCGGCTGGCGCGGAGCTCATTGGCCTCGCTAACGGCGGCCCGGTTCTCCTCGTCCAGGGCAATGACCTGATCAACCAAGGGCAGCTTGGCCTCCTGGAATTTCTTTTTGATATTTTCTTTGACGGCATCGGGGTTCTCGCGGACAAATCGAATATCTAACATTTTATACGTTCTCCTTTATTTAAGTGTAATGTTTCACGTGAAACGTTCCAGGGGGAAAGTCAGTTTGATAAGGAGTGACTTGGCGGGCTTTCCTGATCCAAAGCCCATGTCTCTAGGTCACAAAACAGATTTCCCTGGCGCTCGGCCTCAGCTTGAGGGTAGAGCAAGTGCCCTAATAAAGAGCCTCGTAAATCTCCAGATAGCGGTCATAGGGAGAAAAACGGCCATTGTCAGTGGTGCTCTCCTTAGGGAGATAGTCTTTCAGCGGTGTCTGCCCATTTTCTGTGGCTTCCATCTCCTGAATTAACTCACGACAAAGGGAATAACGCCCCCGAACATAGGCCTCGTCAATCTGCCAGAAGTGGTCTAGGGCGCGGCAGGTTTCAGAGAGCACATGTTCCTGGTGGCTGATAACATCAGGCAGCACATCTAACTGGTCATTGGCATCCGCCAACTGTTCCTCCAGGTCCGCTACCTGCTCCTTCAACTTCGCATTCTCCTCGTACAGGGCATCCAACCGCTGAACGGCGGATGCGGACTGCTGAAGGCTGTCGATTTGCTCCTGGTTTTGCTCCAGATAACTCTGATATTGCCGCCGCTCCATCATGAAAGAGTACAGCAACAGCAAGAAGGCGGCGGCAAAGAGGATGGCTATATATTGGAATACCGACCGCTGGCGGCGCTGCCGCTGTCCCTTGGTCATGGGTTTGTCCCCACGTTTGGCGGGAGAGGGGGGGAGATCCTGTGAATCAGGCTGGGGGGCCTGTCCTACCTGTTGATCTTTTTCCTCATCCATTCCCACCACCTCCTTCCCGGTGGAGGCTCTGAAGCAGGGTCAAGAGAGCTTCCAGGTCCTGGTCATCATAGTACTCCAGCTCGATCCGGCCCTTTTTTCCTTTGTGGGCGATCTTCACCTTCCGGCCCAGCCGGCCGGATAGGTCCTTTTCCAGATCTCCCAGGTAGAGGGAGAGGTCGGGGCCGACGGCCTTCGGCTTTTCATTACGCTCCTTTTGAAGAGCCTTGACCAGCGCTTCGGTCTGGCGCACAGAGAGCTGACCCTCCGCTACCCGCTGGGCCGCCTCCTTCTGAATGGCGGCGGTGGGGGCGCCTAGAATGGCTCGGGCGTGCCCGGCGGAAAGAATGCCCTCCTCCAGAAGCGCCAGCACCTCATCCGGCAGAGCCAGCAGGCGCAGAGTGTTGGCGATGGCGGGTCGGGACTTGCCCATCTGTTGAGCTACCTGCTCCTGGGTCAGACCATATTCATCCATCAGGACCTGATAGCCTCGAGCCTCCTCGGCCGGATTCAGGTCCTCCCGTTGGAGGTTTTCAATCAGGCCCAGCTCCATGACCTTCCGGTCATCCGCCTCAATAATGACGGCGGGCACCTCGGCCAGCCCGGCGGCCTTGGCCGCCCGCCACCGGCGTTCACCGGCAATAATCTGATAGTAGCCGGAGGACAGCCGCCGAACCGTAAGGGGTTGAATAATGCCGTGGACTCGGATAGATTCAGTGAGATCGGCCAATGCCGCCTCGTCAAATCGCTTTCTAGGCTGGTTCAGTCCCGGCTCCACCTGGGAAATGGGCAGGGATACAGAGCCCTCGCCTTGGGGCTGGAGGTCCGGGTCGCCCAACAGGGCGTTAAGACCACGGCCCAGCCCCAGTTCTTTGGTTCGTTTTGCCATAATAAACTCCTTTTCCAGAGTAAAACATCGGGTGCGGAGAGGAACGATATTGATTCATAAGAGCCGGACGACCACACAGCAGAACCTCGAAAGCTCCGCTTTCCGTACTCTTTTATAAGGTTAGCGCTTGGATGCGATCTCATCCGCCAACAGGCGGTAGGCCTCCGCGCCACGAGAATAGGGATCATAGGCGGAGATAGGTCTGCCGTGGCTGGGTGCCTCGGAGAGGCGGACGTTCCGAGGGATGACGGTGGCGTATACCTGGCCAGGGAAGTGGCGCTTGACCTCCTCCGCTACCTGAAGGGAGAGGTTGGTACGGCTGTCGAACATGGTGAGCAGAACCCCCTCCAGAGAGAGGGCGGGATTCAATCCCCGCTTGACTAACCGCACTGTGGCCAAGAGGTCGCTAAGCCCCTCCAGGGCATAGTATTCGCATTGGACCGGGACCAACAGGGAGCCGGCGGCACACAGGGCGTTGACAGTAAGCAGCTCTAGAGAAGGGGGACAGTCGATAAATATATAGTCATAGTCCCCGGACAGGGCGTCCAGGGCGGTTTTCAACAGTCTCTCCCGGTTGTCGATGGCGATCATCTCAATGCCCGCTCCGGCCAGCGCCTTGTTAGAGGGAAGAACATCGCCATATCTGGTCCGGACCATTGCTTTGGCCGGCTCGGCCCCATTGATCAGCACATCGTAGATATTGGGAGAAGCGGTATTCTTATCTACACCCATGCCGGAGGTAGAGTTGGCCTGGGGATCGAAGTCGCATAGCAGTACCCGCTTGCCCAGGTCATGGAGGGCGGCGGACAAGTTGACAGCGGTGGTCGTCTTGCCTACTCCGCCCTTTTGATTGACGACAGCGATGATCTTGGCCATGAGCGCCTCCTTAGCAGCGATGAAAATGCCCCCGAAGGGGCGGTACAGCATCTTATTATATCAATCGGGCACCGGGATTTCAACTGCTTTTCCGCTTTTTCTCTGTCCTTTCCCACAAAAAATGAGTGCCTAATGTTTCACGTGAAACATCAGGGCCATCTGGGCGCAAAAACCCCGTGGGCTCAGGATCAAAAGCCCACGGGGCAAAAAGGGGGGAGGGCGTCATGTGGCCCTTCGGGGAATGTGAATGGTAAGTAAAATCTCCTCGTCGGTGTCCTCTCTGCGGCAACAGGCGTTGACACCGGCAGAGCGCATCAGATCCAGACTGCGGCTGATGGTATTTAAAAACAGCCGGACATCCTTGACGATAAACGTGGGTTTCTTTTTAGGGCCGGAGGAGGGAGAGGAGAGCATGGCCTCCACCATACTCTCTGTCTGGGCCACGGTCAGGGAACGCTCGGTCACCTGCCGCGCCGCTTCCCGCTGCTGGGCCGGGTCCTCCAGCCGGAGCAGGGCGCGAGCGTGACGCTCGGTGCATCCACCTTCCCGCAGGATTGTGAGGACCGCCGGGTCCAGCTTCAGCAGCCGGAGCTTATTGGCCACAGCGGACTGGCTCTTACCCAAACGCCGGGCGGCTTCATCCTGGGAGATGTGATAGGTGTCAATGAGTTTACGCAGGGCGAGAGCCTCCTCCCAAAAATCCAGGTCACGCCGCTGGAGATTCTCCACCAGGGCCAGCAGGGAGGAGGACTGACCGTCTGTCTGGATGGATAGGCAGGGCACTTCCCGCAGACCGGCTAGCTTGGCCGCACGCAGCCTCCGCTCGCCAGCCACCAGCTCCCAGCCGCCCTCCCGGCGGCGCACAGTAAGTGGCTGTAAAATACCCATAGACTGGATGGAGTCAGCCAGTTCCTCTAGTTCGGGTTGGGAAAACAACGTGCGGGGCTGGTCAGGATTGGGGAGGATTGAGTCCACAGGGAGGAATAGGACACGCCCGCTGTCGAATATACCTTTTTTGGGCAGCAGCCGCATGATAGGTACCGCCTTTCTGTCAAGTTCTCACACCCATATTCTACCAAAATATGGTAAATAATAGGTCGAAAACACAGAGGGGCAGAAAAAAATCCGTAAAAATTTCAGAGGGAGGGTCAAAGGCTGACTGAATAGATAAAAAATGAATGATTGATATGGGAAACTTGCACAATTATAAAAGGAGAGGAAGAGAATACCTTGTAAATTCAAAGCGAGGTGTATATAATGGAAGCAGAACAAAAAGTGCTGTAAAAAGCGGGGATGAGGGAAATAAGAGGAAGGAGAGAGGGAGAGGGCCGGGTCCAATGCCGTTGTATGTATGATTACGGCCGTTTTATTTCTGGAAAATCCTTGCGAAAGTATAAGGGAAGATAGGGAAGGAGAAGGAGAATTATGAAAACAAAAAAACTGCCTCTTGCCTTTTGGATCTTTGTCGGCTTAGTGGCTGGTATTGCCGCGGGCCTGATACTGATGGCGGTCCCTGACGGAGGGCAGATCGCCATTGGCTATATCAAGCCCTGGGGCGACATCTTTTTGAACCTGCTGAAATTTATTGTAGTGCCTATCGTCCTGTTTTCCATCGCTGCCGGAGTCATCTCGATGCAGGACATCAGCCGCGTGGGTTCGGTAGGTGGCAAGACAGTGGTATATTATATGTGTACCACAGCCTTTGCGGTGGTGCTGGCCCTAACGCTGGCCAGCGTGGCGAAGGGGGCCGGCCTCTTTACGACCTTGGAAACCAGCGGCCTGAGCTATGAACCCCCAGCGGGAAAAAGCATTATGTCGGTCATTGTGGATATTTTCCCCGCCAACCCAATCACGCCGTTGGCCAACGCCTCTATGCTCCAGGTTATCGTCATTTCTTTGCTGCTGGGCTTCGGTATCTTGCTGGCCGGAGAGAAGGGGCTGGTGGCCGCCCAGATTGTGGACAGTTTCAATGAGGTGTCCATGAAGATTATGGACCTGATTATCAAGTTGTCTCCCATTGGTGTAGCCTGCCTGATCTGTCCGGTCATCGTGGAAAACGGCCCGGAGATCCTAGCATCCCTAGTGGCGGTGCTGCTGGTGGCCTATGTGGGGTATATCCTCCATGCCGTCCTGGTCTATTCCCTAACCGTGGGTACCTTGGGGGGAGTGTCCCCTCTCAAATTCTTTGCTTACATGGCCCCGGCTATGATGATGGCCTTTTCCTCCGCGTCTTCAGTAGGGACGCTGCCCTTTACGCTGGAGTGTTCCGAGCGGCTGGGGGCCCGGCGTGAGGTGGCCTCCTTTGTCCTGCCCCTGGGGGCCACCATCAATATGGACGGTACCGCCATCTACCAGGGCGTCTGTGCCATCTTTATCGCCACGGCCTTCGGCATTGATTTGAGCCTGGGACAAATGGTCACCATAGTGCTCACCGCTACCCTCGCCTCTATCGGTACCGCCGGCGTACCAGGGGCGGGCATGGTCATGCTGGCCATGGTTCTTCAAAGCGTCAATATCCCCATCGAAGGTATCGCTCTGGTGGCCGGGATCGACCGGATCTTCGATATGGGCCGTACTACAGTGAACATCACTGGCGATGCCGCTTGTGCGGTCATCGTGTCCAAGATGGAGGACCGTAAGACCGCCAAGACGCAGGGCGCGGTCCGCTGATTTTCTCCGCATTGTGCCTGGAGAGGCGGTGAGGGCCGCCCAATCCACAAAGCTGGCGCGCCAATGGAACAATAAGAGGGAGCCCCTCCTTTGGGAGAGGCTCCCTCTTACTTTTTAAACAAGCCAGAAAAAATTTGATTTTTATTTAAATAATAATTATGTTATTTTATAATATCATTAAGCAACAAAAATATTTATTTAGAAAAAACTTATTTAATTATATAGACAAATTAGAAAAGAGATATATAATGAAAGCTATACTAAATATATATTTTTTAGTATTTATTGAAAAGTAAAATGGAGGATGATGTAAAATGGGTATTCCAGTTGGGATCAATGGATTCGGACGGATTGGAAGGGTTGTACTCCGAATCATCTTGGAGCGAGGGGACGACTTTGACCTGCGCGGCATCAATTTGCGTAAGGCTGACCTGGACTACATGGAGTACATGGTGAAGTATGATTCAGTGTTTCACACCTTTCAGGGGACGGTGGAGCATGATGGCCGCGACCTGATCGTAAACGGACACAGAATCCGGGTATTCAGTCAGAGCGACGCGGGGCAGATCCCATGGAGCGAGTGCGGCGCACAGTACATCGTAGAATCCACCGGGGCTTTTAACTCCCAAGAGCTGGCCTCCCTCCATTTTCAGGGCGGGGCAAAAAAAGTGGTCATTACCGCTCCGGCCAAAGATGAAATGACGCCCACCTTTGTCATGGGCGTCAACCACTGGAATTATAGCGCGGATATGGATGTAGTATCCAACGCCTCCTGCACGACAAATTGTCTGGCGCCTCTGACTAAGGTCATCCAGGACAATTTTGGGATAGAGCAGGCCCTTATGTCTACCATCCATGCCTCTACAGCCAAGCAGAAGGCGGTAGACGCCAGAGCGGGGCGTGATTGGAGGACAGGCCGCTCTGTCATTGGCAACATCATTCCCTCCACGACCGGGGCGGCCAAGGCGGTGGGCCTGGTCATTCCGGAGCTGAAAGGCAAAATGACCGGGATGTCCTTCCGTGTCCCGACCAATGATGTATCCGTGGTGGACCTGACCGCCCGCTTGGTGACACCCACCACCTATGAGGAGATATGCCATGCTGTCCATGTGGCCGCCCAGGGCCCCATGAAGGGAATCCTATCCTATACCAGAGATCAGATCGTGTCCTCCGATATCATTGGCAATCCCCACACCTCCATTTTGGACGAAACCGCGGGTATCATGCTGGATGACCGCTTTGTTAAGCTGATCGCTTGGTATGATAACGAGTGGGGGTACTCCAATAAAGTGCTGGACCTGATTTCCCATATGTACCGCGTGGACCGTTCCTAAAAGGAGAGCCGTCTGCCGGGAAACCAGCAGGCGGCTCTTTTTTGTTTTACTCGTCAGCGGTCGTTCTGGTACGCCAGGCGATCTCAGATTCCAAGTCGCTTTTCAGCTTGTTGTTCTCCGCCACCAGATCGTCGTAGTGCCGGCTTTGGACATAGTATTTGACAAACTCAAAAGTGGCCTCCTGGAATTCCTCCTCGCTATAAGAGGGGAGGAGGGAGCCGTTGACTCGCTTCAGGCCCTGGACGGAAATGAGGACCAGACGGCGGTTCTTTTCAGACAGGCGGGCCAGCTTCAGGGTGTCAGGAATCTCCAGACCCAGGCCGTAGGCCTCGTTCACCAGTTCCAGCAGCCGGCGCTGTTCCGGCTTGGCCGATACGATGACCCCGTATTTTTGGAATAGGTCCTTTAGATAATCTACCGATACCAGTTCTCTGGTAATGGTCCCTTTGCCAATGCCGGAGAACATTGTATTTGACAGGGAAAAGCTGACATAAACCTCATTTCCAGTTTTTGGATAACCCATGGACGTTTCCTCCTATACTTTAAATAAAATAGACTGGGGTGAAAGGGGCTGTGTATAGTTTTATTATAGTTCAGGTTGCATTAAATATCAAGAAGATTCTAAAAAAAATTGTGCAGGATTACCGACTAAAAAAAGATGCTGCACTTGGTCACGTCGGCTGGAACTTTGTCAGCCTGTATTTCAAGTGGTACCGTATTGCCCCGTTTTCTCCTGTGGAACGGGACGGTCGGGGCAAAAGAAGGCGTGGTTGGTGAAAAAGGACGAAAGCTGGGGAGAAACAGAGAAAAAATTGTGGAAGGCGCAAGAGAAAAAATTTAAAAAAGGGATTGCAGGGGACGAAAATTTTTTGTAGAATGAATGTATATCAAGAAGTAGCGTGGCCCGTATTTTCGGGCCACTGTCATTTTCGAGGAAAGGACGGGGACTGGAAATGGAGCTTCTCAAGCAGCGGATCCGTCAGGACGGGATCGTGAAGGGGAACGATGTGCTGAAGGTGGACAGTTTTCTGAACCATCAGATGGATATTGCCCTTTTTGAGGAGATCGGCAAAGAATTCCAGCGCCGGTTCGCCAACTGCGGCGTGAACAAGATTTTGACCATCGAGGCCTCCGGCATCGGGATCGCTTGTATCACGGCGCAGTTTTTTCACTGTCCGGTGATTTTTGCCAAAAAGACCCAGACCAAAAATATTGACGGCGAGGTCTTTGCCACCCAGGTGGAGTCTTTTACTCACGGCCGGATCTATCAGGTCATCGTGTCCAAAAAGTTTCTGGGCCCCCAGGACAAGGTGCTTATCGTTGACGACTTTTTGGCCAACGGTGCCGCCCTGGAGGGACTGATCGACATAGTGGCGCAGTCCGGGGCACAGCTGGCCGGGGCGGGGATCGTCATTGAAAAGGCGTTCCAGCCCGGTGGAGACCGGCTCCGCGCCCAGGGCGTGCGGGTGGAGTCCCTGGCCAGAGTCAAGGCTATGAGTGAGGAAAACGGTGTGGAGTTCGCGGATTAAAGCCGGAGCCATCCGGTTTTAATATATGTACCATCCGAGGAATGAAAAGAGCAACCAAAAACTAAGGAGGATAACACAACGATGAAGAAGATCCTTGCGGCGGCTATGGCAATGGCCATGGTCCTGTCCCTGGCCGCCTGCGGCAACAGTGCCACCAGCGGAAACAACCAGTCCAACACCAGCAGCAGCCAGGCTGGCGGCTCCCAGACCACCGACGTCAGCGACTTTAAGGTGGGCGCTATCTACATCAACAGCAAGAACGACACCGCCGGCTACACCTATGCCCACCACAACGGCATTACCAAGGCCATGGAGGCCCTGGGCATGGACCCCGACACCCAGCTCATCATCCAGGACGAGATCACCGAGGACTATGAGAACGTGGCCACCGCCGTGGATACCCTGGTGGGCGAGGACTGCGACATCATCTTCGGCATCTCCTTCGGCTATCTGAATGCCATGGCCGACAAGGCTGAGGAGTATCCCGATGTGATCTTCTCTCACGCCACTGGCTATATGAGCAACCCCAACAACTACAACAACTACTTTGGCCGTATCTATCAGGCGCGCTACCTGGCCGGTATTGCCGCTGGCCTGAAGAGCCTGGAGACCAACAATAACAATGTGGGCTATGTGTCCGCCTACGGCACTGAGTATGCTGAGACCTGCTCCGGCATTAACGGCTTTGCCCTGGGTGTCCAGGCCGTCAACCCCGACGCCACTGTCTATGTGAAGGAACTGGGCAACTGGTTCGACGAGGTCAACGAGTACGCCTTTGCCGAGGAGCTGATTAACAGCTACAACTGCGGTGTCATCGCCCAGCACTGCGACTCTGCCCAGCCTCAGCTGGCCGCGGAGAAGGCCGGCGTGTTTGGCTGCGGTTACAACTCCGACATGACCAAGGACGCCCCCAACGCCCACCTGACTGCCCCTGTGTGGAACTGGGATGTCTACTACAAGCTGGCGATCGAGACTGCCATGGCCTGTGAAGGCGATGCTTCCCAGTTCGTGGAGAAGATGGGCGGCGAAGCTTGGTACGGCGGTCTGGCTGAAGGCTTTGTAGATGTGTCCCCCCTGAGTGACAACTGTGCTGCCGGCACCCAGGACGCCATTGACCAGGTCCGTGAGCTTATCGTTTCCGGCGCTTGGGACGTGTTCTCCGGCGTAAAGCTGAAGGTCACAGTCGCTGACGGTAAGGCCGCCGTGGAGCAGTATGACGACGCTCTGGTCACCAGCGACCGGGACGAGACCAAGGACGGCCAGGTGGTGGTTCCCGCCAACACCGAGATCGTGCCCGCCGGCGGCGAGTCTGTGGAGGACGGCGTCATCACCGGCACCATGAACTACTTTGTCAAGGGTGTCGTAGTGGCCTGAGCTTTTTGAACGAATATCCCCTAAGACCCGAAAAACCGGGCCGGCCACCGGCCGGCCCGGTTTTTAGAGCTTATGGCCCTTGGCCTGTGCTCCCTGGTCCGGAACCTCCGGCCCAGGGAGGAGAGGCCAGCGGTATTGGATTGCCTGGATACGATGTGCAATATAAGAGAGAAAGATAACAATTTGTAGTACAAAAGAGGGAGTGTGGTTCCATGGCGTCGGAATATGTCATTGAAATGAAGGGCATCACCAAGACCTTTGGCAGTGTGGTGGCCAACAAGGACGTAGACCTGACCCTGCGCCAGGGGGAGATTCTGGCCCTGCTGGGGGAAAACGGATCGGGCAAGACCACCCTGATGAATATGCTGTCTGGCATTTACCAGCCTGACCGGGGCCAGATCCTGATGGACGGGATACCTGTGACCATTAACTCCCCGGAGGATTCTAAGCGGCTGGGCATTGGTATGGTCCATCAGCACTTCAAGCTGGTGGATGTGTTCTCCGCGGCCGATAACATCTGGATGGGCAAGGAGAAGGCCGGTATCGGGCTAAACAGGGCTCGGTACGGAGAGATTGGGGAGATGGCCAAAAAATTCGGCTTTGACATCGACCCCAGAAAAAAGGTCCGGAACATGGCGGTGTCGGAGAAGCAGACCCTGGAGATTATCAAGGTGCTCTATTACGGAGCCAAGGTCATCATTCTGGACGAGCCTACCGCGGTGCTGACAGTCCAGGAGATTGACAAGCTCTTTGCTGTGCTGCGGAAGATGAAGGAGGAGGGCCACTCCATCATCATCATCACCCACAAGCTCAACGAGGTCATGGACATTTCCGACCGGGTAGCTATCCTGCGCAAGGGGGAGTATATCACCACCGTGGACACCGCTCGCACCAACGAGCAGGAGTTGACCGAGTGGATGGTAGGCCGGAAAATTGACCTGAATATTGAACGGCCTGTGGTGGAAAAAACCCGGCCCCTGCTGGAAGTCCGGGATCTGACCATCAAAAACGACCAGGGCGCCGTGGCCATCGACAAGGTGAGCTTCTACATCCGGGGAGGGGAGATTCTGGGAGTGGCAGGCATCGCCGGCTGCGGCCAGAAGGAGTTGTGTGAGGCCATCGCCGGCCTGCGGCCTATCCAGTCCGGCTTGATGATCCACAAGGGGGACAATATTGTGGGCCTGCCCCCCAAGGCTATTCTGGAGAAGGGCATCTCCATGTCCTTTATCCCCGAGGACCGGCTGGGAATGGGCCTGGCCCCCTCCATGTCCATTACGGACAATATGCTCCTGAAAAATTATGGTGAGAACAAGGGTCCCTTTGTGGATCGGAAGGCGGGCCGGGCCGCCGCCCAGCAGGTGATTGAGCAGCTGGGCGTGGTCACTCCCTCAACAGAAACCCCGGTACGCCGGTTGTCGGGCGGAAATGTGCAGAAGGTGCTGCTGGGCCGGGAGATTAAGGCGGGCCCCAATGTCCTGATAACCGCCTATCCGGTCCGTGGTCTGGACATCAATTCGTCCTACGCCATCTATCACATCCTGAACCAGCAGAAACAGGATGGGGTAGGCATCCTGTTCGTGGGCGAGGATCTGGATGTGATGCTGGCCCTGTGCGACAAGATCATGGTACTGTGCCACGGTAAGGTCATGGGCGTGGTCCACGCTCACAAGACGACCAAGGAGGAACTGGGTCTGATGATGACTGGCGCCCTGGACCTGACCAATAAGTATGAGGATAAGCCCGCCGGTATTGCCCGGGACACCAACATCACCGACCAGGAGTTGCGTGAGCTGGAGGCCCAGGAGGACGGCGGCCGGAGGAAGGAGGACTGACCATGCGTTTTCATATCGTCAAGCGGGATCACTGTCCCCTCTGGAAAAAGCTGTGCCTTTATCTGCTTGCGGTGGGCGCCGCCCTGGCGGTAGGCGGTCTGCTGCTACTGGCCATGGGAGTGGACCCAGTCGCCTATTACAGCCGGATGTTCACCATGGGCATGGTGGGCAACAAGATTGCCTACAAGACCTTTGAGAACTATCTGAAGGTCTTTGTTCCCCTGGCGCTCACCTCTGTGGCCCTGTCCCTGGCCTTTAAGATGCGGTTTTGGAACATCGGGGGCGAGGGTCAGTTCATCCTGGGGGCTGTGGCCGCCGCCACAGTGGCCTTTAAGGCCGGCCCTATTCTTCCGACTCCGCTGACTTTAGTGCTGATGTGTCTGGCAGGAATGGCAGCCGCCGGTCTGTATGGCGCCTTCGTAGCTGTGCTGAAGGTAAAGTTCGGCACCAATGAGACCCTGATGACCCTGATGCTCAACTATGTGGCCCTATATTTCCTGGTATTTTTGGGAGAAACCCAAGCGTCCTGGAACTTCTTTCTGGACACCTCGTCCGTCCGGCCTGTCTTTGCTAACTTCAGCAAGATGGTGTCCTTCCCCACCATTCCCATCGGGAAATTTTCCCTGAATATCTGCGTTCCCCTCACATTGCTCATCGGCGTCCTGGTCTATATCTACCAGAGATACTCCAAACAGGGGTATGAGATCGCTGTGGTGGGGGACAGCGCCGGCACCGCCCACTATGCGGGCATGAAGGTGAACGCCATCGTGCTGCGCACCGTATTCCTGTCCGCCTGTCTTATCGGCCTGGCTGCCTCCTTCAAGGTGGGCACCTCCGGCATCCTCTCCACCTCCTTTACCGACGATGTGGGCTGGACGGGCGTTATTGTGGCCTGGCTGTCCCAGCTGAACACCGCTGTGATCTTTGTGGTGGCCGCTCTGATCTCCATGCTGCAGCACGGCTCCACCATTGCCGCCGCCACCTTCTCCAAGGTGGACTCCAGCTTTGCCGATATGCTTCAGGGGGTCATTCTGTTCCTGGTACTGGCGGCGGACTTCTTCATCCGCTTTAAGCTTGTGCGTTCTCAGAAAGGGGGCAGCACCTAATGGAAATGGATAAACTGGGCGTGGTCACCACCTTTGTCCACAACATCGTGGTGTACAACATTCCTCTGCTCTACGGCACGGTGGGCGAGATCGTGGTGGAAAAGTCAGGCAGCCTGAACCTGGGCGTGGAGGGCATTATGGCCGTGGGAGCCATCTTTGGCTATATTGTGGGCTGCTACGCCAACAGCCTGGGGGTGGGCATTCTGGTGTCCTTCCTGGCCGGCGCCCTGTGCGGCCTGCTCTTTGCCCTGCTGACTGTTTCCCTCCAGGCGAACCAGAACATCACCGGCCTGACCCTGACCACCTTCGGCCTGGGCGTCTACTTCTTTGTGGGCAACGGCGTCAAGGCGGTCAGCTGGCCCGCCATGAATGACTACGCCAACATCAAGGAGGGCTTTTCCGATCTGGCTATTCCCGGCCTGTCCCAACTGCCCGTCGTCGGCCGGGGCCTGTTTGACCACAATATTATGGTCTATCTGGCGGTGGCCATTGCTCTGCTCATGTGGTGGTATCTGAACCGTACCGCACCCGGCCTGCGTTTGAGGGCGGTAGGGGAAAATCCCGGCGCCGCCGACTCTGTGGGTATCAATGTAAAGCGGTACAAATATATCCACATCTGCCTGGGCTGCGGCATCATGGGGATCGGCGGCTACTATATGGGGCTGAATATGTCTGGCTCCTTCAACAGCAGCTGCTGGATCAACGGCTACGGCTGGATTGCGGTGGCCCTGGTCATCTTTGCCAACTGGAATCCTGCCCTGGCCATCCTGGGCACCTTCGTTTTCGGCTTTTTCAATACCCTGCGAGTTTCAGGCTCCAGCCTGGCCGCCGCCTTCCCCGATACGCTTGGGTGGCTGGCTGCCGTCCCAACCCAGCTGTACCAGGCCCTGCCCTTCCTCATCACCGCCATTGTGCTGGTGGCTACCTCCGTCCGCAAGCGTGAGGGCTCCGGCCTGCCCGCCTCCCTGGGGCTCAATTATTTTCGGGAAGAGCGGTGACCTGCCAAGAAAAAGACCTGACCGGATCCATCACAATAGTTTTTTGCCGCTGTCTTCTGAGGAAGACAGCGGCATTTTCTATATATTTTATGTACCGTTTCCACATTTTTCAGGCTTTGATGCTTTCCACAATTCGTCCATCCTGACCTTTGATGGTCACCACCTCCTGCTTCATATTCAAGTCGATCTCACGATACATCATGCCGTAACGTTTTGGGGTTACTCCCGTAAGCTTTTTAAAGGTACGGATAAAATGTTCGTTGCTTTGGAAACCGGACCGTTCTCCCGCTTCCTGTACCCGCATTCCCTGTCGCAGCAGTCCCCGCGCCTTGAGAACTCTGCAGTTAATGACATAGTCAATTAAGCTAAAGCCAGTGTGCTCCTTAAATAGGTGGCACAGATAATGCTTGCTCATATAAAAGGCTTCCGCGATACTTGCGGTAGTCAGCGGCTCATCCAAATGGTCCTGGATATATTCTAAAATCGGGGTCACTTTTTCTAGTCCCGGATTGGTGCGCGCCTGGGGTTTTCCGGCTTTGGCAAAGTGGGAAAAGCACTCCACCAAAAAGTTGATGACCTCTGCAACTCTGTTCAAATCGGCGCCAAACCCGATCTCTTTTGGGGCCATCAGGCCGGAAAACAGTGTTTCCAGCCTGTTGATATCGTCTCCAGTGAGGGTCACCGCCTGCCCGATCCCGCAGCAGTATGTGCTGAACTGGGTATAGGGGCTGCTGAGGACCTGGAGCATCTGGGGAGACACATGAAATACCATACACCGGTACTCCTCATTCGCCACGCTGCGATGCAGGACCGAGCTATTAATGAAAAATAGCTGTCCCCGGTGCAGCGGAAACACAGTGTTTCCAATAAACAAAAGCCCTTCTCCAGACACACACAGAACAATCTCCACATCCTCATGGAAGTGAGGCTTATCCATAGAATAGGTGTCATTTTTACTGATGTGTACTTCATATCGGCACTGCAGCATACGGGCGCTGTTCTCTCCTTTCTTAAGTCGGGCGTTTCCCAGGGAGCGCCTGTGTTCTCTCAAATGTAGCATGGACGGAAACGCTTCTCAAAGCATTTTGCTTTTTTGAACAAGATAGATCAATAAAATAACAAGGTACCTACCAGAAATTTCGACATGACCCCATTTTATGTGTTTTATAATAATTATTTAATATTTCTGGAAATAAATCCATTTTTTGTTTTATTCAATTTGTTTATTTGCTTTACCGTCATTTTCACTTTTTTGGTGTTTTCATCCTGCTATTAGCAAGATACGTCAATTTAATCCTCGTTGAGTGCAGGAAAACGTCCTTATTCTCTGACATAATTCAAGGCAGAAAAGCCAATGCGCAGCGGCGATTCCCATCTGTCTCTGCCCGGCAGCCAAGAAAAACCTGCGGCACGGGCCTTATACCAGGCGCAGCCAGCGGGGTGGGCTGGGCACGAATGAAAAAGGAGCAACAACATAATGCTGCACAACTACGACGTGATCCACTTTGAGGCTTTGGGCGAGGAAGCTCACCACCTTCGTGAGGAGACGGAGGCAGCGCAGGCCAAGGGGCTGCTGCCCAGGGATCTGCGTTATCTGATCGTTCCCGATGCACTGCAGGATTTTCTTGCACAGCACCCAGACGAAACGCTTCCTCCCCTCATTACGATTAAGACCCACTCTGTTCCTCCCCAGGACTACCTTGCCAGCGATCCCAAAAAGAGCATCATTACCAGAAGTGCCGGCTATGATCATCTGGAAAGTCTGGCTGATGTTTCCAACATCACCTCTTTGCGCAACTACTGCGTCAACGCGGTTGCGCAGACCGCCATCAAATTCCTGTACGCGACTGCCGGACTGCTAAACCAATACACAGTGAACACTGCTACGTTTGAGCGCAACAAGACTGACTCCTTCATGGAACTGGCCGCCAACCGGGTCGTGACAGTATTTGGTCTTGGCAATATTGGAAAGCGCGCATTTGATCTGGCTCGTGCCAACGGTCTGACAGTACAGGCTGTGGACATCCGCGCCCGGGAGCTGTCCCAGCGATACGGTGACGACGTGAAATTTGTCACCAAGGATGAGGCCATTGAGACCAGCGACGTGATCATCAACGCCATGAATCTGACCCGGATCAAGGGGAGCCCTTATTACAACGAGAACTACTTCTCCTACGACTATCTCAGCCGTGCCAAGAAGGGGTTGATCTTCATCAATGTGACTCGTGGCGAGATCGCGCCGGAGCCTGTGCTGCTGAAGCTCTACGATCAGGGTGTGCTGGGCGGCATCGGCCTGGATGTGTTCTCCAATGAGCATGATTTTTCATTGGCTGTTCAGAAGGGGCAGGTTGAGACTGTGAACAACCGGGTAGCTGCGGCGCTGGTGCTGCTCCAGATGGCGGAGAGCCGGATGGGCAACATTTATGTGCAGCCCCACCAGGGCTTCAACTCTGATCTGGCTGTGGAGTCCAAGGCAGCTGACACAATTTCCCACATGATCAGCTGGTATCAAAACGGGAAGAAACGTTTTAATGAACAGCTGCCCTATTACCAGGATGTGATCTGACTTTCTGCGCGTCAGGGCTTTCTGGAGCAACTGATAAAGGAGGAAAGTGTTTACAATGGAACTCACAATGTCTTCTGCTATCTGGCAAGTCATGGTCGATATTTCGATCATGGGCGCACTGCTACTGATCGGTGAATTTCTGCGTGCCAAGGTAAAACTGATTCAAAAGGTGCTGATTCCTCCCGCGGTTATCGCTGGTTTTCTGGCTCTTCTGTTCGGTCCACAAAGTCCTGTGGAGCAGCTGAAGATCCTGCCTCTGTCTACCTCATTCGGGACCTATGCCAGCGTGCTGATTGTGGTGATCTTTGCCGCCACCCCCATCGGGGACAAGCCCCAGAAAGGGGCCGCGTCGGGCCCCAAGATCAGCGGTATGTTCTTTAACGTGTCGGGTATTGCCGTACTGCAGTACGCCGTAGGCATGCTGGTCACACTGGTGCTGCTGGTCAAACTCTATCCCACTCTGGACGAGAACTTTGGTCTGATGATGGCTACTGGCTTCTACGGCGGCCATGGCACCGCTGCGGCGGTAGGCTCCGCTCTGAGTGAGCTGGGCGTGCCTAACATGACGGATCTGGGCAACACCTGCGCCACCATTGGCATCGTAGGCGGCATCATTAGCGGCATGATCATTATCAACTGGGGCACCCGTAAGGGCTACACCCACTACGTGGAGAATCCCAAGGAGCTCCCTCAGGAAATGCGTACCGGCCTGGTCCCTGCCAATAAGCAGAAGTCTTCTTCGAAAGGCACCGTAGCCTCCATCTGCCTGGATCCTCTGGGCTTCCATCTGGGCATTGTGATGCTGGCCTGCTGGGTGGGCTATATCGCCTCCAAGTGGTTTGCCAACTGGACGCTGGCTACCTTTGATTTCAAGATCTCTATTCCTGAGTTCTGCCTGTCTCTCATTGCCGGAATCATCCTCAATGGCCTTCTGAACAAGACGGGTGCGGATCAGTATGTGGACCGGGGTACGGTACAGCGTATCCAGGGCACCGCCACCGACTTCCTGATGATTTCCGGTATCGGCTCGCTGAACCTGAGTGTCGTAATGGAATTTGCGGTTCCCCTCATCGTGGTGTGCGCCGCTGGCTTCCTCATCAACTGGTTCTGGTTCATCATCGTGGGCGGAAAATCCTCCGACGAGGATTGGTTCGAGCGCAACATGATGGTCTGGGGTCACGCCACCGGCGTGGCGGCCACCGGCGTGCTGCTGCAGCGCGTGGTTGACCCGGAACTGAAGAGCCGCGGTATTGAGGACTCCGGCATCGCCGATGTGTTCAACCGTCCCATCATCATTGGCCTTCAGGTAATTCCTCCCATTCTTATCGTCAACATGGGTACGACCGGAAGCTGGATCGTCACTGGCGCTTGCTTTGCCATTGTGGCTGTTATGTGGATCTTCGCCTACTTCACTAAGGGCTGGGTCCCCGGACGTCGTCTGAAGACATATCGATAATTTTCCCATTTTTCATCTTCTTCTACATACACCGTCTCTTGGTCCTCCCCAGGGAGCCAGGAGGCGGTGTGTGCCGCTATATACCCAAATCTGAGTGCCCCATATACCAGCCAGGTCTTTTTTGCCCAGGAAATAAGGGGCAGAAAGTCATATAGGAGCTGGCTCCCGCATATCTTCCTGATACGAACCATACAGAGGATAAGGGGTGGTAATGTGGATAAGAGAGATCAAATCGGACGGGCCCTGCGCCGTGGAGTGGCCCTGGGGCTTGTGTTGGTGGCCTGCTGGGGGCTGTCCCTGATGGCCGATTTATCCGGGGTAAAGGAACGGCTGGCCGCGCTGGGGCAGGAGCCCGGCCTGTCCGTCTCCTTACTGTCCAGCCAGTTAGGGGAGCTACCCCGGCAGACCACTTCCGCAGAGCTGACCGGATGGGGCAGGCTGCTGTTGAGTCACAGCGCCCTGCTGGCTGCCGGAGAGGAAGCGGTAGCGGAAGTGCGAGATGGGGCCGACCCGATGGAGGATTTGGGCTCAAAGGAAGAATTGGTGGATGAGGAGGAGCAGGAGGAACCCGACCTGAAGCCTCCCACAGAGGACGAGGGCATCCTGGAGATGACGGCGAAGGGCAAAGAGGGGGGGAAGTACCTCCACGACCAGGGAGTCTATGTCTATGACCGGACCGACCTGGGGCTGGACGCCTCGGTGCTGGGGGAGGGAACGGTGGACGTTCCACTGGGAGAGGGACCGCAGATCCTGATCCTGCACACCCATGGCAGTGAGGCATACTCCCAGTCGGACGGGAGGTCCTATGAGGAGAGCGATCCCTACCGGACCACCGACTGTAACCACAACATGGTCCGGGTGGGGGAGGAGATGGCCACGGTTTTCCGGGCCCACGGCCTTCAGGTGGTCCATGATACCAATCTCTATGATTATCCGGCCTATAATGGGGCCTATGACCGGTCCAAGGCGGCGGTGGAGCAGTGGCTGAAGCAGTATCCCACCATCAAAGTGGTGCTGGATGTCCACCGGGACGCCCTGGTGGGAAACGAGGGGGAGATCTATAAGCTGGTGTCAGAGGAGGCCGGGGAGAAGGTGGCCCAGGTCATGCTGGTGGTGGGCACCGACGGCTCTGGCGCCGCCCACCCCCGCTGGAGGGACAATTTGGCCTTTGGAATCAAGCTGCAAAAAAACCTGGTCACAGGGTACTCCAGCCTGGCCCGGCCCATCGTCCTGCGCAACAGCCGGTATAACCAGCAGCTCTCACCTGGCTACCTCCTGGTGGAGGTGGGAGGCCATGGAAATACTCTCACCGAGGCCCTGGCCGGTGCCCGCCTGTGGGCGGACAACGTGGCCCGCACCCTGCTGGCCATGAAGGAGGGGTAGGAAGTCCGAGAAAAGAGCGGTTGCGAAAACCACCCCCCTGGTGTAAACTGGGGAAAAGGGGTGAAACGGATGAAGCAATACGAATATAAAATAGCTGATATCAGGGTATCTATGGGGTTTGACGAGAAGAAAAAGGTGAGAGAAGCGGAGGAGCAGTGGAATGCGCTGGGCCGGGAAGGCTGGCAGTTTTGCGCACAGGTGAATGGGGGACTGGTGTTCATGCGGGAGATTCAGGATGAATCATGAACAGTATATGCGCCGGGCTCTGGAGCTGGCGATGGAGGCCCAGGCAGAGGGGGATGTGCCCGTAGGCTGTGTTATTGTTCAGGACGGAGAAATCGTTGGCGAGGGGCGCAACCGGCGGGAGGAACGGGGAGACGCCACCGCCCACGCGGAGCTGGAGGCCATACGGGACGCATGCGCCAGGACCGGAAGCTGGCGTCTTCACGGCTGTACCCTCTATGTAACGTTGGAGCCATGCCCCATGTGCGCTGGAGGGATCATCAACGCCCGCATTGACCGAATCTACTACGGAGCGGGAGATGAGAAGGCGGGCTGCTGCGGCTCGGTTCTCAATCTGTTCGAGGAACGCTTCAACCACCATCCCCGCATCTATCGGGGTCCCCTGCGGGAGGAGTGTGAAGCGGTCCTTCAGAAGTTTTTTGAGGCGCTGCGCTGAAAAGATTTAAAGGTTTTGTAACAACTGCGGATAACTTTTGTAATAACCCTTGGGTATACTGATACTCGCAAGGCAAGAGCATCTTTTCATTCTATCCTCCAATTTTTTTGGAAGACCGGCGGTTTGACCGCTGGTCTTTCCCCCTTTTTGGGCAAAATTTTTGGATCCAGGAGAGATTTAAAACTTATGTAACAACTTGCGTTGGAATTGTTAATAAGTTTCTCTTATCATAAAATCTGCAAGAGACAGTTCGTTTCATTTTGATCCTCTTTTTCAACGGAAGCCCCCGGACGCCTTGGAGCAGGCGTCCGGGGGCTTTCGTCAGCGGCCCCGCAGAAAAAGAAAAGGCAGGCCTGTTCCAACTACAGGCCTGCCTTTTGATTTTTATGGGGAGGGGATACTTGTGTCAGCATTTCCCTGAACTTTCTTTTTCCGCATCAGCAGCAGGGTCATCAGCCCATGAAACAGCTTGCTTACAGGCAGCAGCAGGGAAATAAAGGTTACCTCCCCAAAATAGAAAAACCGCCACCACAGAAACCCCGCGGCCGCGAAGAAGCATACCGCATTACAGACAACGGAATTTTCCGCTGGCCGTATGGAGCACAGCGCCGTCCGGCCCAGGACCAGCAGCAATACAAGGATAAAGGCGGCAATGCCGGTCCCAAGGTCAAGGAGTAGGTATACAAGCTGATAGGGTGCTCTGTGCCTTTTCCTGAAAGCCGGAGCAAGCCACATGACTCAGGAAAATAACAAGAAAAATGCCGCAGTAATAGAGAAGCTGTTTCTATATCTTGTTCATCTGTTTCCTCCCTCGATCATTGGATGGACCCTTTGACCGATTTGTTTCACTCTGCCTTTAGAGTACCTTATTTTTCCCCTTGTTTCAATCTATCACCAGAATTTTCGTAAAAAAGACGAAAAGGCCCAAGGACCTCGGAAATTCCCGCTTTCTTGGGGGGAGACTCACGGGACAAAAGGAGCGGAGCCCTGGGGATGTCCCGGAGCTCCGCTCGATACTATATTGTGATCCTTCCAAAATCACAGGCCGCTTTTCCAAAGGGGAGAAGAGAAAATCAGCACTTCTCAAAGATGGTGGCAACGCCCTGGCCGCCGCCGATGCACAGGGTGGCAAGGCCCTTCTTGGCATCGTCGCGCTTCTGCATCTCATGGAGCAGAGTGACAATAATGCGCGCGCCGGAGGCTCCCACGGGGTGACCCAGAGCGATAGCGCCGCCGTTGACGTTGACCTTGCTCATGTCGAAGCCCAGCTCGCGGGCCACGGCGATGGACTGGGCGGCAAAGGCCTCGTTGGCCTCCACCAGATCCATGTCCTCGATTTTCAGGCCGGCCTTGGCCATGGCCTGACGGGAGGCGGGCACGGGGCCCACGCCCATGATCTTGGGATCCACGCCGCCTTGGCCCCAGGAGACCAGCTTGGCCATGGGCTTCAGGCCGTACTTCTCCACGGCCTCGCCGGAGGCCAGGATGATAGCGGCGGCGCCGTCGTTGATGCCGGAGGCGTTGGCGGCGGTGACGCGCTGCTGGCCCTTGTCAGCGGACTCCTTGATGCCGGTGGGCTCGAAGGTGTGCTCCACGGCGGGGGCGGGGGATTCAGGCCCCACAGGGAAGGCGCCCTTCAGCTTGGAGATACCCTCGGCGGTGACGCCGGCGCGGGGGAACTCGTCCACTTTAAACTCCACCATCTGCTTCTTCTGCTTGACCATCACGGGGACGATCTCGTCGTCAAAGCGGCCGGAGTTGATGGCGGCCTCAGCCTTGTTCTGGGAGGAGGCGGCAAACTCGTCCAGCTCCTGGCGAGTGATGCCCCACACGTCGCAGATGTTCTCGGCGGTGGTACCCATGTGGTAGTTGTTAAAGGCATCCCACAGGCCATCCTTGATCATGGTGTCTACCACCTTCTTGTCACCCATGCGGGCGCCCCAGCGCTCGGCAGGCAGGGCGTAGGGGGCGGCGGACATATTCTCGGTGCCGCCGGCCACAATGATGTCGGCGTCGCCGGCCATGATGGTACGGGCGGCCTCGATGACGGACTTCATACCGGAGCCGCACACCATGCCCACGGTGTAGGCGGGGACGGAGGTGGGCACACCGGCCTTGATGGCAGCCTGACGGGCCACATTCTGGCCCAGGCCAGCGGTGAGGATGCAGCCAAACATGACTTCGTCCACCTGCTCGAGCTTGACGCCGGCGCGGGACAGGGCCTCCCTGATGACGGTAGCGCCCAGATCAGCGGCGGGGATATCCTTCAGGGAGCCGCCGAAGGAGCCGATGGCGGTGCGGCAGCAGTTGACAACGTAGATGTCTTTCATAGCTTCTGTTACCTCCAAAATTTATTTGGCGTCCAGAGGGACGCCCACGATTTCCGCTCTTGTTCTGATTATATCGGAGGAAAGGGGAAAAAGCAATCAATTTTTCTGCCCAAGGGTGCCTCTTTCCTGCCTGTGATTGACAAAATCGCAAAAATTATATCAGCGGAAGGGCAAAAATTATGTAAAATAGTGAATTTTTTAACAAAATCCCCCGGCTCTATTTTAAGCCGGGGGAGGGAAGAAGGCTTCAGTCCGCAAGGACGGCCTCCTGGTAGGGGGCCGCCACAGAGGTATCTCCGGTAGAAACGCTTCCGACAGCCGTTTCCTCATCGTGGAGGACCAGCTCATACTGGGAGCCCAAGCCGCTGAACGTCCGAAGCCATTCCAGTGTGCGGCTGGCGTTGGGCGTCAGGGTGATGCTGAGGGAGGAGGAATAAGTCTGGCCGACGGGACTGCTCTCTGCGGCGGGGGCATACTGGCCGCCGCGGCCGGGCTGCTCCTCAAGGGGCAGCTCCCATTGGAAACGCAGGTCGGTGCGGTAGGTGTTTCGCAACCGCTCCTCGTCGCTGAAGAGATAGCGTACGCCGATGCTCCCATCAGCAAAGTCAGCCTTGACCGCTTCCCACAGGCCCTCCAGGTCCTCCCCGGCGGCGCCGTCCAGATACAGGGTGCTCCGATCTTCCCCCTCCGGGGACAGGGAATTGGGCAGCATCCGGACATCGGTGAGATAGGCCTCCACCAGCCGGCCCTGTTCCTCGAAAGAGGCAAAATTATACACCATGGAGATCAGGCCGCGGTTCTGGATCAACTGGTCGGCCAGCTGAGTGACAGAGCCCTCCTTGTCCAACTCATCCAGGAAGATGGGGACGCTGGAATATTCACGGGACAGGGTGGACCCATCCTTCAGCGTATAGGTCACATAGAAAAAGATGTAGTCATCACCGTATATGCTGTAATTGTCAGCTCCATTCCGGTCCCTCTCATTGATGATGGCCTGGTGGAGGTCCAAGACCTGCTGGATCTGGCCGGGCTCGGTGATCTGGGACAGATGGAAGCCGCTGATATCCATGGGGTATCCCATGTCTGCCGATAGATTGATGGAAGCGACTTGGCCGGCATCGGGAATCCGGCTCTCCACGCCAAAGAGATCATAGACACAGGCGGCGCATAACAGAGCCATGGCGGCCGCCACCGCCGCGCAGCCTTTCCAGGCGTTTAGCACCCGGAAGGATTTTTTTAGCAGCATCTCAGCGGTAAAATAGCCCGCTACGGTCCAAAACAGCACACAGGCGGTGAGGAATACGGCGTCTGCCTGCCAGCCCAAAAAAGTGCTGGTAAAGGTGCCAAAGCACAGTCCGGCGCAGAAGGAGACCCCATATTTAAAAATAGGCCGGACCAGGGGGATGGACACTACATCCCCGGCGGATTCCACATGACGGTGGCGGTAGACCAGCAGGGCTAAAAGGGCAAAAACCAGTCCGGCCACGGCGTAGATGGCCACGGTGGAGGGGGAGGCGAGACCCCACTCCCTAGTCACAGCGGCCCCGCTCTCCCCCGTCTGGACCACATTCCAGTTACAGGCCTGGGACAGCAGATAGACGGGGGTACACCACTCTACCAGTCTGCCCCCCACCCAGCCCCGGCCGGGGAAGCCGTAGAAAAAGCGGTTCATCAGCTCCGCCAGCAGGGTGGAGATCACCATGACCAGAAAATTCAGAATGACATAGAAGGCGGGCAGGGCCAGGATGTGGCCGGTAAACATGGCGCAGAAGGCGGCAAAGGAGAAGAAAAACAGAGCGGTGCCGCTCTGAACCAGCAGCCAGACAGCCAGGGCGGCCAGCGCCTCTCCCCAGCACTCCATAGGCAGAAAGGCCAGTTCGGCGGCCGCCGTCACCAGAGCCACCGCCAGATGGGGCAGCAGCAGGCAGGACAGACCGGCCAGATACTGGGTGGTGAACAAGGCCTCCCGCCGCAGGGGCAGCGCGTGCATCATGGCGGCGGACCGGTTATTGTATAGATAGCCGAAGGAGGCCATGGCGGCCAGCGCCCCAAAGACCAGAGAGAGGGCCACTCCCATAGTCAGGAGATAGGGGATGTCCAGGGCGGCGGAGGTCAGCATGGACTGAAGGTCCAGCTCTCCCTGATATCGCTCCTGAAGCCAGAAAAACTGATTGAGCAGGTTCAGAGGGATCAGAAAGGCCCAAATCACCCCATACAGGGCCCAAAGGGGCCAGAAGCGGGTCATAGTTTTGCGGTAGAGGGTGGAATTAAAGCACGATGTCGCGGACCCCATAGTCCTCACCTCCCATTTCATAGATAAAGATTTCCTCCAGGGACAGGGGCAGTGCCTCCATCAGAATGGGGGAATACACCGCCATCCTGGTCTTGATGTCCGCTGGGCTGCCCCGGACAATCAGAGTGAACACCCGACCTACCTGGGTGGTGTGGAGGACGTTCATATCCTGGGGCAGTTGGGGCAGCTGCCCGTCCTGGAAGGCCACCTGGAGCTTGACCACGTTATCCTGAAGGTCGGTGAGGGACCGTTCCAGAAGTACCTTGCCATGGGACAGGATGCCCACATGGTCGCACACGTCCTCCAGCTCCCGCAGGTTGTGGGAGGACACCAGCACCGTGGTCCCCCGCTGGGCCACGTCACCCATCAGGAGGGACCAGACCTGACGGCGCATCACCGGGTCTAACCCGTCTACCGGCTCATCCAGCACCAGTACCTCCGGCTGGCAGCACAGGGCCAGCCAGAAGGCGGACTGCTTCTGCATCCCTTTGGACAGGCGGCGGATGGGCTGCTTCTCATCCACCTCGGGGAAGGCATCCTTCAGCGCCTCATATCGCTTGGCGTCAAATTGGGGGTACATCCCCCGGTAGAACCGCATCATGTCCCGGGTGGAGGCGGAGGCGAAATAATACAGCTCATCCGGAATGGTGGCGATCTTGGCCTTCACAGCGGGATTTTCATAGACCGGCTGGCCGTCAACCAAGACGCTGCCGGAATCGGGGCGGTAGACGCCAATGATGTGTCGCAGGATGGTGGATTTTCCGGCGCCGTTGGGGCCCACAAGGCCGTAGATAGAGCCCTTCTCCGCCGTCATGGTCAGACCGTCCAGGGCCCGGAAGCCCTCGAAGGTCTTGACTACGTTGTTTACCTTTATCATGGTTCCTCTCCTCCTTCCAGAGCCCGGATGCGGGCCCATAACTCCTCGCCGTTGACCCCTAGAAACAGCAGCTCCGCCGCTGTCTGGTCAAAGGTCTGGAACAGGGCGTCCCGCCGCCCGGTGTCCACCCCGCTGTTGGGGGCGGCAAAGGAGCCTTTGCCTGGCACGGAGCAGAGATAGCCCTCGGACTCCAGAGCGTCGTAAGCCCGCTGGATGGTATTGGGATTGATGGCCAGGGAGCTGGCCATGGTACGGACAGAAGGGAGCTTTTCTCCCTCCTGAATGACTCCGGATACCATCAGCTTCCGCAGGCCGTCCTTCACCTGTTCATAGATGGGACGGGAATCCCGAAAGTCTAGGTTGAGCAAAGCGATTCCTCCTCTCTCGGCGGGACGCCGCCGGATCTGGTCTGTAGATATTTACTGTAGTTCGGCCTGAAAGCCTGTTGCCTCGTCCCCGGAGAGTATCACAGTGTAACACGCTCCATACTGGGCGGGGATAGATACCTGGTCCGTAGTGCCTAAGGGGATGATCCTGCCCTCCGCATAGGGGGAAAAATCGATGGAGAAGCCAATCGGATCTGCACCGTCTAGGTAGGCACGGGAGAAACAGGGGACAAGTTCGCTTTCCGCTGTCAACTCTTCTCCGTCCAAGTCGGCCATTCCCCCAGAACCATAAAAGACTCCATCCAGGTAGCAGCTCCAGAAGATCTGCTGTATGCCGGAACTCTTGCAGATAATCTGGACCTGAAAGGCGTCTTGCTCCGCAGCGGCGCAACTGGTCAACCCCAAACACAGCAGGCAGGCACCCAGGAAACAGAGGCTTTTTTTCATCCCGCGCATTGCGACCTCCCACACTCAAAACTGTATTAATTGTATTAGTACACATAGTATATCGAAGAGAGCGGGAAAAAACAATTAAGAACTTCTTAAATTTTCTCCTAAGAAAAAAAGAACCGAGGGCGGGACCGGCAAAGGTCCCGCCCTCGGTTTCAAAAACAGAGGTCGGACTTACGGCTGGGACATATAGGGATATTTGATTGCGGAGGAGGGGCTAAAGGCCTCTTTGACGGAGTGAGCGCTGACCCAGCGAATCATGTTCAGGGTGGTGCCTGCTTTGTCGTTGGTTCCAGAGGCCCTAGCTCCTCCAAAGGGCTGCTGGCCAACTACGGCACCCGTGCATTTGTCGTTGATATAGAAGTTGCCCGAGGCGTTGCGCAGAGCCTTCTCCATCTTTACAATGGCCTGCCGGTCCTGTGCAAAAATGGCACCGGTCAGGGCATAGGGAGAGGCGCTGTCACAGATGGACAGGGTCTCATCCAGCTTGTCGTCCTCATAGACGTAGATGGAAACAATAGGGCCGAAGATCTCTTTAACCATGGACTCATATGTGGGAGTCTTGCAGCGTATGATGGTAGGCTGGACGAACCAGCCCTTACTGTCGTCATAGGCGCCGCCGGCCACAAATTCGCAGTCCGGAGAGACTGCTGCCCGGTCGATGTATTCCTTGCAGGTTTCAAAGGAGGCCTGGTCAATAACGGCGCCCATAAAGGTATCGAACTCCTGGACGTCGCCTACCTTTAGGGCGGCGGTGTGGGCTTTCAACAACGTCTCCACCTGAGGCCAGATGCTGGCGGGAATGAAGGCGCGGGAGCAGGCGGAGCACTTCTGTCCCTGATACTCAAAGGAGCCACGGACGATAGCGGTAGCTAGCGGCTCTATGTCGGCAGAGCTGTGGGCAAAGATAAAGTCCTTGCCGCCGGTCTCGCCTACCAGACGGGGATAGTTGGCGTAAGAGGCAATATTTTCACCCACCTGCTTCCATACATTCTGGAAGACCGCAGTGGAGCCGGTGAAGTGAAATCCGGCCATCTTAGGGTGGCTGACTACATATTGGGACATATCACTGCCCGTGCAGGGAACAAAGTTGATGACGCCTGCTGGCAGGCCACACCACATTAGCAGCTTCATGTAGTAGTAGTTGGACAGGACAGCCGTGCGGGAGGGCTTCCAAACTGCTACATTGCCCATGATAGCAGGCGCGGTAGCAAGGTTACCACCGATGGAAGTAAAGTTAAAGGGCGTAATGGCACAAATAAAACCATCCAGTGGACGATAGTCTTGGCGATTCCAAATACCGGCGCTGCTGCTGGGTTGATCCTTAAAGATCTCCTGTGCGCTCCAGACACCAAAACGCAGGAAATCAGCCAGCTCTGCGATGTCGATCTCGGCCTGGAATACCGTTTTGGACTGTCCCAACATGGTAGAAGCGTTTAGTACAGGGCGGTAAGAATTGGTGATATGATCGGCTGCTTTCAGAAAGATTGCAGAACGATGCTCCCACGGCATGGACTCCCATTCCTCTTTTGCAGCTAAAGCGGAGTCAACTGCCATTTTTAGTTCTTTTTCTCCTGCTATGCAACACTCGGCAATGACGTGGCTGTGATCATGGGGCATCGTCACTTTAATGGTCTTATCTGTATAAATCGCCTGACCGCCAATGATCAGCGGAATCTTAACAATCTGATTGGACTGCCTCTCCAGTTCCGCTTTCAGTTCCTCCCGCTCAGAACTGCCGGGCATATAGCCCAGGAAGGGATCATTGGTGGGCTTTGAAATAGTAAAGTAGGCATTAGCCATAGTACTCAACTTCCTTTCTGTGATTTAAGATAGGTCAGGTTAACCGAGCAAATTGGGCAAGAATGTCACAAGAGGTGGGAATAGGGCACAGACGGCCATAGAGAATAACAGGACACAGGCAAAGGGGATCATAGCTTTTGCAGTGCGGAGGACAGGGGTCTTTGCAATGCCACTGGCCACGAACAGTAGATTCCCGACCGGAGGAGTGATGCCCCCTACAGTGGTCATCATGACCATCACCACGCCGAACTGAATGGGATCAATGCCATACTGCTTGACGATAGGGATAAACAGAGGGGTCATAATGGTGATCATGGCGGTATCTACCAGGAAACAGCCCATGATAAGCAGAGTACCTAGAATAATGAAGATAATCAGTGTGCTGTTGGAGGTCAGACTGGAGAGAAAAGCTACCAGCGCCTGGGGAAGTCGCTCAATGGTCAAGATCCAGCCCAGAGCCTGAGAGGTGGCAATGATATACATGATAGAAGCGGATGTCAAGGCACCGTTGACCAAAACAGTGGGTACTTCCTTCATGGGCAGCTCTCGGGTTACCAGGCCGACCAACAGGCCATAGAGCAGCCCTACGGCGCCGGCCTCCGTAGAGGTAAAGATGCCAGACATAATACCGCCCAGAATGATGACCGGCATCAAGATAGCCAGAACAGAGCCCTTGGCAGCGGAGAGCTTCTCAGCGGTGGAGGAACGCTCGTGGATGGGGTAGTTCCGCTTCTTAGAGATCAAGTAGGCGATCACCATTAGGCTGACGCCCATGATGATACCGGGGACCATACCTCCAAGAAACAGCTTGCCGACAGAATCTCCTGTGATGGAGGAGTAGATAATAAAGGCAATGCTGGGGGGAATAATGGGCCCCATGGTGGCGGAGCAGGCAGTGACGGCCGCACCGAAGCCAGCATCATAGCCATCTTCCTTCATGGCCGGGATGAGCATACCCCCTACAGAAGAAGCCGCTGCCACAGAGGAGCCAGACATACCAGCGAATAGCATACTAGCAAAAATGGTCACATGGGCTAGGCTGCCCCGAATATGTCCCACCAGCGCAGAGGAGAGGCGTACAATACGCTTGGTAATACCAGCCTTGTTCATCAGCTCGCCGGCAATGATGAACAATGGGACTGCTAACATAGTAAAACTGACGGAGGAGTTGTACATCCTCTGAACTAGGAGAGTACCTGGGATATCCCCGCCCAGAACAAGATAGAGCATGACGGCAGCTCCAGTAGAGAAAGTGATGGGAACACCAATCAGGACCATCACCATAAAAGCAATCAGCATCAATGCGGTCAATCCACTCATGCAGCTCCACCCTCCTTGTTCCGACTGGGATCATTTTTAGGTGCATAGGTCACAAAAAAGTCATAAGCAGCCACCCGTACCACATTAATAGCCATCAAAATACAGGTGATAGGAATGGACAGATAGACATGATAGTAGCTCAGATTCAGGGTAGAGGTGATTTGATGGGCAAAGGTGAGAGCCATGCTGTAGCCATTGAACACCATATATACAGAAAAAATAAACATAATGGCATAAATTAGAAGGTACCAATATCGCTTCACACGGAAAGGAAGGTACTCCAGTACCAGGTCGATCGTGATGTGCCGGCGCTCTGTTACACAAACAGCAGCGCCCAGAAAGATAGACAGGAAAAACAGAAGGTTACATGCCTCCTGAGACCAGACTAGAGAATTTTGCAGCACAAACCGGAAAAAGACTTGGAGCAGGCAGATGGCTACGAATCCTCCAGTGGCGCAGCAGAGTAATATTTTCAGCACCTTATCATAGATGTCAAATACCGCTTTCACAATATCGCCTCCTTGATCAAAATATCTAGCCGCTTAAAGAACTGCCATGCCTTATCCCATGGCACGAATCTCCTCCACGATGGCGGTGTTGAAAATGCCGCTGATCGACTTTTCAATGGCGGGTTGAGCCATCTCGATTACCTTTGAAATTTCCTCGTCAGAGAATTGGATGGTTTCCACTCCAGCCGAGGCTAGGCGCTCTTTATAACCCGCAAGATTTTCGTTGAACGCCTTGCGCTGTTCAGTACTGGCTTCTTCAAAAGCGCGGGTCACAATTTCCTGTTCCTCGGGGGTCAGCCGTTGATATGCTCTCTCACTCATCAGGAAGCAATCGATGGTATAGGTGTGACAGGTTTCTACACAGTAGTCCACGACCTCCTGTAGGTTATTGGACAGAACACTCTCCAGACCAATCTCAAATCCGTTTACCACGCCAGTTTGCATAGCAGTATAGATTTCGTTAAAGGCAGTCACGGTAGGGTTGGCATCTAGGGCATTAAACAGGTTGATAAGACCAGCTACATCTGCTGTCCGCATGGTTAATTTCGAAAAGTCAGCAGCCGATCGAACCTCAACTGTGGTGTAGATGTTTCGTGGACCGCAGTCGATCATACCTAGAGTACGGATGCCTTGTTCTTCCAAAAACTTTTGCTGGACCTGCTGGCTGATTTCACTGTCCCACAGAACCTCAGCGTGTTCTGGCCCAAAAACTGTGAAGGGGATATCATAGAGGACAAACTCCGGCTCAAAATTTTCCACCGAGGAGGCGCTGACATAGCCTATTTCGATAGTGCCCAGCATCATGCTCTCAATAAAGTCTCGCTGGGAGCCAAGCTGTCCGGAGGGATAGATCTCAACGGTCACAGAGCCGTTAGTTTCCTCTTTGATCTGGTCCGCAGCTTTCTGCGCCATTTCGGTTGTAAGCGCGTTGGGCGCAATCTCCAGCGCCAATTTCAGAACCTTTGTATTACTGTTGGTGGCAGCATTTCCGCAGGCGGTCAGACCGAGCGTGAGGAGCAGAGAGGTTACAATTACTGCAGTGCGGCGAAAGATTCTCATAGTACCAGATACCCTCCTTTTTCATCCTGGTGTCATCCGGCTCCGCCCCGTGAGGACGGAAAGGTGGCCGGGGTGACTTTAATATTGAACTGTTCTGCACCTGCAACGCTTGTTATGGATGCCCCAAACGATGCAGGTGCATGAACAATCAGCTTATAGTAGGCCGAATTCTGTTAGCAGTCGGTCAATGAGGTCGCGAGTTTCCTGAGAGGGTTCGGCGGGAATGGGAGTACTGGCCAGTCCGGCGGGTAGTCCCAGCTTCCGCATAGCGTACTTGATGGGGCCGGGGTTAGCCTCACGGAATAGGGCTTTAAACAGGGGAATGTACTGCTTGACTATATCGGTAGCCTCCTTGTACTGGCCAGCCACGGATTTTTCATACAGCTCCAACCACACCTTAGGTAGCACGTTAGCGGTGGCAATAATACCGCCACAGGCGCCATAGGTCATGACGCTGGCAGCCAGGAACTCCTCTCCGCTGAGGACGGAGATCCGGCTGCCCAGTCGGCGCAGCAGATCGATGTTCTGGCCCAGGTCGGGGGAGCATTCCTTAATGCCAACTACATTTTTGGTGGTATTGACAATAGTTTCCACGGTATCGGGAGTCATATTGACGCTAGTACGGTAGGGAATATTGTAGAGGATGATAGGGGTGTTGACCGCTTGGTCAATCCGCTGGAAATAGTCGATGATACCAGGCTGCGAGGGGCTTAGATAGAAGGGGGTTAACACCAGGAGGGCATCCACACCCATAGAGTCAAAGGCTTTGCAGGCCTTCAAGCATTCGCCAAAGCCAGGCTCCAAGATGCCGGCCACCACGGGGACACGCCCGGCAGCCTCTTCCTTGGCAATCCGGACAGCCCGCTGCCGCTCCTCGGCAGATAAGGCTGCGTACTCGCCGGTGCCGCCCAGCATTACAAGGCCGTGGATGCCACTGTCAATTTGAATGTTGACTAGCTGACGGAGTTTGGCCTCGTCCACCTGGAACTGCTCGTCCATGGGGGTGACAAGAGCGGTGAGAATACCTTGAAATTTCATAGTGACCTCTCCTTTTAAATAAAATATAGAATTTGCTATTTAGTGTTTTGGGCATTCAATTGTGACTGATTGACCACGTTTAGGGCGAATCTTCCACCTCCGTCGATGGCCTCTGCAATGGACTCAGCCCCCAATATAGCTTGATCGGCCATGAGGGTCTTATGAGTCCCAGCGACATGGGCGCTGACCAGGAGGTTCTCGATTTGGAAGAGCGGATTATCTGCAGGAGTGGGTTCCTTTTCAAATACGTCAAGGGCGGCACCAGCAATCTCATGGTTTTTCAGTGCCTGGTAGAGGGCCTGCTCGTGAACAATAGGACCACGGCCGACGTTGATAAAGAAGGCGCTGTTCTTCATTTGCTTGAACTGTTGGGTGGAAAACATACCTCGTGTTTGGTCGGTCAAGGGCATATGTACAGAAACAAAATCGGCTTCGGCTAGCCCGTCTTCTAGGGTTTCCATCTTCCGAAGGCCCACAGCGGCCATCCGATCCTGAGAAAGGAAGGGATCGTAGCCTAGTAGCTCCATCCCCAAAGCTCCAGCCCGCTTGGCCACTTGTTGCCCAATGTTCCCAGTTCCCACGATCAGAAGCTTACTGCCCATGATTTGGACACTGTTGAAGGAGGGCTGGTTAAAGGACTTCCACTGGCCGGCCCGCGTAGTAATATCATTCCACCTGAGGTCACGACCTAGGGCCATGATAAAAGCGATGGTATGTTCAGCCACAGCTAAGGCGCCCAGAGAGAGGTTGGCTACTTTGACACCATTGCGGGTGGCAGCGGCCACATCAATGTTGTCCACACCGATGCCGTTTTCCACCACTATTTGAAGGCTGGGACAGGAGTCAAAGATCCTTCCAGTAATTTTCTCGATGCGGACGAACATACCTACGATCTTATGCACATTGATCTGGTGGATCAGCGCGTCCTCTGAGGGGTTCTGCGCAACAAATACCTGGAATCCTAATTCTTCCAGTCTTTTCTTTGCATTGGGGTGGAGAGTTGGATTTGTGATCAGGATATTTCTGCTCATGGTAGGAACGACCTCCAAATAAGTTTTGGTATATGGCTCAATGTTGATTTTAGGAGCATCTCTGCTTTGTGTTACCATCATATCTCGGGATTGACATTTAGTAAATATCACAATATTATATACTATATTGAATAAAATTTAATGGAAAAGAGGGGGTATGACTATGTCACTGTCAGCCTATGAGCTGTTTTCCGCCATTGCGGAATACGGGAATATGACGAAGGCGGCGGAGTCGATGCACATCACGCCATCTGCAGCCAGCCATGCAATTAGTGCGTTGGAAAAGTCTTTTGGTTTTCCGTTGCTTTATCGGGACCGGAACGGCACGACGCTGACCAAAGATGGAGAGTGCCTGCTGCCTCAGATCAGGGCCATCCTTTCTCAAGAGGCCTGCTTGCAGGAGCGTGTTTCTCAAATCAAGGGGATGGAAAAGGGGACTGTAGGAATTGGTGTGATAGATAGTGTGTGTCGCAACTGGCTTCCAGGAATCCTGCGCTCTTTTCAGGAAAAATATCCGAATATAGAGGTCCGGATATACCAAGAGGGATACCACGCCATTGAACAGATGCTGTTGGATAATACTATAGATATGGGGTTTCTCTCCCTGCCGACCGCTGACAAATTTACTACAGTCACTTTAGCCCATGACCGTCTGCTGTGTGTCACTCCAATGGACTATGAGCCATTAAACGGATTCTATGTGACGGTCGAGGACCTTCGGACCTTGACATTGATCTTGGCACAGCGGGGATATGATAGGATTATGCGGGAGTTTTTGGAAGCTAATCAGCTGGTATTGGACCCACGATATGTCATCAATTTAGACCACTCAGTGTTGGCGATGGTGGAGAGTGGGATTGGTTGCAGTATCCTTCCAGAGCTGGTACTGCAGAATTGTGAAGGACATTATAGGGTCTATCCCATAGAAAACAATATTTACCGCACTATTGCTTTGGCCACCCTGCGAGGGAGGAGTTTGTCTCTTGCAGGTGAGAAGATGATACAGGAAATTCGCACCAATGTTGAACGATATTTAAAAAGAAGTTGAATTTAACTAAAAATAAGCAAAAAATAAAAAAGATTGTGCAATTTGATGAATTTATAAAATATATACAAAAATTGGAATAAAAATATGCGCATAATATATAAGGCTGGAGGTAACGAAGAAAAAATTGAAGTCAAACCTACATTTCGTGGAGATATCTAAAAAATGAAAGATTTAATCTGTATATATGCAAATGTGGCGAATCTGAAAGCGCCTGATAGTCTGCATCCGGGGGCAAAAGAAAGGATACTCCTTACGTAGATTTGTATTAAATTGTTGACGGACTGTGTTATGATATAAAATAGAGAAAATTCTTGTTTTACTGAGAATACCAAAAATAAAGGAGGACAAATCGATGTTTCGTTCCATTGGATTTATTGGGACAGGACACATGGGCTCCGCTCTGGCCAGGGTGGCTGCGAAGGGAGCGGCAGGCGCTCCAGTGTATTTGGCCAACCGTACACAGGAAAAGGCCAGAAGGCTGGCTCAAGAGTTGGACTGCCGTGTCGCTGACAATGAGACGATAGCTCAACACTGTGACTTAATTTTTCTGGGAGTAAAGCCCCAACTAATGGGACAGGTACTGGGTTCTCTGTCCCCGATCCTGGCTGCCCGTAAGGACAGGTTTGTTCTGGCGTCTATGGCCGCTGGTTTGTCTTCTCAGACGATTCAGGCGATGGCGGGGGCGGAATATCCTGTGATCCGACTGATGCCAAACACTCCTGTGGTGGTGGGTGCTGGTGTAATTCAGTATTGCGGTCTGGGGGCTACTGTGGAGGAATTGAAAGCACTTCAGACACTGCTTGCCCCAGCCGGTCTAGTGGACCACATTAACGAAGACTTGTGCGATGCGGCTATGTCCCTCTCAGGCTGTGGCCCCGCCTTCTGTGCTCTGATGATTGAGGCACTGGCGGACGGAGGTGTGGCCTGCGGCCTACCCCGGGACAAAGCGCAGATGTATACTGCCCAGATGATGAAAGGCGCAGCAAAGCTGGTGCTAGAAACGGGAATTCACCCCGGCGACATGAAGGACGGGGTCTGTTCCCCTGGTGGCACCACTATCCAAGGCGTCCGAATTTTGGAGGAGCAGGGATTCCGGGCTGCGGCTATGAACGCAGTGATTGCCGCTTATGAAAAGACCATCGCCTTAGGGCAGAAGTGAGCTAGATATAATAAGGAGGATCTATAATATGCGCATCGTAGTCAAAGTAGGCACCTCCACCTTAGCCCACGCCACTGGGCGATTGAACATCCGCCATGTGGAGGAGCTGGTCAAGGTGCTGTCCGACCTGAAAAACGCCGGACATGAGGTGATTTTGGTGTCCTCCGGCGCAATCGGCATGGGAGTAGGCAAGCTGAATCTATCCGGCCGGCCGGCTGATATGCCCACCAAGCAGGCCGCCGCCGCGGTGGGCCAGTGTGAGCTGATGTATACCTATGATAAGCTGTTTGCCCAGTACAACCACACAGTAGCCCAGATCCTGTTGACCGGAGAGGACGTTGACCACGACGACCGCCGGCAGAACTTTGAGAACACGATGGCCCGACTGCTGGAGCTGGGCGCTCTGCCTATCATTAATGAGAACGACACCGTTGCCACCGCCGAGATCAAGGTGGGGGACAACGACACGCTGGGCGCAATCGTAGCCTGCTCGGTGGAGGCCGACCTGCTGGTCCTTCTGTCCGACATCGAGGGGCTGTATACTGCCGACCCCCGCAAGGACCCCGCCGCCCGCCTTATCCCCACAGTGGAAGAGGTCACACCGGAAATCGAGTCCCTGGCTGACGGTAAGGGAAGCGAGCTGGCGGTGGGCGGCATGGGGACCAAGCTTCGGGCGGCCAAAATGGTCACTCAGCGGGGCTGCGATATGGTTATCACCAACGGCGCGCGCCCAGAGAACCTCTATGACATCGTAGACGGCCGGGCCGTAGGTACCCGCTTCCTGGGGAAGATTGCCCTGGAGGCCGCGCATCAAAAAGGACGGGAGACCGGGCGATGAAAAAAGTAAAGATCACCGTTCTGCGCAAGACACTTCAGGAGGACTTGGCCAGGGAATACGGAGTGGAAGGACTGTCTGCCTGTCCCATGCTTCGGGAGGGAGAGGTATTCTATGCCGACTACGCCAAACCTGACGGGTTGTGTGACGAGGCATGGAAGGCGATCTATCAATATGTATTTGCCCTGGCCCACGGGGCGGGCCAGGAGCCCTTCTACTTTGGGGACTGGATCCGCACCCCCGGTGTTGCCATCTGCTCCTGCAATGACGGCCTGCGCCCCGTCATCTTCAAGCTGGAGGCCACCAATCAGGATGTCCAAATCAATTACGTACCAGTGAGTTGAGCTCACAGACGGAAAGAAGAGATGTGCCGCTATGCCTGTAACCATGCTCCCGTCCTTCCTCTTATATTGTTTTACAGGCGGCATTACCCCCGGCCCCGCCAACCTGTGCTCCCTGTCGGCGGCCCTGCGGTATGGTCCCGGTGCGGCCCTGCGCCAATGGCGCGGGCTGTTTACCGGGTTCCTCCTCATCTCTCTGGTCTCGGTGGCCATCACTTGGCGGCTGGGCGCGGCGCTGGGCCAATACGTGGGAATGCTGTCCTGGCTGGGCGCGGTGTATATGCTGTGGCTGGCCTGGCACATAGCGCGCAGCCCGAAGTCCGGGGCTGCCAAGGACCCGGCCGCCCCCACTTTCCGGACCGGGCTGCTTATCAACCTGACAAATGTGAAAATCATGATTTTCTGTCTGACCGCGTTGAGCGCCTATGTGCTGCCCTATACCCGATCCTTCTGGGCCCTGCTGGGCGTGGGGCTGTTTCTCCCCTTCACTGGGCCGGTCTGCAACCTGGTATGGCTCTTTGCTGGGGCCTCCCTGCAGTCCCTGTTCACCAGCCACCGCAGGGCGGTAGATACCACAATGGCCGCCGCCCTAGTCCTGTGTGCGTTTAGCTTGGTATGGCCCTTTTTTACCGAGGGCCCTGCCTCCCTCGTCTCTGGTTGAAATCGAGTGTGCGCCCGTCCTTTTCTATGCTGACCTACCATGATAAAGAGGTGTTTGATATGACGACACAAGAACTGCTGCAAAAGGCCAAGGCATCCAAGGCCGCCATGGCTCTGGCAGATACTGACCGGAAAAACCGTGCCCTGCTGGCTATGGCGGATGCGCTCATCGCCCGCGCAGACCCCATCCTGGCGGCGAACGCCCTGGATATGGAGGCGGCCAGAGGGACCATCTCTGAGGTGATGCTGGACCGGCTGGCCCTGAATGAGAACCGGATTGCCGGAATGGCACAGGGTGTCCGGGAGGTGGCTGATCTCCCAGATCCGGTGGGCGTCGTCCTGAACCGAGTGGACCGGCCAAATGGCTTGGTGATTCAACGGGTCTCTGTTCCCATGGGGGTCATCGCTATCATCTACGAGTCCCGGCCCAACGTGACCTCCGACGCCGCCGCTTTGGCCCTGAAGGCCGGGTCTGCCTGCGTGCTCCGCTGTGGCAAGGAGGCCCACCACTCAGCCGCCGCCATTGTGGCTGCCCTGAAGGATGGGCTGTCCTCTGCCGGCCTGCCCAGCGAGGCACTCCAGCTGGTGGAGGACACCACCCGCCAGTCGGCGGGGGAGCTGATGGCGGCCAGGGGCCTGGTAGACCTGCTCATTCCCCGTGGCGGGGCGGGGCTGATCCGGGCGTGTGTGGACAACGCCGCCGTCCCGGTACTGGAAACAGGCACCGGCATTTGCCACATCTATGTGGACCAGTGGGCCAATCAAACGATGGCCTTGGACATTGTGGAGAACGCCAAATGCTCTCGGCCCAGTGTGTGCAACGCCGCCGAGGTGTGCCTGGTCCACCGGGCCATCGCCGAGGAGTTCCTGCCCAAGCTGCGTCGGCGGCTGACGGAGGACCGGGCTGCCGCCGGCCTGCCCCCCGTGGAACTGCGCCTGGACCGCTCCGCCGCGGCGGTCATTCCGGGCACTCCCGCCGGGGAGCGGGACTTTGACACGGAGTTTTTGGACTACATTCTGGCAGTCAAGGTAGTAGACAGCTTGGAAAACGCGGTGGACCACATCGCCGCCCACTCCACCGGCCACTCTGACGCCATTGTTACCGGCGACGAGAGGGCTGCCCACGCCTTTCAACAGCGGGTGGACTCTGCCGCCGTGTACTGGAACGCCTCCACCCGCTTTACCGACGGCGGTGAATTTGGACTGGGGTGTGAGATGGGCATTTCCACCCAAAAGCTCCATGCCCGGGGCCCCCTGGGGCTGGCGGAGCTGTGTTCCTACAAAACTATCGTCCGGGGCAGCGGCCAGATACGATAGATTTGGTAAATTTTTTGTCTGGTATTTTTCCAGCTTTTGTGTATAATGAGCCCAGAGAATGACTTTTCCAGAAGGAGAAAGGATGGATTCCCATGAATCGTCATATTTTGGATTTCCTCCAGACTACCCGTGAGCTGTTGGAGTCTGACCAGGTGCGGATGATGGGCCGGTGGAAGCACCATGGCCCTATTTCCACCCTAGACCATTCCCTGTTTGTGGCCTACTTGTCCTACCGCGCCGCCAAGGTACTGGGGCTGGATGCTCGGGCCGCTGCCCGGGGAGGACTGCTCCACGACCTGTATCTGTACGACTCTAAGGATAAGTCCGCCCATCCCGGCTGGCAGTGCTTTGACCATCCGCGGGCGGCCGCTCGAAACGCCGGGGAGCTGACCTGGCTGTCCGACAAGGAGCGGAACATCATCCTGTCCCATATGTGGCCCCTGGGTGGAGCTCTGCCCAGGTCTCGAGAGGCTTGGCTGGTGGACCTGGTGGACACCCTTTGCGCCGGACTGGAAATGTCCCGCGTTTACCATCCCGCCCGTCTGCGGGAGCGGCTCGGAGTGCGCCCCCTCCTGCCCGCCTGTGCCTGATTTTTATCTCTCCTCCACCTGCTGGAGGAGAGTTTTTTTGCGAAGTTGGGGGATTTTGCGGTGAAATTGTGCTTTCTGGCCTTTTTGAAAAAATTTTCCTTGTCACGGGAAAAAAGACCTGATAATATGCTATAATGTCTATAGTCCTGATTTCAGGGCCTGTTAAGCCAGAGCAAAAGGAGAATTCAATATGCGTGATCGTCAGGCCGCTTTGGAAGCCAAACGCCAGGCTCTGCTGGAGGCGGGCGTGGATATGATGGACCCCTCCTCTGTGTATGTGGAGGACTCGGTCCAGGTGGGCGAGGGGACCCTGCTCCTCCCCGGCACCATTTTACGCGGGGACACCGTGGTGGGCAGGAACTGCCAGATTGGGCCCAACGTGATGCTCACCAGCTGCACAGTGGAGGATGAATGCGCCATCAACGCCTCCCAGTGTGAGGAGAGCGTCATTCGGAAGGGCTGCCAAATTGGCCCCTATACCCACATCCGCCCCCACTGTGTGGTAGGCGAGGGGTCCAAGATCGGCGCCTTTGTCCAGCTGAAGAACTGCAATCTGGGCAAAGGGACCAAGATGGCCCACCTGACTTATGTGGGGGACAGCGACGTGGGGGACGACTGCAACTTTGGCTGCGGCACCGTCACCTGCAATTATGACGGCTTTCAGAAGCACCGCACCATCATCGGAAGCAACGTGTTCGTGGGCTGCAACACCAACTTTGTCCCCCCAGTACAGATTGGGGACGGGGCCTTTATCGCCGCTGCTACCACGGTTACCCAGGATGTGCCCCAGGACGCCATGGTCATCGGCCGCACCCGCCAGCAGGTGAAAGAGGGCTGGGCCGCCGCCAACCGGGAGAAAAAGCGCAAAAAGTGAGGGGACGCCTCACACAACATAGGAACGGGGCCGGCGGCGACAGCCGGACCCAAAAATATTAGGAGGAAGCTGTATTATGATCGCACACGGGAAGGATATCAAGGTCTTTACCGGCAATTCCAACCCCCAGCTGGCCAAGGACATCTGTAAGGAGCTGGGCATCCCCCTCGGGAGCTCCGAGGTAGGAGCCTTCTCCGATGGAGAAAATTTTGCCTCCATCTATGAGACTGTCCGCGGCTCCGACGTTTTCGTGGTCCAGTCCACCTGCTCCTTTGTCGATGAGGGAAAGCCCGGCACCGTCAACGATTCCCTGATGGAACTGCTCATCATGATCGATGCCCTGAAGCGGGCCTCCGCCGGCCGCATCACCGCTGTTATCCCCTATTTCGGCTACGCCCGCCAGGACCGCAAAACCAAGCCTCGGGACCCCATCTCCGCCAAGCTGGTGGCCAACCTGATCACCACGGCGGGAGCGGACCGGGTGCTGACTATGGACCTCCACGCCAACCAGATCCAGGGCTTCTTTGATATCCCAGTGGACAATCTGTTGGGCTCCCCCATCTTTGTGGAGCACTTTACCCAGAAGTACGCCTCCTGCCATGATGACACTATGATCGTGTCGCCCGACGTAGGCTCCGTGGCCCGGGCCCGGGCCTTTGCCCAGAAGCTGAATATGCCCCTGGCCATCGTGGACAAGCGCCGCCAGAAGGCCAACTCCTCCGAGGTCATGAATATCATCGGTGATGTGCGGGATAAGCACGTCATCCTTCTGGACGACATGGTGGATACCGGCGGCTCTCTGTGCCACGCGGCTAAGGCGCTGGTAGAGATTGGCGGCGCCAGGGATGTTACCGCCTGCGCCTCCCATGGCGTGCTGTCCGGCCCCGCCATCCAGCGCATCATGGACAGTGTGCTGGACGAGGTGATCTTCCTGAATACCATCCCCGCGAAGCCTGGTATCCAGTGCCCCAAGATCAAGTACATCTCTGTGGCCCACATGTTTGCCGAGGCCATCAGCCATATCTACATGGAGACCTCCGTTTCTCCCCTTTTCCTGTAAGAACAAACCTCCAGGGGCGGGCTTTTGCCCGCCCCTGTTTTCAAAGAAGGGACCGCGATGTTTTTGAAAAAAGATGCTGGCGGCGTCAACTGGCTGCTGGTCTGCCTGGGAAATCCCGGAGAAAAGTACGAAGATACCCGCCACAACGTGGGCTTCATGGTGGCCGACGAGATCGGCGAGCGCCAGCACGCCCCCATCCAGAAGCTGAAATTTAGGGCGCTGACCAATATCTTCACCATTTCCGGGGAAAAGGTGCTGGTGATGAAGCCGGTCACCTATATGAACCTGTCTGGCGAGGCGGTGCGGCAGGCGGCGGATTTTTACAAGGTTCCGCCTGACCATGTGCTGGTAGTGTTGGACGATACCGCGCTGGCTGTGGGCAAACTGCGCGTCCGGAGGGGCGGCTCCGCCGGCGGACACAACGGGTTGAAAAGCATCATCCAGCACCTGGGCACAGATCAGTTTCCCCGCCTGCGGGTAGGCGTGGGCGAGAAGCCCCACCCGGACTACGACTTGGCCGACTGGGTGCTGGGTAGGTTCACCGGCGAGGACAAGAAGGCCATCGACGCCGCGGTGAAGCGGGCGGCCGACGGGGTGGAGTGTATTTTGAAGGACGGCCTGGAGCAGGGAATGAATCGGTTTAACGGGTAGGGCAGAACTTTTTGAGGAGGGTGTCCAGATGGGAGAGCTGATGACCGGGATCGCCTGCGGCCGGGCACTGAAGAAGCTGGCGGGGATGGCCCGCCCCCTGTGGGAGCGGTGCGACCCAATGCCGCTGAAGCGCGCCATCGAGAATCGATATGCCGGCGGCCCCCGGCGGGAGCGCCAGCTGGTCCAAGATCTCTATACCACCTATTATGTGGGTGCCCTGATCGCGGCGGGGGAGGTAGTGACGCCGGAATCTGTGATGAAGGCCCAGTTAGAGGACAGGCACAGCGGCAACGGCGCCCTGTACTGGGGGCTGGCCGCCCTGATCCATATCCAGTGGGAGCGCTGGGATCAGGCCCTTCAGGCCCAGGTTCAGGCCATGGCCAACTATGACGACTGCCCCCTGCGGCGGGACGTCCGGCGGGAGGTCCAGCGCCTGCTGTGCGTCACGGGCTACGCCTTGAAGATCCACAGTAGTACCCTGGAGGGGCTGGAGGACGATTTGTCCGCCTTGGCAGACAGCGCCGTCAACCGGTTCCAGCGGGTAGAGGCCCGGCTGCTGCTGGGGCGGTATCACCTGACTGTGGGAAATACCCAGGCGGCCCGGGACCATCTGGAATTTGCGCTGGCCCAGGGCGGGGAAACCTATGTCGGGCTGCTGGCGGACGACCTGCTGAGGGAGCTGGAGGGCCGGGAGCCCAGCCCGGAGCGCCAATGGCGTCGGGCCATGCTTCGGGTGGAAGAGGAAACCAGGAGGATGGCGGATACCTGCGATCCTTGGCCCCTGCTGGCGGCCCTGGAGGCTGCCCAAGCCTGTCAGATCCCTGCCCCTGCCCGCACCGGACTCCGGATGCTGGAGGCCACCGCTCTGGTCAACCTGGGCCGGGAGGAGGAGGCCGAGGCCCTGCTGGACCAGGTCCCTGACCAGGAGCAGGGGGATTACAGGATGCAGAAGCTGCAACTCAGGGCCATCCTGTGCAACCGCCGGGGCCGGACCGAGGAGGCGGAGGAGCTGGCCGGAAAGATGGAGGAGCTGATGGTCCAGGCGGGTAGGGACAATGGACAGCGGGAGGTGTTTTGCCTCCGGTGCACCGCCCGCCTCAAGCGGGGGGAGGCGGATGGACTGGAGGAGGGCCTTCGGCGGTACATCACCTGCGGCGGGCCTCTCCTTTCTCAGGTCGGTGACCACTTGCTGCTGGGCCGGTACTGCCTGGCTGTGGGGAGAATAGAGGAGGCCGGGGAGCACCTGACCTTTGCGGCGGAGCGGGGCGGGCCCATGTATGTGGGAAAAGAGGCGGCGCAGCTGCTTCGGACCCTCCGCCAATCCCCGCGGGACGGAAAAAATTAAGAGAGAATTAAGAGAATATACCTCTTTTTTTAACAGAGCCGTGCTATTCTGACCGGGCAATACATAGGATTTCAGGAGGTATTCTGTGATGAACCGATGGATTTTAACCCATGCCCGGCTAGCCTTCTGGCTGTGGACTGTTCCCTCCCTGGCCCTGTTGGTCTGGTATGCCGCGCGGAACGAGGGGGAGGGCCTAATGACCGCCTACGCCCTGTTTGTCCTCTGGGAAGCGGCGGGGTTTTGGGGGATCAACGGATTCCTGTGCGGCTGGGCCCGGCGGCCGGCATTCCGGGCGATGGACGAGTATTGTGACCCGGAACCCCTGCTGGAACTGTGCCGCATGGTGCTGAAGCAGAACCCCAAGTCCCTTTTTTACCGGGTGTTTGAGGGCTATGCCCTGGCTCTGTTGGGCCGGCGTAGGGAGGCGGAGGACTCTGCTCACATGGCCGCGGAGCAGCCCCGGCTGTGGAAAAACCCGCCCCTTCTAGCTGTGTGGCTCACCCAGCTCCCTCCAGAGGACCCGGAGCGGGAACGAGGAGAGCTGGCCATGGAACGGCTGGTCCGCCGGCTCTCTCCCCAAAAGCGGGCTGTCCTGGCCAGGGCCGGGACCATGCGGGACCGGGCGGCCCAGATCCAGGAGGCGCGGCCTGAGCTAGAGCCTCTGCTGCTGGCCGATCTGGAACAGGCCGGCTGTACCCGGGAACAGGTAGCGGCCCACATGGCGCTGGGGATCTATTACCAGCGCCGGGGGTTGGAGAACAAGGCCCAGGAGCATCTGTCCTTTGTGGTTGCCCGCGGGGGACGGCTGGCAGTCCGTACGGAGGCGGAGCGGATGCTGTGCCGCCTATCAGGAAAGGGCTGAGGCAAGCGGGGGACAACGTCCTTCCGGTTCGCCTGGGTTTTCTTCCTTTTGGATGACCCTCTGAACGGGGCGGTCCCACTTACCGCCCTGTTCCTCTTGACACGGGCCTATTCTGGAGTAAACTTTTATCCATACCAAAGAGATCACCCCCTGTCCGGTTGGATTGGGGGCTTTGCCGCGTTGCTTCGGAGGTTTTGTTATGATGCAGCTGCTTATTGACGCCCTGAACCGCATCCCTGAATTCCAGCAGCTCCTCTCCGCCCTGGAGGGGGGCCGCTCTCCCGCCGCCCTGTCCGGTGTGGCGGCGGTCCACCGGGCTCACATGGCCGCGGGGATTGGGACGATGACCGGGCGGCCCGTGGTAGTGGTGTGCGCCGACGAAGGGGAGGGGGAACGGCTGGCCCGGGATCTGGCTGCCTTCGTAGGTCAGGAGGTGCCGGTTCTTACCCCGCGCTCCTTTACCTTCCACAATGCCGCCACCGTCTCCCGCCAGTGGGAGCACCGGAGGCTGGCCCTGATGGAGAAGCTGGCCGCGGGGCGGCTTCCCTTCCTGGTAGCCACGGTGGAGGGCTTGCTCCAGCGCACCCTTCCGCCACAGGCGCTGGAGCAGTATTGCTTCCGACTGAAAGTCGGCCAGAGCCAGGACCTGGCCCAGCTGGCGGAAGCCCTGTCGGCCGCGGGATACATCCGGTGTGACCAGGTGGAGGGTGTGGGCCAGTTCGCCCTCCGGGGCGGCATCCTGGATGTGTATGCCCCCGGTATGGACGCCCCAGCCCGGGTGGAGTTTTTCGGGGATGAGGTGGACGCCATGGGTTCCTTTGACCTGTCTACCCAGCGGCGGACGGAAAATTTGGAGGAGGTCCGTCTTCTCCCGGCCGCCGAGACGCTGCCTCAGCTGGCCCCAGGGGGACTGGCCGGGTTGTCGGAGCGGCTCCGCCAACTGGCGGCTAAGGCCGCCCAGAACGGCTTAAAGGAGCTGGCAGCCACCTTGGAGCAGGACCGGGAGGCCATTTCCCAGGGCCGTTCCTTCCCGGCTATGGACCGCTATCTGCCGTTGATCTACCCAAAGGCGGCTTCCGCCGCCCACTATCTCCCCGGAGATGCCTGTGTGGTATTCTCCGAATGCGCCCGGGTGGCTGACCGGGCCAAGACCTGGCAGTGGCAGCTGGATGAGGACGTGAAGTCCCTGCTGGAGCGGGGGCTGCTGGATGGCTCCTGCGGCGAGCTGTCCCTGACCTTCTCCCAGCTCACCGCCCTGCTGCGGGACTGGCCGGTGGTCTATCTGGACTCCTTTACCACCTCCGCCTATCCTGACCCGCCCAAGGTGCTGCTGTCCATCACCGCCAAGCAGCTTCCCTCCTTTGGGGCCAGTCTGGAGACGGCGGTCCAGGACTTGGCTCACTACCAGAACAGCGGCTTTTCCTCCTTGGTGCTGGTGTCCGGGGAGCAGCGGGCCTTGGATCTACAGGGACTGCTCCGGGAGCAGAAGGTAAAGTCGGCTGTGGATTTCCAGATGAAGGAGCTGCCCCGGCCTGGGCAGACGGTCATCACCGTGGGCGGCCTGTCCGGGGGAATGGAGTATCCATCCATCCAACTGGCCGTCATCACAGAGGGCGACCCGCGGGCCATCAAAAAGCCGCGGGCCCGGAAAGACGCCACCAACCGGCAAAAGCTGAAGTCCTACGCCGACCTGTCCCCCGGCGACCTGGTGGTTCATGAGCACCATGGAGTGGGCCGCTATGTGGGTATGGTCAAAATGCAGGTAGACGGCGTGGAGAAGGACTATGTGAAGATCGCCTATGCCGGCACCGATGTGCTCTATGTCCCAGCCACCCAACTGGATATGGTGTCCAAGTACATTGGCGGCGGCGAGGACGCGGCGGAGACCAAGAAGCTGAACAAACTGGGGGGCACCGAGTGGGAGAAGGCCAAGACCCGGGCCAAAAAAGCGGTTCAGGACCTGGCCAAGGGGCTTATTCAGCTCTACGCCCAGAGACAGCGTCAGCCAGGATATGCCTTTTCTCCTGATTCCCCATGGCAGAGGGAGTTCGAGGAGCAGTTCGAATACACCGAGACGGAGGACCAGTTGCGCTGCATCCAGGAGATCAAAACAGATATGGAGCGGGCCTCCCCAATGGACCGCCTCCTCTGTGGCGACGTGGGCTACGGAAAGACGGAGGTAGCCTTCCGGGCCATGATGAAGTGCGTGCTGGACGGCAAGCAGGCCGCTATCCTGGTGCCTACCACCGTATTGGCCCGTCAGCACTATCTCACCGCCCTGCGCCGCTTTGCCAAATATCCGGTGAACATTGACGTGGTGTCCCGGTTCCGTACCCCCGCCCAGATGAAGGAGACACTGCGTCAGGTGGAGAACGGTTCGGTCGATATCCTGATTGGCACTCACCGCCTGTTCAATAAGGATGTGAAGTTCAAGGATCTGGGGCTGCTGGTGGTGGACGAGGAGCAGCGTTTCGGCGTGCAGCACAAGGAGAAGCTGAAGGAGCAGTTCAAGCAGGTGGACGTCCTTACCCTGTCCGCCACCCCCATCCCACGCACACTGAATATGGCCCTGTCCGGTATCCGGGATATGTCTACCTTGGAGGAACCGCCGGCGGACCGCCAGCCGGTCCAGACCTATGTGCTGGAGCACGATTGGGGGGTGTTGGCCGACGCCATGCGCCGGGAGCTGGAGCGGGGCGGCCAGGTCTACTACCTCCACAACCGGGTGGAGACCATCGACCGCTGCGCCGCCCGTGTTCAGACGCTGCTGGGGGAGGATGCGGCGGTGGGTGTAGCCCACGGCAGGATGACCCAGGAGGCCATCGACGACGTGATGAGCCGGATGACCGACGGGGAGTTGAACGTGCTGGTGTGTACCACCATCATCGAGACGGGCATCGACCTGCCCAACGCCAACACCCTTATCATCGAAAACGCCGACCAGCTTGGCCTGGCCCAGCTCCACCAGATTCGGGGCCGGGTGGGCCGGTCCAGCCGCCGGGCCTTCGCCTATCTGACCTACCGTCGGGGCAAGGTGCTTACCGAGGTGGCCTCCAAGCGGCTGGAGGCTATCCGGGAGTTTGCCGAATTTGGCTCCGGCTTCAAGATCGCCATGCGGGATCTGGAGATCCGGGGGGCGGGCAATGTGCTGGGTCCGGAGCAGAGCGGCTTTATGCTCTCGGTGGGCTATGATATGTACTTGAAGCTGCTGGAGGAGGCCGTCCTGCTGGAGCAGGGACAGGAGGTCCCAACACGTGCCGAGTGCTCCGCCAACCTGTCGGTGGCCGCCTCCATCCCCGACCGGTATGTGCCCTCCCCGGAGCAGCGGATGGACCTGTACCGCCGCATCGCCGCCATCCGGGAGGAGAGTGACGCTGACGACCTGGTGGATGAGCTTATCGACCGCTACGGCGAGCCTCCAAGGACTGTAAACAACCTGATCTCCGTGGCGCTGCTCCGGGCGGACGCCGCCCGGGCCGGCATCACCGACATCGACCAGAGGAATGGCTGCCTGCTGCTGACCATCCCTCAATTCGATCTGCGTCAGGTATCCCTCCTGTGTGGAGATCGCAAGTACAAGGGCCGGCTCCTTTTCTCCGCCGGGGAGCTCCCGTATCTCTCCCTGCGGCTGAAGCAGGGGGAGGACGCTCTGCGGGCGGCCCGTACCCTGGTGGCCGACTACGCCGCCGGAGGTGAGGGGCCCGTGGAGGAGTGACCGCCCGCCGTGGCCCGGCCCGTGCCCCAGGGGAGCGGGCCCTCACTTGCCCTTGCTCCCCGCTTCATTTTGTGTTATGATGATATGCGTCCGCGGGCCTTTGGCCTAAGAGAGACAAAACTTGTCCTGATGAGAAAGGAATCCTATCTCCATGATCATGATGAAACGAATCCTGTCCCTGGCCCTTGCGCTGGCACTGGGGACCACGCTGTTGAGCGGCTGCTCCAAGGGGGACGGCTCGGAGGACAGCAGCACCAGCGGCTCTTCCGCCGACACCTCCGCCCCCTCTGAAGTTGAGCCCATGGACCTGACCGGGGTCACGGACCCCTATCAGGCTACCGCCGGCGTCCCCGGAAACACCGTAGTGGCCAAGGTGGGCGACTATGAGATCACCGCTGAAAGCCTGCTCTACTGGCTGAACTACAACATCGAGTATCAGTTGCAGCAGTATGCCATGTTTGGCCTGACCGACCTGCCATGGGACAGCGAAACAGAGGACGGCACCTTAGCGGACACGCTAAAGAACGCTGCCCTTCAGATTGCCGCCTATTACCGCCTGGTTCCGGAACTGTGCGCGGAGAAAGGGCTGTCCCCAGATCAGGAGATGCTGGACCAGGTGGCGGCCTTTCTAGACAGCGCCGTTCAGGAGCTGGGCGGCCAGGAAACGATGGAGCACTACTTTTGGGCCAGCATGATGACCCCGGACCAGTTCCGCAGTATGTACGAGGGGGTCAGCCTGGATGAACAGCTCCAGGAGCTCTACTACGGCGAGGGGAGCGAGGGCTATCCCACCGACGCCGAGGTGCTCTCCTATGCCCAGGATGAGCTGGGCGTCTATCGGGCCAAGCACATTCTGCTGCTGACCAAGGATATGGAGCAGACTGTCACCAATGAGGACGGGACCACCGGGTATGCCCCCTTAGACGACGCCACAGTAGCGGAGAAGAAGGCGCTGGCAGATGACCTGCTGGCCCAGCTAAGGGCTGCGGAGGACCCCATCGCCCTCTTTGACGAACTGATGAACGAGCACAGCGAGGACAGCGGCCTAGCCGCCAATCCTGATGGGTACACAACCACTAAGGGCCAGATGGTCCCAGAGTTTGAGAACACTGCTTTGGCCCTGAAGGACGGGGAGATTAGCGACGTGGTGGAGAGCACCTATGGCTACCACATCATTCTTCGGCTGCCTCTGGACCCCGCTGACTACCGCGGGCAGATGGTGGCGGACAAAATGGAGATTCTGAGTCAGCAGTGGCTGGATGAGTACGGCATCGTGCCCACCGAGGCCTTTGAGCAGATCGATCCCATCGCCTTCCGGACCCAGGTTACGGCCCTGCAGGCAGCGGTTCAGCAGGAGATTGCGGCCATCTATGAGGCCGCGGAGGATGACGCGGACTCCTCCGCCCCCTCCGATGGCTCCAGTCCCGCGACAGACAGTTCCAGCGCCTCTGGAAGCCAGGGATAAATCCAAAAAACGGGAGGCTCTCTTTTGAGAGCCTCCCGTTTTTTGCTGTTCAGGGAGCGGATTACTCCGCCCAGGCGATGAACTGGACCTCCACAGGGGCATTACCGGGCAGGGTGCCCATACCGATGGCGGCCCGGGCGCCTATGCCGGCGTCGCCCAGCTTCTCATAGAGATAGTCGGAAACCAGGTCGCCGATTTTGGCGTGGGAAGTAAAGTCGGGGGCGGCGTTGATATAAACAGTGAGGGACAGGATCTGGGTGATCTTCTCCCCAGGCTGTACACAGCTGAGGGCGGCGTTCAAGGCGTTGGCAGTGGCCTGGTCCGCGGCCTGGCGGTAGTCCTCTACGGAGACGCCGCTCTCCACCTTGCCGGACATAATCAGCTGGCCGTTCAGGCGGGGGGTCATGCCGGCGGTAAAGATCAGGTTGCCCTTCCGGACGGCGGGCTTATACTTGCCCTGCGGGATCGGATTACTCATAACAGACACTCCTTTATGTTTTGGTAATATTAAGTAGCGGCTGTGTTTAGGCGTGGTACCGCTGGGCCATCTGGCAGATGCGCTCCACAGCGGCCACGGCAGCCTGGTGATCCTGGGAGAAGTTCAGGCGGACGCTGTCCGTGAACTGGGGACCGAACTCGGTGCCGGGGGTGACGGTGACGGCGGCCTGAGCCCGGCACAGCTTAACGAACTGGTCCAGGGTGACCTTCAGAGCGGGGAGCTGGAGGAAGATGTAGCTGCCGCCCTCGGTGGGACGGGCCCAGCAGCCGGGGTACTTGGCGACAACCTTCAGCAGATCGTCCCGGATGGCCTTGTGGTCGGCTACCCGCTTCTCCATCCACCCATCGGGCTCGGAGAACCAGCTGAGATAGGCGGACTGGCAGTAGCCGGCGGTCCGCAGGGACACGATAGCCTGGAGCTTTTCCATGCGGGTGATGATGTGGGCGGAGCCGTAGGCCACACCCAGACGGAAGCCGCTGAGGGACTCGGTCTTGGAGGGGCCAATGATGGTGATCAGAGTGTCGGGCTTTTCCTCCAGGGCGCGCAGGTGGGTGTAGGGCTGGTCCTTATCGAAGAGCTGGCGGGAGTACAGCTCGTCGGCGATGACGGCCACATTGTACTTCTTGGCCAGCCGGCCGATGGCGGCCACCTCTTCAGGGGAGTAGATGACACCAGTGGGGTTATTGGGGTTGGAGTACAGGAATACCTTTACGCCGCTCTGGAAGGCCTTTTCCAGCGCCTCCAAGTCCAGACCGGAGTAACGGTCCACATCCTTCCAGTGGATGGGCACAGGGACCAGCTCGCCGTCAAAGAACTCCACCAGCTTGCGGTTGGCAAAATAGTCGGGCTCGATGATGGCCACCTTGTCCCCGCGACCGATGAGGGAGCCCATGGCCAGGAACAGTGCGCCCTGGGTGCCGGGAGTCAGAATCAGCTCGCTGGCCGCGTCCACAGGGGCGCCGCTAAACTCGGTGAGCTTCTGGGCCAGATAGGCGCGGATATCGCTCTTGCCGCGGTACTCGGTGTAGGCCTGGTGGCCGCCTCCCACCACATAGCCCTCCACAAACTTCTCCAAGCTGCCGGGGATGGGCTTGTGTGCGTCCACGTCGCCGTGGGAGAAGTCTACGGGGGTGCCGGGGATGGGATCGCCCTCCATGGGCAGAGCCTCCTGCTTCTGCAGGGTCTCCTGGCCGGGAGCGTTGTCACAGCCCAGCTTTGAGAATTTTTCAGTGATGTAATCCATATTCAACATACCTCCTGAATATTAGTCAGTGCCGTCTCCTCCAGAGGAGGAAGAGTGCCGGTCCGCCTTTGATATCTCTATTTTAGTAGCATCCCGCCAGAAAATCAATTACAGAAAATTATATAAGAATATATCTAAAAAATTTTAAGGTTGCCCCAAGGGGCCCTGTTGAGGTAAAATAAATCATTCTAATACGATTAAAATAAGGAGGGACGTCCTATGCTCCGAGACAGGGAATATGTCTATGCTGTTTACCAGGAGCGCAGCTTTTCCAGGGCGGCCCAGCGGCTGTTTATTTCTCAGCCAGCCCTCAGCAGCAAGGTGAAGAAGGTGGAGGAGCGGGTGGGAGCCCCCCTCTTTGACCGCAGCACCAACCCCATCCGCCTGACCCCCGCCGGCAAATGCTATGTGGAGGCGGTGGAGCAGGTGATGGGCATAGAGGACGAGCTCCGCAGCCGCCTCGCCCAGCTGGCCGACCAGCGGGAGGGGGCCATCACCATTGGAGCATCCGCCTATTTCTGCTCCTATGTGCTGTCTGAGCTGGCGATGGAATTTCAGCGCCGGTACCCCGGCTATGTGGTCAGTCTGCTGGAGGGGAATACCAGCGACCTGACCAAGTGCCTGCAGTCCGGTGTCATCGACTTCATGCTGGATATTTATCCCCTGGACACCAACCTGTTTCAGGGCCAGCTGTGGGGGCAGGAGGAGCTGATCCTGGCAGTCCCGGCGGGGCTGGAGATCAACCAGGAGATGGCGGAGTGGCGCCTCACGTTTGAACAGGTCCGATCAGGCAGCGGCATGGGGGTGGACAGCCACCGGGCGCCTCTGTCCGCCTTTGCCAGGGAGGGCTTTCTGCTGCTGAAGAAGGGGAGCGACACCTACCGCCGGGTGCTGAAGCTGTGCCGCAACGCGGGCTTTACCCCCAAGGTGAATATGTACCTGGACCAGATGCTGACCGCCTATCATGTGGCGGAGAACGGCCATGGCCTCACCTTTGTCCGTCCCCGGGTGCTGGACCATGTGAAGCCCACGGACCAGCTCTACTTCTACGAGATCGACGACGAGAATGTGATGCGGACCCTCTATCTCTACTACCGGAGGGAATCTTCCCTCCCGGCTATCTATACCGATTTCCTGGACTTTATGGACAAAAATCGGCAGGAGGAGTGAACCCACACCCCCGAACCTCTGGTTCGGGGGATTTTTATGCCCCAGCCTCTCTTTTTTTCTTCCCCCAGGATTCTCCAAAAAATGGACAGGCCCAAGGCTATACTGAAAGAGAAGCTGAGAAGGAGCGTGGTACATATGAGTGACTGGCACAGCCGGCCTTTGGAACAGGTAATGAAAGAGCTGGACAGCCGTCCCTCCGGCCTGACGGAGCGGGAGAGCGCCCAGCGGCTGGAGCGGCTGGGTCCCAACCAACTGGAGCCGCCCAGAAAGCCCTCTGTGATGGCCCGGGTGCTAGGCCAGTTGAAGGACCCTATGATCCTGGTGCTGCTGGGGGCGGCCGCCCTGTCCCTGGCGGCCAGCGGCGGGGAGGACTGGTTGGACGGCGCTATCATTCTAATTATTGTTCTGGTCAACGGAGTCATCTCCATCACCCAGGAGGACCACGCCCAGCAGGCCTTGGAGGAGCTGAGGCGGATGTCCTCCCCACAGGCCCATGTCCTGCGGGAGGGGCGGGCAAAAAAGATATCCGCCGCCGCCCTGGTGCCTGGGGACGTGATCCTGCTGGAGGCGGGGGACATGGTGCCCGCTGACGCTAGAGTTATGGAGTGCAGCCGCCTCCAGGCGGACGAGTCGGCCATGACCGGCGAATCGGTCCCCGTGGAAAAGGGAGCCCACGACCGGCTGCCTGAGGAGGCCGCTCTGGGGGACCGGACCAACATGGTGCTCTCTGGCACCATGATCACCGCCGGCCGAGGGACCGCCCTGGTGGTGGCCACGGGGATGGACACCCAGATGGGGCGGATCGCCAACCTGCTTCTGGAGGACAAGGAGGGCGACACGCCGCTCCAGCGAAAAATGGGGGAGATCTCCAAATCCCTGTCCTTCCTGTGCCTGTCGGTGTGCGCTGTCATGTTCGGGGTGGGACTGATCCAGGGAAAAAATATGCTGGATATGTTTCTTACCGCCGTATCCCTGGCGGTAGCTGCCATTCCTGAGGGGCTGCCAGCCATCGTCACCATCGTCCTGGCCCTGGGCGTCCAGCGTATGGCGGCCCGGGGGGCCATAGTAAAAAAGCTGCCCGCCGTAGAAACGCTGGGCTGTGCCAGCGTCATCTGCTCGGATAAGACAGGGACACTGACCCAAAACCGGATGACGGTCCAGGAGCTATGGACACCTGCTGGCGGCCATCGGCGGGACGCTCTGCTGGCCGGCTGCCTGTGCTCTGACGCCAGGCTGGAGTGGAAGGCGGGGGCGCCTACCGCTGTCGGTGACCCCACCGAGGGGGCCTTGGTGGTGGCCGCCGCCCGGGAGGGGGTGGACCAGGAAAAGGAGGAACAGAACTGGCCGCGGACGGCGGATCTGCCCTTTGACTCCGGACGAAAGCTTATGTCCACCATTCATGCCAGGGAGGACGGGAGCTGGACTGTTTTTGTCAAGGGGGCCCCTGACATCCTGCTGGAGCGATGTGTGGCTGGCCCCCGCGGGCCTCTGTCCGCCCAAGACAGGCGGGCGGTGCTGGAGGCCAATGAGGCCATGGCCCAAAAAGCCCTGCGTGTCATCGCCGTGGCCCGGCGGGAGCTGCACATCCTGCCGCCTGGGCTGGAGCCGCGGGCGGTGGAGAGCGGCTTGACCTTCCTGGGTCTCTTTGGCCTGATGGACCCGCCCCGGCCGGAGGTAAAGGCGGCCGTGGCTCGCTGCCACCTAGCCGGAGTCCGTCCCGTGATGATCACCGGAGACCACAGGGCAACCGCCGCCGCCGTGGCCCGGGAGCTGGACATTATCCGCCCCGGAGAGTGGACCGTGACAGGCGGCGAGCTGGACTTCATGCCCCAGGAGGTGTTGGAGGAGGACATCGAAAAATTTGCCGTCTTTGCCCGGGTGACTCCGGAGCACAAAATGCGCATCGTAAAGGCGTGGCAGAAGCGGGGCCATGTGGTGGCCATGACTGGAGACGGCGTCAATGACGCCCCTGCCCTCAAGACGGCGGACATCGGCTGCGCCATGGGAGTGGCGGGCACCGACGTGGCCAAGGGGGCAGCCCACATGATTCTCACGGACGACAACTTCTCCACCATCGTTTCCGCCATCGAGGAAGGGCGGGGCATCTACTCCAACATTCGAAAAGCCATTCACTACCTCCTCTCCTGCAACATCGGGGAGATCTTCACCATCTTTGCCGCCACTCTGCTGGACTTCGGACAGATGCCTCTGGTCCCTGTGCAGCTGCTTTGGCTCAACCTGGTTACAGACTCCCTGCCCGCCCTGGCGCTGGGGGTGGAGCCTGTGGAGGAGGGGGTTATGGAAGAGAAGCCAAGGGACGCCGCGGCCGGCCTCTTTGATCAAAAATTTTCTTTCCGACTGGCCTGGCAGGGCCTGATGGTGGGCGGACTCACCCTGGCGGCTTACTTTTTGGGCTTTACTAGGCTGGCTGCTCCAGGCATGGAGGGGGCCGTGGCCAACACCATGGCCTTTGCCACGCTGACCCTGTGCCAGCTGTTTCACGCCTTCAATGTCCGCAGCGAGGACCGCTCCCTCTTTGCCCAGGGGGCGCTGTCCAACCCGGCTATGAACCGGGCGTTCCTGGTGGGAATGGCGCTTCAACTGTCGGTGCTGCTGGTGCCTCCGCTCCAGGGCGTATTTGCGGTGACTGCCATGGACAGCGCCCAGTGGTTAGCTGTCTTTGGGCTGGCGGCGGCCCCCATTCCCATCTGCGAGATCACCAAGGCGCTGGGACGGAAGGGAGAGCGAGGGGAGCGGGAGGAGCGGTCTGCCGTCAGAGAGAAAGCAAAACGGTAAAAGTCCCTCCATTCCAGCGGGAAAAATTGATTTTTACATAATCTCCCTTCTTCTTGGCAAACTATGCCGGAAGGAGGGAGCTGTCATGTCAAACAAAAATCAGGTGGACGGGCCCCATCCCCGCAAGGAACCCCTGTTTCCCGGACCGCTCTCACTGGAAAATCTGGAGGCGGCATTTGCCGGCTGTGCCGACTTCAGCAAGCGGCAGATGTACCTCCACGGGGACAGGGAGCGGATGGTGACTGTCTGTTATCTGTTGGGAATGGCCCGAAATGAGAGACTGAACGACTATATCCTGCGTCCCCTGACCCAGAATCCGGCACTGAGCCAGGTGTCAGAGGGAGAATTGTTTTCTATGCTTCAGTATGGGGCCTTATATAATCTGGCCGCAGTCCGGCGGGATACACTGGACGATGTGGTCAATGACCTTATCCTGGGAAGCTGCGCTTTGTTTTTTGACGGCCGGATAGACGCGCTTACTCTGCCTGTCCCCACAGAGGAAAAACGGTCGGTGGGGGAGCCGGACAATGAACCTGCCCTGAAGGGAAGCCGTGAGTCCTTTGTGGAGTCGGTGCGTACCAACACCGCTATGGTACGCCGCCATCTGAAGGCCCCCCAACTGAAAATCAAGGAGCAGATCGTAGGCCGGCAGTCCAGGACGGTGGTGGATGTACTCTTTTTGGACGGCATCGCCGATCCGGACACTGTGTCCCAGCTGGAGGAAAGGCTGGCGGACCTGGATATAGACGGGGTGGAAGCGACCGGCAATCTGGAGGAGTATCTGGTGGAGGGAGACAGAAGCCCCTTCCCTCTGATGGCCTATACCCAGCGGCCGGACCGCTTCTGCCAGGGCCTGCTGGAGGGAAGAGTGGGCCTGCTGGCCGACGGGATCCCTCTGGGGTGGCTGGTGCCTGGCACTATCGACCAGTTTTTCAAGACCGGACAGGACCAAGCCTACCACTGGATGGTGTCCTCCGCCCTCCGACTGATCCGCTGGTTTTGCGCCCTGGTCACCCTGGTGGTGCCCGGCCTCTATATCGCTTTGGTCACCTTTCATCCGGAGGCCATCCCGGTGAAGCTGGCCCTGTCCATTGTGGCCGCTAAACAGGAAGTGCCATTTTCCACTGTCTTTGAAGTGTTAATTATGCTGCTGGCCTTTGAGGTCATTCAGGAGGCTGGCCTCCGTCTTCCGGGCCCTATCGGGTCCGCTGTATCCATTCTGGGCGGCCTGGTGGTGGGCAACGCCGCGGTAGAGGCCCATATCGTGTCCCCGGCGGTCCTCATCGCCGTTGCCATCGCCGGGGTGGCGGGGTACGCCCAGCCCTCCCAGGACTTTGGCAACGCCCTGCGGCTGTGGCGGTTCCTGCTGGCCGTCCTGGCCAGTGTGGGCGGGCTGTTCGGCCTGGCCATGGGCTGGGCCGCCCTGATCTATCACCTGGCCGGGCTGGAGAGCTTTGGCATCCCCTATCTGGCCCCCTTTACCACTGGGGCTGGGGCCAGGAGAGGCCACCCTACCTTGATCCGCCTGCCCCTGCCGCGAATGAAGTGGCGGGATGGAGCCTATGACACCAAGAACCGGAGGAATCAGAAATGAGAGGACGGCTGTGTGCCTTGGCCCTTGCCTGTGCTTTTTTAGCTGGGTGCTCCCCGCTGCCCAGGGCCAGGGAAATGGGGGACATGGCGCTGTTGCGTACCATGGGAGTAGACTGGCTGGAAACGGGACTGTCCGTCACCGCCTCCACCGGTCCACGGGCCAGAGGGCTGCAGGCGGAGGGACAGTCTGCCCTAGTCCTATCCGCCCAGAGCCAGTCCCTCAGTGGAGCCTGCCTGGCTATGCAGGGCCAGAGCGACAGCTATGTGTTTTTCGGATATGTAGACCAGCTTTTGCTCGGGGAGGAGCTGGCACGCCATGGGGTAGTATCTGTGCTGGACTACTTTGCCCGGGATGTGGAGCTGGGACTTGGAGCTCAACTGTGGCTGGTCCGGGAGGCCTCTGCGGAGGAAGCGGTCCGATCTGGCGGAGATCAGGGGGTGGAGGCCCGCCTTTCCACCCTGCAGATCGACAGCGAGATGGGGGTGGCGACCATCTCCCGTACTGCCGGGGAGGTGTATGCCGACCTGCTGGAGCAGGGGGCGGCCTATGTCCCAGCCCTTATCCCGGCGGAAGGGGGGGAGGGGGACGCCTCCCTGCTGGAGGGCGGCTATGGTATCTTGAAGGGTGAGCTGCTGGCGGGATATCTGGAGGGGCGGGAGGCCCGGGGGCTAGAACTGCTGGCCGGCAGGCCGGGAGTCAATCTCCTGGAGGGCGAACTGCCCGAAAACCGGGCCGCGCTCCGCGTGACACAGGCCCATACAGAGATGTCCCCTATCTGGGAAGGGAATAAGCTGATGGGGCTGACGCTGACCTGCCGCGTCGAAGCGGACCTGTTGGAGTACCGCTACCCCCTGTCCGACCAGGAGCGAAAGGAATTGACCGGACGGCTGGCCAGCCAGGTGGAAAACCAAATTAGGGGGGCGCTGGACAAGCTCCGCCAGTGGCAGGCGGACTGCCTGGGGCTGGGCGCCCAGGTGGCCCTGACCTCGCCCGGCAAATGGCAGGCCATCCAGGAGGACTGGCCCAGTATCTTTGCCGCGCTGGAACCAGACCTCCAGATCAGGGTATCGATCCAGGAGTGAGGAAAGAGGGAAGCTTGTGAAGAACAACGACCATATTTCACGCACCCAGCTCATGACCATGGTGTGGGCCGGACTGCTGGCCCCGGCGGCGGAGTTGCTGCCCAGCCTGACCCTGCCTGCCGCGGGGAAAGGCGCCTGGCTGGCTCCGCTGGCCGCCGCCCCTCTGACGCTGGTATCGGGCTGGCTGCTGGGACGGCTTTCCGGGGGGCGGGGGCTGGCGTTCGCCTTTTGCGAGCGGCTGGGCAGGGCAGGGGGAAACTTGCTCCTCATTATATATATAGTGTGGGCGGAGCTCCTTCTGGCCATCCGCCTTCGCGCTTGTGCCCAGCGCCTGCTGGCTTCGGGTTACCGGGACGGATCGCTGATCTTTTTCTTGGCGGCCCTGGCTTTGATGGCCCTCTGGATGGGAACTGGCCGGCTCGCTCCTTTTGCCCGGGCGGCGCAGCTTTTTCTGGTGGTCCTTCTGGGGACGGCGGCAGTGGTCCTAGTTTTGTCCCTGGGACAGGTGAAGGCGGAGCACTTGCTGCCGCTGTGGAGTGGGGACGTGCCAGGAATACTCCGCTCCGCCCTGCCCGCCTTTGGGGTGGTGGGCTGGGGCGGCTGGGCCGCCTTCCTGACAGGCTCTCTGGAGGGGCAGAAGGAAAAGCGGAACTGGCATTGGCTGTTTTGGGGGCTAGGCGGGATGGCCCTGCTTACTTTGGCTCAGGCCGTTATCCTGGGTAACCTGGGACCTCGGCTGGCCGCAGGGCTGGACAGCCCCTTCTTTGCCCTGGCCAAGAGCGTAGGCGTTGAAGGCGCGTTTCAACGGGTGGAGAGCGTAGTGTCCGCGCTATGGACCTTTTCAGACCTGACCATGGCGGCCCTCCTTCTATTTTCTATCCGGGCTATGGCCAGGACTGCCATTCCCAGACTCAGGGAGCGGGGACTGGCGGCGGGGGCGTTGGCCGTCGCCGCGGTGGGCGCCCTGGCTGGCTTCTCCGACGGAGCGGCGGCAGAGCGATGGAGCCGAGAGGTCCTGCCCTGGGGGCATATCATTCTGACGTTGGGTATCCCACTCCTACTGTGTCTGTCGGATGCCTTTGTGAAAAAAGACACAGGCGGTCCAGATATAGTGGTAGGAGGGAGTGAGGGAGGGGAAGATATAGTGTAGGTAAGGAGGGGATAAAAAAAGGGGAAAAAAGTGGGAAAAAAGTGTTGACAAGGGAGGAAGTGTTTGCTAATATAAGCAAGCGCTCTGCGGCAGGGGCAAGCCCTGCGGGGGAGCGGAGAGAGCCACACGAGGCGGTCCAGGGGACAGACAAAAAAAGTTTGAAACTGGCGAAAAAAAGTGCTTGACAAAGGCAATGAAGTGTGGTAACCTAATCAAGCTGTCCGCGAGGGCAGCGGCAAGCCACTAAGGGAGCGGCGAATGAGAGGACAAAAGAGTTTGAAAAAGCTCGAAAAAAGTTCTTGACAAAGCGAACTGAATGTGGTAAGATAAAAACCCGCCGCACGAAGCGGCGTGTACCTTGTAAATTAAACAACGTGACAAACGAAAAGCACCAGATATGGATTTGGTTGTTCGAAGACAAGCGAAGCTTGAAACGGATGACCGTAAATTTCTTTGAAGCTTGGAAAAGTTTCAATAATATGATTTGAGGGACTTCGGTTCTTTAAATACCATTTTATTGAGAGTTTGATCCTGGCTCAGGATGAACGCTGGCGGCGTGCTTAACACATGCAAGTCGAACGGAGTGCTCATGACAGAGGATTCGTCCAATGGAGTGAGTTACTTAGTGGCGGACGGGTGAGTAACGCGTGAGTAACCTGCCTTGGAGTGGGGAATAACAGGTGGAAACATCTGCTAATACCGCATGATGCAGTTGGGTCGCATGGCTCTGACTGCCAAAGATTTATCGCTCTGAGATGGACTCGCGTCTGATTAGCTGGTTGGCGGGGTAACGGCCCACCAAGGCGACGATCAGTAGCCGGACTGAGAGGTTG
>CDZJ01029068.1_pt1 | contig 103648 bp, 116 predicted proteins | sample 557391 | NCBI WGS metagenome assembly CDZJ01 (sample SAMEA3182111, study PRJEB8094) | gut metagenome | biome: human; feature: gut; material: Stool; isolation source: human stools | place: Canada | collected 2013-05-07 | reverse complement strand
ACCTTCTTGCCCTTCAGGTTCTCTACGCCGCCAAACTCGTGAATGATATGAAGCATATCGGCCATGCACTGGGTGGGGTGGTCGATATCGCACTGGAGATTCACCAGGGTAGGCCGCTGCTCCAGCACCCCGTCCCGGTAGCCCTCGGCCACCGCGTCGGCCACGGACTGCATATAGGTGTGACCCTTTCCGATGTACATATCGTCCCGGATACCGATGACATCGGCCATGAAGGAGATCATATTGGCGGTCTCCCGCACGGTCTCGCCGTGGGCGATCTGGCTCTTGCCCTCGTCCAGGTCCTGGACCTCCAGGCCCAGCAGGTTGCAGGCGCTGGCGAAGGAGAAGCGGGTCCGGGTGGAGTTGTCCCGGAAGAGGGAGATGCCCAGGCCGGAATCAAAGATCCTCGCGGAAATGTTCCGCTCCCGCAGATCCCGCAGCGCGTCCGCCACGGCAAACACCCCGGCGATCTCCTGGTCCGTCTTGCCCCAAGTGAGGAAAAAGTCGTTTTTGTATAGCCTGGAGACATCCAGGGTCCCCAATTCCTTCAAAATCTCCTGAAACTGGCTCATGGTCTTTCCTCCTGACGTAATCGGCCTTCCGCCTCTTCTCTTACCACCCATCATAGCCACCCGGCGGCCTCCTGTCAATGCATCTTACAAATTCTTAGCCGTCCAAACTGTTTTTTGATTCTCGACTTGATTTCTGTCTCTCATGTGCTATGATGGAGATACCAATAAAATGACGGCAAGATATCCGGGCGCAGGTTGGGGGCCATTGCCTCCCCTGCTCTCCTGGGCCTGTCGGGCGCGGCCGCGCCGCCCGCGGACGGATATCCGGGCTGCCTGGCCCACGTCCCAAAGAGGCCGAGCCCTTGTTTGCGCCGCCTCACCTTCTCACCTTAAAATGGTCTATTGATAAAGGAGGTTTTTCCATGATCGACCTGACCATCCACCATGAGAACTTGGCCCACAACATCCGCAAGGCCCGCGAAAACCGCGTCGTTATCCCCACCTATCGGCAAATGAAGCACCCCGAGACCATCCCGGGCGTCATCCGGGATCGGCTGAAGGCTGTGGGGCTTTGGGACGTGGATCCCCTCAATCTCTTCCGCATCACCTGGAAAAACGAGGCCAAGGAGACCGGCGGGCTCTATCAGGACGTGCCCAATTACATCGAGCTGCCCCCCTCTCTCACCGGCGTCCCCGCCCGCATCGTGTGCCTGGTGGGAAAGTGGTTTCCCACCGGCTGCCATAAGGTGGGAGCCTCCTACGGCTGTCTGGTACCCCGTCTGGTCACAGGTCAGTTCGACGCCACCACAGATCACGCCGTCTGGCCGTCCACCGGCAACTACTGCCGGGGCGGCGCCTTCAATTCCAAGCTGCTGGCGGTGGACTCGGTTGCCATCCTCCCCGAGGGCATGAGCCGGGAGCGTTTCGACTGGCTGCGCTCCATCGCCGGTCAGGTCATCGCAACCCCCGGCTGCGAGTCCAACGTGAAGGAGATCTTCGACAAGGCCAACGAGCTCAAACGCCAGCCCCACATGATGGTCTTCAACCAGTTCGAGGAGATGGGCAACCACCTGTGGCACTATCAGGTCACCGGCGACGCCATCGCCACCGTCTTTGAGCATGTCAAGCGCCCCGGGGACCGGATGGCCGGGGCCTGCTTCACCTCCGGGTCGGCGGGCACCATCGGCTGCGGCGACTACCTCAAGGAGCAATATCCCGCCATGCGTCTGGCGGTGGGAGAGGCCCTCCAGTGCCCCACGATCCTCAACAACGGCTTCGGCGGCCACCGCATCGAGGGCATTGGAGACAAGCATATCCCCTGGATCCACAACGTGAAAAACACCGACATAGTCATCGCCATCGACGATGAGGATTCTCAACGCCTCCTCCGCCTTTTCAACGATCCGGCCGGGCTCCGCTACCTCAGGATGGAGGCCGGCGTGGACGAAGAAACGCTCTCCCGGCTCTCTTGGCTGGGCATCTCCGGCATCGCCAACGTTCTGTGCTGCATCAAAATGGCCAAATACTACGAATTGACCGGCCGGGACGTGGTGTGCACCGTCCTCACCGACTCGGCCGCCATGTACGGCTCCCGCATCCAGGAGCTCTCTGCGCAGTACGGTCCCTACGACGCCGCGGCAGCAGCCGTGGACCACCAGCTCCACATGCTGGGGCTGCGCACCGACTCCATGGAGGAGCTCACCTACCAGGGCCGCAAGCGGGTCCACAACCTCAAGTACTACACCTGGGTGGAGCAGCAAGGCCGGACGGTGGACGAACTGAACGACCTGTGGTATGATGAGGAAAAGACCTGGAAGGGCGTCCACGCCCAGGCGGACGAGCTGGACGGACTCATAGAAGCCTTCAACGAGGCCACCGGCGTGCTGAAGAGCCTGTAGAGGGCAGCGATATGAAATATGTCCGTCACGCCCGCTGTGTCCGCTGCGGCGCCATCTACGAGGCCGTCCCCGCCCTCACCACCTGCCGCTGCGGCGGCATCCTGGACATCGAGTACGATTACGAGGCCATCCGGGCCGACTTTTCCCCCGCAGACCTGGACGGATGCCGGGATTATTCCATGTGGCGCTACCGTCCCTTCCTTCCGGTGGAGGACGGCTCGCCGCCCACGCCCCTGCGGGTGGGCTGGTCCCCCCTTTACCGGGCCGACAGGCTGGCCCGCACGCTTGGGCTGAGGACCCTCTACCTCAAGGATGACGGCCAGAATCCCACCTCCTCCCTGAAGGACCGTGCCTCCGCCATGGCGGTGGTCAAGGCCAGGGAGGCGGGGGCGGATACCATCGCCTGCTCCTCCACCGGCAACGCCGCCTCCTCTCTGGCCGGGAACGCGGCCGCCGCAGGCTTCCGCACCTACATCTTCGTGCCCGCCCGGGCCCCCAAGGGAAAGGTGGCCCAGCTTATGATCTTCGGCGCCGCCGTCATCACGGTGGACGGCTCCTATGAGGACACCTTTGCCCTCTCTAAGGAGGCCATCGACCGCTGGGGCTGGTACAACCGGAACGCCGCCATCAACCCCTACCTCTCCGAGGGAAAAAAGACCGTCACCCTGGAGATCATGGAACAGCTCCACTGGCAGGTCCCGGACTATATCGCCCTCTCCGTGGGGGACGGCTGCACCATCGCCGGAGCCTGGAAAGGACTCAAGGACCTCTGCGCCGCCGGGTTTATCGACCGGCTACCCCGCCTGATCTCTGTTCAGGCGGAGGGCTGTTGTCCCTTGAACCGGGCCATTCAGACGGGAGAGCCCTGGCGCCCCATGGAGGAGAACACCTTGGCCGACTCCATCGCCGTAGGCGTCCCCCGCAACGCGGACAAGGCCCTCGCCGCCATCCGGGAGTCCCGGGGACTGGCCGTCACTGTCTCCGACGAGGAGATCCTGGATGCCATGCGCCTGCTGGGCCGCACCCAGGGGATCTTTGGCGAGCCCGCCGGTGTCACCGGCACCGCCGGCATAAAAAAGGCCCTGGAGCTCGGCCTTATCGATCCGGATTCCACTGTGGTTAGCGTGGTCACCGGCAACGGTCTCAAGGACGTGCAGAGCGGCATCCGGGCCTCGGGCGAGCCTATGCTGGTCCCGCCGGATATGGACGCCCTGCTCTCCGCCTTCGCCCAGCGCCGCATCGCCCCCTAAAATAAGGAAAAGTGAGGATACCCCCTATGGATCAGACTTCCAAGGCCGTCACGACCGGCGTCATCGTCTACCGCATCATCACCGTGGCCAACCTGGCTCTCACCTTTGCCCTGTTTATCAGCGGCAGCGGCGGCAGCCTGACCCGCACCGTTGTGTTCATGGCCTGGCTGGCCCTGGGAGTGTATTCCCTCATCCACATGCTCAGCGACGTCCTCTCCGGCCAGCACAAAAAAGCGCAGAATTTTCAAAACACCATCGCCCTTTGGGAGCAGAACACGGGAGATCACGGAACCGCCATGCGGTATTTTACCCTGATGCTGGTCGCCTCCTCCCTCCTCAAGCTGGCGGTCCCCGTGGCCCTCTGGGTGCTCTTTCGCTGACCCGGCGGCCCCGCGCCGCAGCGCGCGGGCTTCATTTTGACGCGGCAGGGTCAGAATGGGGCCCGTTTTTCTTTCCGCATCTCTGTCCACTTTTAAAATAATATCGCTTTGCAGTGTCTTTTGGCAAATTCCGCCGCATTTGAAAAGAGGTGTCTCCTGATGTCCATTCTGATCCAAAACGGCATCCTCGTCCTCCCTACGGGCCCTATCCAGGCCGACCTGCGGGTGGCAGGCGGCAGGATTGCAGAGCTGGGGCCCGGCCTCGCCCCTGGCGCTTCCCGTGTCATCGACGCCCAGGAACGGCTGGTCTTTCCCGGCTTTATCGACACCCACACCCACTTTGAGATGAACAAGGGCTTTCCCAACGAGACCGCTGACGACTGGTACACCGGCACCCGGGCGGCGCTGGCCGGAGGCACCACCACGGTGCTGGACTTCGCCGAGCCGGAGCGCGGCGCCACTCTGGCCTCTGCGCTGGAGACATGGCATGGCCGGGCGGACGGCGCGGCCTGCTGCAACTACGGCTTTCACATGACTGTCAAGGACTGGTCCCCCTCCATCCGCAGCGAACTGCGGGAGATGACCGCCGCTGGAGTCACCTCTTACAAGGTCTATCTGGCCTACGACAACCTCCGCCTCTCCGACGCCGCCGCCTATGAGGTGGTGAAGGCCGTGGGGGCAGAGGGCGGCGTGGTGGGCTGCCACTGTGAAAACGGCGACCTGGTGACCGAGGGCATCCGTGCTCAGCAGGCGGCCGGAAATCTGAGTCCGGCCGCCCATCCCCTGTCCCGCCCGCCTGCGGTGGAGGCCGAGGCGGTGGGCCGCTGGCTGACCATCGCCGAGTTGGCGGGCTGCCCGGTAAACATTGTCCACCTGTCCACCCTCCGGGGGCTGGAGGCCGTGCGGGCCGCACGGACCAGGGGACAGCGGCTGTATGTGGAGACCTGTCCCCAGTATCTGCTGCTGGACGAGCGGAGCTACCGTCTGCCCGGCTTTGAGAGCGCCAAGTTCGTGCTCTCTCCTCCCCTGCGCGCGCAGGAAAACTGCGCCGCCCTGTGGGACGCCCTGGAGGCGGGAGAGATCGACACCATAGGCACCGACCACTGCTCCTTCCGCTTCCACGGCGCCAAAGAGCTGGGACGAGAGGACTTCTCCAAGATCCCCAACGGCATCCCCGGCGTGGAGCACCGTCCCAGCCTGATGTACACCTACGGGGTGGCGGCGGGGCGCATTACCGCCGTGGATATGGCCCGGCTGCTTGCGGAAAATCCGGCCCGTCTCTTCGGGATGTATCCCCAAAAGGGGGTCCTGGCCGTGGGGAGCGATGCTGATCTTGTTATTTTTGATCCAAATGATACAGGCCGTATTACCGCTGAGACCCAATATCAGAATGTGGATTACACCCCTTATGAGGGAATGGCGCTCCGCGGGCGGGTGGACACCGTCCTCCTGGGGGGCGAGGTGGCGGTGGAGGGCGGCCGGGCGCTGCTGGAGCGCCGGGGCCGCTATGTCTCTCGGGGGCCCAGCGGTTTCTGGCGGTGAGGGCGGGACCATGGAGATCGGTTGCGTCCTCCTCTGCTCCGGCTACGGCCGCCGCTTCGGCTCCAACAAGCTGCTGGCCCTTTTGGACGGAGTTCCCCTCTACCGCCGGGCCTTTGCCGCCCTGCCCCCCGCCCTCTTTACAAAGGCGGTGGTCACCAGCCAGTATGGCGAGATATTGGCCCAGGCGGGAAAGCTGGGCTACCTTCCCCTCCTCAATTGCCACCCCTGGGAGGGGGTGGCGGCGGGTATCCGGCTGGGCCTCGCCGCCCTGCGGAATATGGACGGAGTCCTGTTTTCGGTCTGCGATCAGCCAAATTTGACAACAAAAAGTATTGAAAACTTGATAAATTCCTTTCTGGAATCGCCCGATTTCATTCATGCCCTCTCTTGGCAGGGCCGGCGGGGCAATCCGGTCCTCTTCCCCAAGGCTCTCTTTCCAGAGCTGATGGCCCTCACCGGAGATGCCGGGGGCAGCGCGGTCATCCGGCGCCACGCGGAACTTCTCCGCCTCACCGAGGCGGGGTCTCCCCGCGAGCTCTCCGATGTGGACTACCCTGAGGAACTGTAGGCCGCTCCGTATCAGATACGGCGCCCCGCAGCGGTCAACCGCTGCGGGGCGCTTTCGTCTCGAAATTTTTTGCCGGCTCCCAAGAGGAGCAGGTTGGTTCTGGCGTCCGCCTTTTGGGGCGCGGACAGCGGCAGTGCCCGTACCAGATGGCGCTGTATTTCCCATGCCGGAAAATATAGTGCTGGTAATAATGCACACATATCCCGCAAACCTCGCCTGCAACGATCTCATGTTTGTACATAAGATCCCCTCAGACACCGTTTGGTGTTTATCTAAACATATTATCTATACACCAAATGGTGTATAGTATCAACAACAGGAGGGATGATTTATGGCACTCTATCCACGCATGCGGGACTTACGGGAGGATTTAGACTACTCGCAGGCCAAGATGGCCGCCGCATTGGGGTTATACAAGACGACCTATGCCCGCTATGAGAGCGGAGAGCGGGACATCCCCCTCTCTGTTGCAATCAAAATTGCTGTCTACCATCATGTCACTCTGGACTACCTGTGCGGTCTCTCCGACAAAAAGACGGCGGACAGCTAATGCTGTCCGCCGTTTACAGATGCGGCCGCCGGCTCTTCGGCTGCCAGGCAAAAGACCCGCTCGATGTCCTCCCGCTCGGCGTGGCCCTCATGGACCTTTTCCCCGCCCACGTAGTAGGTCGGGACATAATAGTAATCATACGAATTGGCCAGCTCCGGCTCCTCCGCCTCGTCGATCATCTGCAGCGGGATGTCACGCCATTCGGGGTGCGCCTGAAAGAGCTCCTCCTGAAGCCGCAGGGCCAGCTTGCAGTGGGGACAATAGGTCAGCTTGAACAAGATCACGTCCTTCATCCTTCTACCTCCTTGCCTTTCTTCAGGCTATCCGAGATGTTCCCCCAAAATCTTGAATCCTATCCCGATGAGCACCAGTCCGCCGGCCAGCTCCGCCCGCTTCTGAAAGAGGCAGCCCAACCGCCGCCCCAGCAGCCCGCCCGCCAGGGAGAAGGCAAATGCCACACCGCCGATGACCAAGGCCGCCCACAGGATATTCACATGCTGGAGAAACGCCATAGAGACGCCCACGGCCAGGGCATCGATGCTAGTGGCCACAGCCAGCAGGCACAGCCGCCGCCGAGTGAGCTCCGACGGGGCCCGGCCCCCCTCTCCTCCACAGCTCTGCTCCAGGGCCCCGGCCACCATCCGTCCGCCGATGAAGGCCAGGAGTGCGAATGCCACCCAGTGGTCCACCGCCCGGATGCAGCCGCTGACGCCGGTGCCCAGAGCCCACCCCGCCAGGGGCATGAGAAACTGAAAGAGCCCGAACCAGAGTCCCACCCGTGCCGCCTGCCGGACCCCAAATCCGGGCACGGAGATGCCGCAGGATACGGACACGGCAAAGGCATCCATCGCCAAGCTCACCGCGATGAGGAGAATCGTCACAGGCACCCGATCACCGCCCTCGTCAATACTGTTATAGCACAGGAACATATGCTTTTCCACCTGAATTTATGCCGGACCCTTGCCTTTTGGAGGAAAACCGGCTAAGATAGCATCGACAATCCCGAGAAGGAGGCTCCGCCGTGACTTCAGAAGATTATATGCGCCGCGCCCTCGTCCTGGCCCGCCGCGCCCTCAGCACCGGGGACGTGCCCGTGGGCTGCGTCGTCGCGGATGCGGATGGGGCGATCATCGGCGAGGGCTGGAACCGCAGGGAAGCCGAAGGGGACGCCCTGGCCCACGCCGAGGTGGAGGCCATTCGCAGCGCCTGCCGGCGCCGGGGCGGCTGGAACCTGCACGGCTGCACCCTCTATGTGACCCTGGAGCCCTGCCCCATGTGCGCCGGGGCCATCATCAACGCCCGGCTCAAAAGCGTCTGCTACGGCGCACGGGATGAAAAGGCCGGGGCCTGCGGCTCCGTCCTCAACCTCTTTATGGAGGACTTCAACCACAAGCCCCGGCTCTACGGCGGCGTCCTCCGGGAGGAATGCGCCGCGCTGCTCCAGGAATTTTTCCACACCTTGCGCAAAAAAGGCGGGATATCCACGCTGATTTAAAACATTTGTAACAACTCCGGTCTTCTTTTTTAACAAAGCCCTGATAGGATATCCTCAGCAAGAGACGATACTTCTTTTCATTCTATCCTCCAAATCCGGAAAAAAGCGGCGGAATATCCGCCGCTTTTTTCTGTCCAAACGCAAATTACACAGATTTTACTGCTTTCTGCAAAGATTTAATCTTTTTGTAACAACTCCAGATTTGATTCTTAACAACTCCCGGGTATTATAATACTTGCAAGAGACAGTTTCTTTTCATTTCATTGTATCCTCTTTCCTTTGGTGAGAGCCGGACGTCAGGAGCAGGCGTCCGGCTTTTGCTATGCTCAGGGGGTCTCCCTCTCCCTGGCCGAGCAGAGATAAAGGGGGATCGCGGCCAACTGCGCGGCCATGGAGACAGCTACCATCGCCGGAATGCTCACATCGTACAGCGCGCCCAGGAGCCAGCTCCCCAGGAACCAGAACACGCCGAAGGAGCACTCGAAAATACCATAACCCGTGGCCCGACTGCTCTTGGGCACCATGCTGCTCACGGCGGCCTTCAGAATGGACTCCTGGGCCCCCATCCCCACTCCCCAGAGGGCGATGCCCAGAAGCAGTGCGGGAATAGAGTCAAAGGCGAATACAAACAGGGCGAAGGGGGCGGAGAGCAGGGTGGACCAAACCAGGGCCCTGACTCCTTTTTTATCGTACATGTGACCGAACACCAGGGCGGCGGCCGCATCCACCAGCATGGCTCCGGCGTACAGCAGGGGCAGGGTGCCGCTGTTCACCAGTGCGGAGGTCTCGGCAAGGCCCGAGGCCAGGGGCGTATACAGCCGTGAGACATGCATGAGGATGATGGAGTAGTCGATAAAACCGAAGGCGAAGAGGCTGATCCCGGCGATATACAGCACGAACTCCTTTTTCATCCGAAAGGGCACGTATTCCTTGGGCTCCGGCTCAAACTGCTCCGGATTGGGGAATTTGTGCTTGGTCACCAGCAGCAGCACAATGGTGATCGCTCCGGGGACTGCCAACACGGCAAAGCAAGCCGAGTAGATCTGAAAGGTGCTCCCCTCCGTCTGGAAAAGCATCACCAGATAGAGCAGCACCGGCCCCAGGAAGGCCCCGATCTGATCCAGCAGCTCCTGGAGGCCAAAGCTCTTGCCCGTGCCCTCCTGGGTGGCGGCAAAGGACATGATGGTGTCCTTCGCAGGCTTCTTGATGGCCTTGCCCATGCGCTGAACCACCAGCAGAGCGCAGGCCCAGAGCCAGCCGTGTTCTCCCACCAGGGCCAGCGCCGGGACGGCCAGCACATCCAGTACATAGCCCAAGATGGTCATGGTCCAGTATTGGCGCGTCCTGTCCGTGAGCTTTCCGAACACATAGCGCATGGAATAGCCGATGAGCTCCCCCAGCCCGGAGACAAAACCGATGGCGGCCGAAGAGGCCCCCAGCAACGTAAGGTAGGCCCCCCGTATGCTGGAGGCTCCCTCATGTGTCATGTCGGAGAACAGACTCACCACACCGAAGAGCAGGATAAACAGCATGGCCTGGGACAGCCTCCGCTTCTTTTTTTCATTCCTCATTTCGATCCTCTCCCTTTATCCGCTCCGCTACATTGGGAAAGCCCGCCCGGCTCTCCGCCTTGGACCGCTGATACAGGAGCTCCAGGACCCGGACGAACTCCCTGCGCTCCTTCTTTCCCAGAGGCTCCAGCAGCCACTCGTAAAAGAGCGTCTCCACCTGGGTCTTTGAGTTCTTCAGCCGCTCGGCTTTCTCCGTGGCATAGAGGAGCTGGCTCCGGCCGTCCTTGGGGTTGCGCGCCCGGATCAGATAGCCTTTGCTCTCCAGGTTGGCCGCCTGCCGGGCCACGGCTCCCTTGTCCACGCCCAGTCGCTTGCAGGCCTCCGCCTGCGTGATGCCAGGGGCATGGCGCACCACATGGATGAGGTCGAACTCCGCCGTCCCCACCCCGTCGGCCCGCAGCGTACGGGTGGTGAACTTGGCGGCCTCCCGCGCGATCTTCGTCATTCTCCGCTGTGTGATGTCCACTGTCATCTCTCCCAAACAAGTTGTAGTATCAACCTGATAGATGATACTACAACTTGTTTCCTTTGTCAATGCTTCCCACAAAGACGGCCGCCGCCCGAAATACCGGGCGGCGGCCTTAGGCTGTCGAAAAGGTCACCCTGTCCGTCATGAGAAGTGTCATCTCCGAGGCGTATGTCCCCGAAAACGGCGAATCTTGTGTTTCTTCCGTCGTATGTGGACGCCGGGATTCTGTGAAGCGCGCCTGCGGGCATTTTTTTGACAGACCACGGCCGCAGTCATCGCTCCTCGCGGAAGAAGGGCAGGCCCAGGCTGGCCGGGGGCTGTTTATCCTTGCTGTTGCGCATGCTGGTGAAGATCAGGACGATCACCGTTACCACATAGGGCAGGATCTTATAGAGCTGGTCGGGGATGAAGGGGAGCTGGAGCCTTAGGTAGAGGATCATCAGAGCGCCGAAGAGCACCGAGCCCCAGATGGCGTTGACGGGCCGCCACAGGCAGAAGATGACCAGCGCCACCGCCAGCCAGCCCTCGCCGGAGAGGCCCTCATGGTTCCAGACGCAGCCTGCGATGGTCGTAATATAGACCATGCCGCCGATGGCCGAAATCCCACCGCCGATCACAGTGGACAGGTACTTGTACTTTGTGACGTTGATTCCGGCAGCGTCTGCGGTGGCGGGACTCTCCCCCACCGCCCGCAGATGGAGGCCGGGGCGGCTCTTGTTGAAGAAGAACGCCATGGCCACCGCAATGGCCACGCCCAGGTAGACGAAGATGTTGTAGCTGAACAGCAGCGGGCCCGCCACGGGAATGCTCTGGAGTGCCGCGGGAAAAGGCGAGCCCTGAAAGACCGCCTTGAGCTCGTTGCTGATGGCCACATAACCGCCGGAGGTCACGCGCATATACTCGCCGATGAACTGCCCCGCGCCGGTGCCAAAGATGGCCAAGGCCAGACCCGTGACATTCTGGTTGGCCCGGAGCGTGATGGTGATGAAGCTGTAGATGAGGGCCCCGAACGCGCCCCCCAAGAAGGCGAACAGGATGGCGATGAGCACGGCCACCAGACCGTTTGTGTTTCCGCCGGTCATCATCTCGTAATAGAAGGCACCGCCTAGGCCCATGGCGCCTCCCATATACATCATGCCCTCCACGCCCAGGTTCAGGTTGCCGGACTTCTCCGACAGGATCTCTCCCACCGTGCCGAAGAGCAGCGGCGTGCCGTTGAGCACTGCGGCGCTGATGAGGAGAACCAGAAAGCTCTGATTGATGTTCATGCGCCGGACACCTCCTCCCTATGCTTTCCCCGGAAGATCATCTGATAGTTGATGAAAAATTCACAGCCCAGCATGCAGAAGAGGAAGATGCCGGTGATGATGTCGGAGATGGAGGCAGGGACCGTCATGCGGGTCTGCAGGGTGTCCGCCCCCTTCTCCAGCACGGCCAGCAGCCCGGATATCCCGATCATGGCAAAGGGATTGAGCTGGGCCAGCCACGCCACGGTGATGGCGGTAAAGCCCACTCCGGCCGCCACGCCGTCGTAAAGGGTGTTGTTGGCGCCGGAGCACACGATAAAGCCCACCAGACCGCTGATGGCCCCGGAGAGGAACATGGTGCGCATGATGATCCGCCCCACGTTCATGCCCGCATAGCGCGCGGTGTTCTCACTCTCTCCGATGACGGCGATCTCATAGCCCTGCTTGGTATATTTCATGTAGATATACATGAGCACGGTCAGCGCCAGCACGATGATCCAGCCGCAGTGGACCCCGAGGACCTTGGGCAATACGGCGGCGGAGTCGAACTGCGGGATGATCTGGGACCCGGGGCGCCCCTCCCAGGGGCCGCCCTGGAGCCATTTGACCACACCGATGATGATATAGTTCATCATCAGAGTGAAGAGGGTCTCGTTGGTACCCCATCTGGCCTTGAAAAAGGCGGGGATCAGGGCCCACAGGCCGCCGAACAGCGCGCCGGACGCCGCCATGACCGCCAGCAGCACCGGAGAGGGCAGCTTGTCGTACCAGAAGAGGGCAAAGTAGCTGGCCGCCACAGCCCCCGCGGTGATCTGCCCCTCGGCCCCGATATTCCAAAACCGCATCTTGAAGCAGGGCGCGATGGCAAGGGCGGTGCCCAGCAAGGGGATGGCGATTTTTACCGTCTGCCAGACGGCCGTCTTTTTGCCCAGGGAGCCGGAGAGGATGGTGCCATAGGCCGACACAGGACTATGGCCCATAATGAGGAAAATCAGCGCACCCAGCAGAATGGCCGCCACAAAGGAGCCGCCGCGGATGCACCAGACCTGCCACCGGGGCATGTCGTCCCGTTTGGCCAGACGGATCAGGGGCGTGTTCTGTTCGTGCATCTACGCTTCCTCCCTTCCGCCGCCCACCCGGGTCATAAGCAGGCCGACCTCTTCCTTGGTGGCGGTACGGGCGTCCACCACGCCGCTCACCCTGCCGCCGCAGAGGACCAGGATCCGGTCGCACAGCTCCAGCAGGACGTCCAGGTCCTCCCCCACGAAAAGAACGGCCACTCCCTTTTTCTTCTGCTCGGTCATCAGATTATAGATGGTATATGAGGTGTTGATGTCCAGACCCCGGACGGCATAGGCGCTCATCAGCACCGTGGGCGAGGAGGCGATCTCCCGACCCACCAGCACCTTCTGGACGTTGCCGCCGGAGAGCCGCCGGACGGGGAACTCCACGCTGGGCGTCACCACCTCCAGGCTCTCCTTCACCTTTAGGGCCAGCTCATTGGGGTCCTTCCGGTTGACGAAGGCGCCCTTCCCCTTCCGCCAGGAGCGGAGCATCATGTTGCCCGTCATTCCCATGCCGCCCACCAGGCCCATACCCAGCCGGTCCTCGGGCACGAAGGCCAGAGATACGCCGGCCTGCTTGATCTGCATGGGAGTCCTCCCCACCAGATCGAAGGTCTCCTTCCCCTCCGGCGTATACCGGATCGACCCCTTGGTAATGGGGTAAAGGCCGGCGATGGCCTCCAGCAACTCCTTCTGTCCCGAGCCGGCGATACCGGCCACACCCAGGATCTCGCCGCTCCGGGCGGTAAAGCTCACATCGTCCAGCTTCTTCACGCCTTCGGCATCCAGGCAGGTGAGCCCCTGGATCTCCAGACGGGGCTCCGGGTTCACAGGCTCAGGGCGGTCAATGTTCAGGGTGACGGCGTGTCCCACCATCATATCGGTCAGCGCCTGGGGGTTGGTCTCGGCGGTGTTCACCGTGCCGATGTATTTCCCCTTGCGCAGCACCGCCACCTTGTCCGAGAGGGCCATGACCTCGTGGAGCTTATGGGTAATGATAACGATGGCCTTGCCGTCTGCACGCATGGCGCGGAGAATATCGAAGAGCCGGTCCGTCTCCTGGGGCGTGAGCACCGCTGTAGGCTCATCCAAAATCAGGATGTCGGCGCCCCGGTAGAGCACCTTGACAATCTCCACCGTCTGCTTCTCGGAGACCGACATATCGTAGACCTTCTTGTTGGGATCGATTCCGAAGCCATACCGGTCGCTGATCTCCTTCACCTTCGCCGCGATCTCCCTGCGGTCCAGCCTGCTGCCGTCGTGAAGGCCCAGAACGATGTTCTCCGCGGCGGTAAAGACATCGATCAGCTTGAAATGCTGATGGATCATCCCGATCCCGTGGTCGAAGGCGTCCTTGGGGGAACGGATAGCCACCGGCCTGCCCTCCACCAGGATCTCCCCCTCGTCGGGAAAGTAGATGCCCGAGAGCATGTTCATCAGGGTGGTCTTTCCGCTGCCGTTCTCTCCCAGCAGGGAAAGTATCTCACCGCGGTCCAGGGCCAGGTCGATGTCGTCGTTGGCCACCACCTTGCCGAAGCGCTTGGTGATGTGCCGGAGTTCGATTGCATGGACAGTTTCCAAGGCTGTCATCCTTCCTTTTCATGCGGCAGGAGCGAAATCCCTTCGGCTTTGGCTCCTGGGCGCCAGACTTGCGCTGGGAAATTCGGCGCGCCGATCCGGGTGCGGGCGGGCGCCCTTCACAAGAGCAAAAGGGGGCTGCCGTCGCAGCCCCCTCTTGGTGATACGCGCATCAGAATGCAGAGTTCAGCCACTCGATGCCGTCAATGGTCAGGGCGAAGTAGGGAGCGGACTGGAAGTAGGACTCGTGGAACGCGCCGTCAAACACGGCCTCCTCGGAGTCGGGCGTGAAGTCGCCGTCGGTATCCAGCGCAAAGGCCTGGGTCAGCTCAGCGCCGTCAATGGTGAAGGTGGAGGTGTCGAACACCTGGAGGGTCCCGTCATGGATGGCCTTTTCCACCTCGGCCAGCTTCTCGGCGGTGCCCTCGGCGGCAATGGCCTCGTTGAGATCGGTCATGACCACGGCTCCCATATCCATGCCGTGGCACCAGTCCTGGTCAAAGCTCTCGCCGTTGGCAACGGCCTCGATGGCGTACTCAAAGTAAACGGACCAGTCGATGCGGGTGGAGATGAGTGAGGCTTCGGGGGCCACGGAGATCATGTCGTTGTTGTAACCGCAGCTGAAAGCGCCCTTGGACTGGGCGGTGGTGGCGGGAGAGGTGTTGTCGGAGTGCTGGGAGATCATGATGCAGCCCAGGTCGCACAGCGCGGCGGCGGCGTTCCCCTCCTCCGTGGCGTTGGACCAGGAGCCCACGAACTGGACCTTCATGGTAGTGCTGGGGCACATGCTCTTGGCGCCCAGATAGTAGGCGGTGAAGCCGGAGATCACTTCCGCGAAGGAATAGGCGCCCACATAGCCGATCACGGCCTGCTCGGGGGTGATGTCGCCGTTGTCGATCATCTCCTGCATCTTCATGCCGGCCACCACGCCGGCCAGATAACGGCCCTCGTAGATGTTGGCGAAGGCGTTGTGGGTGTTCTCCAGCCCGTCGTTCCAGGAGCCCTGGTTGGTGCAGGAGATGAACTCCACCTCGGGATAATCGGGAGCCACCTTCAGCATGTAAGGCTCAAAGCCGTAGGAGTTGTTGATGATGAGGTCGCAGCCCTCCTCGGCCAGCTCGATATTGGCGTCCTCACAGCCGGAGTCCTCGCCGATGTTCCACTTGACGACCCACTCCACCTCGATGCCTTTGGCGGCCAACGCCTCGGTGGCGGCCTCCTTGCCGCGGACAAAGTTGTAGGTATAGCCCTGGTCGTTCTCGTCGCCGATGCAGATGAGGCCCACCTTCACGGTCTTGGCCGGCTCAGTGGTGTCGGCGGGCGCGGAAGTATCCGCGGGGGCGGTGGTGTCGGCGGGGGCCGGGGTGGAGCTGCCGGAGCCGCCGGAGCATGCGGCGAGGCTCAGCGTCATGGCGCCTGCCAGGAACAGGGCAAGAATACGTTTCTTCATTCTTTTCATTCCTCCTCAAAATAGTTGGTCGATATCCGGATCCGTCAAAATGAAAAACGGCTGCCACAGCCGGGATATCCAAGAAAATGTCGTATACCGCCAGCGGGCAGCCGAAGGGCTCCATCCGCTCATCCCAGGAGAGCGGCGCTCTCTCTGGCTGCGGCAGCATGCGGGGCGCGCGGGCCCCGCGAAATTTGGTATGCAACCAGGCGCGTCAGCAGAACGTGATCCCGTTCTCCTCGCTCATGGACTTGACCCGCGCCAGAGATTCCACCCGGACGCCCATGCTGCGGATCAGATCTCCGCCGGGCTGAAACGCCTTTTCCACGCAGATGCCCGCCCCAACCAAGGTGGCGCCCGCATCCCGGACCAGATTGATGAGTCCCTGCAGCGCCGAGCCGTTGGCCAGGAAATCGTCAATGAGCAGGACCCGATCGGTGGGAAGCAGAAACTCCTTGGCCACAATGATATCATACACCTTGCCGTGGGTAAAGGACTCCACCTGAGAGGTATAGACATCCCCCGCGATATTCTTTGTCTTATTTTTTTTGGCGAAGATCACCGGGCAATGAAAAAACTGCGCAGTCACACACGCGATCCCGATCCCCGATGCCTCGATGGTCAAAATCTTGGTGACTCCGCAGTCCCCGTACAGCCGCTGAAACTCCTTGCCGATCTCATTGAAGAGGTCCACGTCCATCTGATGGTTCAGAAAACTGTCCACCTTGAGGACGTCGCCGCCCTTAATCTTTCCGTCCTTCCGGATCCGATCCTCCAAAAGCTTCATTGCAGCCGCTCCTCTGTAAGTATACTCAAAAGCAAAAGTAAGATAACCTTATTCTACAGTAAAATCTACCAGCGTTCAATGAAGCAAATGTAACAAAAAACCCAATGTATTCCACACGCTTTTGACGAAAGCGACGGCATGTCCAGCCGTCCATCCACCTCTTTCCTTCCTGGAAATAACCGTTGTATAACCGCCTCCGACCTGCTAAAATAGGGTCTGTCGAATCAATTGTTTTACGGTCCGCTTCCACCGGCCTCAGGAGGGCGCGGATCTCTGCCGCTGCTTCGCCGGTCCCCGGCGGCAGCCTGGAGGAGGAAATCCATGTTTATCAAACGCATCTCCGCGCTCCTGGTCTGCGCTGCCCTGCTCAGTGGGCTCACCGCTTCGGCCCAGGCAGTGGAGTTTCCCGACGTGTCCACGGAACACTGGGCCTATGCCGACATTCAAAAGGCTTCGGGATACGGGCTGATCCAGGGGCTGGAAGACGGGACCTTTCGTCCGGAGGAGACCCTGAACCGCGCCTCTTTCGTCACCATCCTTCAGCGCATGTTCTCCTGGGAGGACGTATTGCCGGCCTCTCCCTCCTTCTCCGATGTCCGGCCCGGCGACTGGTATTACGCGGCCGCCGAGACAGCCCGTGCCCACGGCGTTACCGGCGAGGAGACGCTCTTTCAGCCTATGGCCTACATCACGCGGGAGGATATGGCGGTCATGCTGGTGCGGGCGCTGGGGTATGAATCCCTGGCCGGCGACATCGCCTCCCTGGGCGTCCCCTTCCCCGATGTGACCTCCCACCCCGGTCACATCGCCCTCTCCGCCGCCATCGGTATGACCACCGGCGTGGAGGTGGACGGCCAGCTTCTCTTCCAGCCAGATGCCTTCGCCACCCGTGGACAGGCCGCCGCCATGCTTTCCCGTGTCTACGAGCGCTACTGCTCAACCATCGACTGGCTCAATGGCTTTTACGCCTTCTCCTCGTATTCCCAAATCTCCTTTACCGACGAGATGGACGTGGTGTCGGTGGGCTGGGCCCGAATGAGCTATGACGCCGACGCCGGCCCCTGGCTCAACTCCACCAGCTCGGGGGGAAACGACTGGGTCAAGCCGCAGGATGCTTCCACCGCCACCTCTTATTTCCAGGGAAACGGCACGCCCTATACGCTCAACGTCTATGCAGACACCACACAGGACGTCGCCCTTCCCGACGGCTCCAGGACCAGTGTACTGGAGACCATTCTCCCCGACCCGTCGGTCAGGGCGCAGGCCGTGGCCGCCTTGACCGCCGCGGCTTCGGACTATGCGGGCATCACCATCGACTTTGAAGGACTGCGGACCGATCTCTTAAAGGCCGACTTTGTCTCCTTCATGACCGAACTGCGGGCCGCGCTTCCCTCCGGCAAGACCCTCTTTGTCTGCGTTCCCCCCAACGACTGGTACAAGGGCTATGATTTCAGGGCCCTTGGCGAGGTGTGCGACAAGGTCATCTACATGGTCCATGACTATCAGTGGACCAGCGTACCCAGCTATCAGATCGGCAAGCCCATGGGGACCACGGAGGATACCTCCTCCCCAGTCACCCCCTTCCCCGACGTCTACCGGGCCCTGCAGGCCATCACTGACGCGGAGACCGGTGTGCAGGACAAGAGCAAAATCGCCCTCCAGATCTCCTTCGGCACGGCGGGTTTTCAGGTGGATGAGAACGGGAACCTCCTCTCCTCCACCATCTACCATCCCGCCCAGAATACCATTGCCAAGCGCCTGCTCCAGTCCGACACGGTGGTGACTTACGATGACCACACCCGCAATCCTGCGGCCCTCTATACCACTGAGGACGGCAGCCGCATTCTTCTCTGGTACGAGGATGCCCGAAGTGTGGCGGACAAGCTGACCCTGGCCCGGATGTTCGGCATCACAGGGGTGTCGGTGTGGCGCTTGGGAAATATTCCTGCCTACTCCGACGTCCCTAATTATGACGTCTGGTCCGCCATTTTGGCCCAGCGGTGAAGCTGCTGCGCCCATTGATCAGGAGATGATGCGCCCATGCTCACAAAGAAGACCCTTCAGGAATTTCTGCTTCTCTCCCTCGGCACGTCTCTGGTATCCATCGGCGTCTATTTCTTTAAGTTTCCCAACCACTTTTCCATGGGCGGCGTCTCCGGTCTCTCTATTTTGCTGGGTGAGCTTTTTTCCGCTCCCTGGCTCACCCCCTCCACCTTTAACACCCTAATCAACATCATCTTTCTCGCTTTGGGCTTTGTGGTGCTGGACAAGGGCTTTGGGGTCCGTACGGTGTACTGCTCACTTCTCTACTCCGGTCTGGTCCAGGTCCTTGAGTGGATCTATCCCATGGAGCGTCCCCTCACCGACGAGCTGATGCTGGAGCTCTTTTTTGCCGTTATCCTGCCGGCTCTGGGCTCGGCCATCCTCTTCAACCTGGGCTCCTCCACCGGCGGTACGGACATTGCGGCCATGATCCTCAAGAAGTATACCGGCGTGGATGTGGGGCGGGCTCTGCTCTACTCGGATGTTCTCATCGCCGCCTCGGCCCTCTTTGTCTTTGGTATCACGGCCGGCCTGTGCTCACTGTTGGGCCTGGTCCTCAAATCGGTGCTGGTCGACAATGTGATCGAATCCCTGAACCGCCGAAAGGCCTTTATCATCGTCACCGCTCATCCCGAGATCGCCTGCAGCTATATCACCGACAATCTGGTCCGGGGCGCCACCCTCTGGGATGCCGAGGGGGCCTACACCCATCAGGAACACCATATCGTGCTCACGGTCCTCTCCCGGAGTCAGGCCGTCCTCCTCCGCCGCCATCTGAAGGCACAGGATCCCCAGGCTTTTATGATCGTCACCAATTCCAGCGAGATTTTTGGAAAAGGCTTTCTCAGGGCCTGACCCGTAATGCAAAGTCGGCCCAGAGCGGGGACCTCCTAAATGAGGCCCCGCTCTGGGCCGACTTTGCGCTTTACGGCTGGACACCGTCCTACAGGCGGTAGCGTTTGCGCAGATATTCCAGAAAAGAGCACAGCTCCGTTCGGGCCGCCTCGGGCAGGTTGTCAAAATAGAGAAATCCGCTCTCCGTGTGCCGGATGGGCACCTCTTCTCTGGTCAGCCCCATGAGATAGTCCATTGACACGTTGAAATATTCAGCGAACTTTTTCTTCAACGCGTCCTCAGGTTCATTGACATTGCGCTCATATTTGGACAGCGCACTCACTGAAATCCCCATCAATTCCGCAAATTCCTTCTGGCCGATCTTTCTGCCCTTTCGGAGCTCCGCCAGACGTTCACCCTCCATTGCAATGACCCCCACTTCGGGAAAAGAGTATTCTCCCTCTCCACCTCATTTTTATATTCTGCCCAAATCAGAAAATATTTACTTGATAATGGCCGAATTCTGCGTATAATTAGTTTTGAATAGCAAATAACGGCGAATGGCGTGGTTTTATGATTGAGCGTTTCCTTCTCCTGTCCGGCGGCTATTTTCCCGAAGCCCTGCGAAAGACCGTTCTCTTCCATGCGAAGGAGTCTATGGAACAGGCGAGGCGGGACGGCGCCCTTCTTTGGACGGATCTCCCCCTCTTCGACCTTTCCCCTCTCCCCTGGAGCCACGGTATCATCTCCATCCCCCGCTCTTTCTGGCAGCGCTTTGACACCGATCGCGCCTATTACGGCTGTCTGGTCCGTCGATCCGCTCAGGTCTGTATTCTGGCCCTCCATGCCGATCCCTACCATCGGGAACGGGTGGCCCTGGTCAGCGGGCTATGCACGCTCCATGAGGTGCCTTTCCGTGCCCATCTCTTTTAGCGCATCGTTCCAATATTCAAAACAATCCCTAAGCGCCCTGCTTATGGACGCAAGTGTGTTTGCTCCTGCCATACTCCGGAAATAAAAAAATTTCCCCCTCGACGGTTTTCCCCTTCTTTCTCTTACAGCTATGGTAAAATATGGTTATCAAAGCAGAAGGGAGTCCTCTCTATGCAGTTTCTTCGCAAAAAAGGCCTCTTTGAGTCTGGCAGGGTGCTCTATCTGTCGGTGGACTCCCTGCGGCCCAATCCCAATCAGCCCAGGACTCAATTTTCTCAGGAGGGCCTGGAGGAGCTATCCGCCAGTATTCAGGAGCACGGGATTCTCCAGCCTCTCTCAGTTCGGCGGGTTGAGGGCGGATATGAATTGGTTTCCGGAGAGCGGCGCCTCAGAGCCGCCAAGTTGGCAGGGCTGAGGGAGGTCCCCTGTATCGCGGTAGATGTAGATGATACGGCTTCCTCGCTTCTGGCCCTAGTGGAAAATCTACAGCGCCGGGATCTGGACTTTCTGGAGGAGGCCTTTGCGCTGGACAAGCTGATCCGCACCTATCACCTCTCCCAGGAGGAGGCGGCCCGGCGCATTGGGAAGTCCCAATCGGCAGTAGCCAACAAGCTGCGGCTCTTGAAGCTTCCTCCGGAAGCGCTGTACCTGCTCCGTGAGAGCGGCCTTACTGAGCGTCACGCCCGGGCGCTGCTCCGCTTGGAGGGGGATGAGGCAAGGCTTTCCGCTCTTCGCCATGTGGCCGCCAATCACTTGACGGTGACCAAAACCGAGGCTTATGTGGAAAGCCTTCTTTCTCCCAAGCCGCAAAAGCGGAAGCCCACTTATCTGATTAAAGATGTGCGATTTTTCCTCAATACCGTTACCCGTGGCCTCTCACTGATGAAGGGTGCCGGAATTGATGCTCAGTGTGGCCGGCAGGAGACTGCAGATGCCATTCTTCTCACCATCCGCATTCCAAAGTGCTCTTGACAGGCTCCCCTCTTCTCCCCCGGCGGAATGTTTCACGTGAAACATTCCGCCGGCTTCTTTTTGGAATGTTTCACGTGAAACACGGAAATTTAGTTGAATTACCACGGCGCACGCATTATAATAGAACCTGTTGAAATACCGGGCACCCCTGCAAGGGGGTGCTCGCCCGCTCCGGCCTTTGGTCCTCAATCCGCATTACTTCCAACCTCCCGAAAGAAAGAGAGCAGGTGTCCCATGGGAAAAACCATCGCAATCGTCAACCAGAAAGGCGGCGTCGGCAAAACCACGACTTGCGTCAACTTGGCCGCCGCACTCAAGGCCCTGGACCGTCGCATCTTGGTCTGCGACTTTGACCCACAGGCCAATACCACTTCGGGATTTGGGGTCGATAAGACCGCCTCTTCCCCCTCCATCTACGATGTGCTGATCGACGATGCCGACTGCCGGAAAGCCATCGTCCCCACCGTCTGGGCCGATGTGATCCCCTCCAACAAGGCTTTGGCCGGGGCCACTGTGGAGATGATCGGTATGTCCCGGCGGGAATATCTGCTCAAGGATGCTTTGGCTCCCTTCCATGAGGAATATGACTACATCTTTGTGGACTGTCCCCCCTCTCTGGAACTTCTCACCCTCAACGCACTGTGCGCCGCAGACACCATTCTGGTTCCCGTTCAATGCGAATACTACGCTCTGGAAGGCCTCAGCGACCTTCTCTCTACCATACGCATCGTAAAGCGGTCCCTGAATCCGGACATTGATCTGGAGGGGGTGGTCCTCACCATGTTTGACGGACGGACCAACCTTTCCATGCAGGTGGCGGAGGAGGTCAAACGTCATTTCCCCGGTAAGGTCTATGCCACGGTCATCCCCCGGAACGTCCGCCTCTCCGAAGCCCCCAGCCACGGGAAGCCTGTCACTGCCTACGACGGCCTTTCCCGGGGCGCCGAAGCCTATCGCGCCCTGGCGGAAGAGCTGGTGGAAAAGAACGGCTACGCAGTGACAAGAGTCTGAGCTCCGCCTGTTTTCCTGCGGCGCAAGCGAGCTTCCTTTTATCAAAACCCAAGTAAACTGTAACGTAGAAGGAGTGATCCTATGGCATCAGAACGCGGCCTGGGCAAAGGTCTGGGTGCTCTGCTGGGCGACGCGGCCCTGCAATCCCAGGAGGGCGGCTCGGTCTCTCTCCCCCTGGCCCAGGTGGAGCCGGGCCTGAAACAGCCCCGGAAACGATTTGATGAAGAGACTTTGGCCGATCTGGCCGACTCTATTCGTACACACGGTATCATCCAGCCCCTTACTGTGCGGCGGCTGTCCTCCGGCTATTATCAGATCATCGCAGGCGAGCGCCGTTGGCGGGCCGCCAAGCTGGCCGGTCTGTCAGAGGTGCCCGCTGTCATCATAGAGGCCGACGATCGCAAGGTGATGGAGCTGGGCCTTATTGAAAACCTCCAGCGCGAGGACCTCAATCCCATGGAAGAAGCCATGGGATATCGAACCCTAATGGAGGAATACGGTCTCACCCAGGAAGAGACTGCTCAGCGCGTAGGCAAATCACGCCCCGCTGTAGCAAATGCGCTGCGGCTGATCGCCCTGCCCGACGCCATCCGTCATCTTGTGGAAGAGGGGCAGCTCTCCGCAGGCCATGCCAGAGCGCTTCTGAGCATCTCCAGCAGCACCCTTCAAAAAAAGCTGGCCCAAAAGATCATTGCCGAGGGACTCTCCGTCCGGCAGACCGAGGCCCTAGCAAAACGCTTTGCCAGAGAAGAGGCGCAGGAGGAAACCGCATACGCAGCGCCGCCCGACCCCATGAAGCTCTATCGGGACGCCGCAGCGAAGGACCTCACCACCCGCTGGGGCAGAAAGGTCTCGATCACGATGGGGCCCAAAAAGGGAAAGCTGGAATTTGAGTTCTATAATGACGAAGACCTCACCGAGCTGTTGGACAGGCTCTCCGACCTGAGGGGAGGAGGCCAGTCTTGAACCGGGAACCAGAAGAAAAGCAGGAGCATGAATCCGGAGGGCTCCAACACGCCGCCGAGCATGAGCGGCCCCATAAGCGGCTCTCTGTCATGAATTACCTCACCATCCTCTTTGCCGCCGCGTTTTTGCTGCTGCTCCTCAGCTATCTGATGCAGCAGCGCACCAACAGCGAAACCATCGAGGGGCTGAAACAGTCGGTTTCCGCCATGCAGTCCATCGACAGCCTCCAAAAAGAAAAAGAGGGACTGGAGTCCCAAGTGGCATTGCTGGAGGAGCAGGTCGCTCACCTGGAAGGCCAGGTCAGCGCCCTCCAAAATGAAACTGCGGCGCTTCAGAGCACCGCCGAGGACCAAGCACACGCTGCCGAGGCCATGGACTGGTTCTGGAGAATTCAGCGGGAGCTCTCCCGGGGCCGTTACGGCTCAGCGCGTTCCCTGGTGGAGGCATTCCAGGCCACCGGCTTGGAGGACTGCCTGCCCACCGACCACCCTGCGGACCCTGAGGGTCCTTCCCCCGCCGAGCAGTATCAGGAGATCCTCGCCGTGCTATACTAAGGCGTAGCCGACCAGATAGAACGCCCACCCGAGGGCCTTTGTTTCACGTGAAACATCCCCGCGCTGAACGACTAACAATGAGGTGAACAACATGTTGGATATCAAGTTTATCCGCGAAAATCCCGAAGCGGTGAAAGAAAACATCCGGAAAAAATTTCAGGAGGAAAAGCTTCCCCTGGTTGACCAGGTGCTGGAACTGGATAGCCAAAACCGCCAGACCATTCAAGAGGCCCAAGACTTGAGGACCCAGAGGAACACCCTCTCCAAGCAGGTGGGAATGCTGATGGGGCAGGCCAAGAAGGACCCGTCCAAACTGGCAGAGGCTGAAGCCCTGAAGGCCAAAGTCACGGCCGACGCCCAGCGCCTGGCCGAATTAGAGGCACAGGAAACCGCCCTTGCTGAGGAGATCCGAAAAATCATGCTGGTGATCCCCCAGATCATCGACCCCTCCGTCCCCATTGGGCCAGACGACTCCGCCAATGTGGAGGTCCAGCGTTTCGGTGAGCCACTGGTGCCCGACTTCGAAGTCCCTTACCACACCGACATCATGGAGTCCTTTGATGGCATCGATATGGACGCCGCCGGGCGGGTGTCCGGCTCCGGCTTCTATTATCTGCTGGGCGATATTGCCCGCCTCCACGAGGCTGTTCTGGCCTATGGCCGGGACTTCATGATCGACAAGGGCTTCACCTACTGTATCCCCCCCTTCATGATCCACGGGAACGTAGTGGAGGGTGTGATGAGTCAGACCGATATGGACGGCATGATGTATAAGATCGAAGGGGAAGACCTCTACCTCATCGGTACTTCTGAGCACTCGATGATCGGGCGCTTTATTGATCAGATCATTCCAGAGGAAAAGATCCCCCAGACCCTCACCTCCTACTCCCCCTGCTTCCGCAAGGAAAAGGGCTCCCACGGCATTGAAGAGCGGGGCGTCTACCGCATCCACCAGTTTGAAAAGCAGGAGATGATCGTAGTCTGCAGGCCGGAGGAATCCATGGACTGGTATGAAAAGCTGTGGCGGTATTCTGTAGAGCTCTTCCGCAATTTTGATATCCCCGTCCGGCAACTGGAGTGCTGCTCCGGCGACCTGGCCGATCTAAAGGTAAAATCCTGCGACATCGAGGCCTGGAGTCCCCGGCAGAAAAAATACTTTGAAGTCTGTTCCTGCTCCAACCTAGGCGACGCCCAGGCCCGGCGGCTGAAAATCCGCATCCGGGGAGAGGATGGGAAAAATTATCTGGCCCACACCCTCAACAACACCTGTGTGGCCCCTCCCCGCATGCTCATCGCCCTCCTGGAAAACAATCTCCAGGCCGATGGCAGCGTAAAAGTCCCCAAGGTCCTCCAACCCTATATGGGAGGAAAGGCGCTCCTGGTCCCGAAGACAAAATAAGAACTGCCGCCCGCAGATCCCATACCCTTCCGCGTCTCCCGCTGAAAGAGAGGAATCCAATGAGACCCCGATTTTTTCCCCTTGCCCTGGCGCTGTCCGTGCTGCTCGCCCTCCCCGCGGCCGCCTTTTCCGACGTGCCCGCAGACACCTGGTACGCCAGCAGCGCAGCCCAATGTCAACAGGCCGGCCTGCTCAAAGGCACCTCCTCAGACACCTTTTCCCCAGACAAAACCGTCACCTTGGCAGAGGTCATGACTGTGGCCGCCCGTCTGTCCTACCAGCAGTCAGGCGGAAACGGAGACCTCCCGACGGCTCCGGAGAGTTGGGGAACCGGTTCGATCAACACGCCTGCCGGTGCAGTCCTGCTCTCCTTCTCCTCTGAAGACCTGGACCACAAATTGTCCTATTATTTTGACAGTACTACACCCCGCCGTCTCCACCTGCTGTTGGAGGTGAACAGCCAGGAATATAAAGCCCTCTCCCCCGCTGGCGGAGCCGCAGAGGTGAGTCTGACGCTGAATGGAGCCATTGTGCTCACAGGCTTCCTCGCACCCGCATCCGACGGCACGCTCCGCATCGAGTTTACCGCCGCCGTAGGGCTCGACTACACTGCCTTCCACCGCGAACTCTCCTCTTTTCTTCCCGCACCGGCCCGTGGATTGTGGTATCGAAACGCCCTGTGGTATGCGCGCGAACACGGCCTGATGGACGCGCAGCCCATGGAAACCCCCTTTGAAGCCCCCGCCTCCCGGGAAGAACTGGGGGAGTGGATCCTGTCCGCACTGCCAGCAGACTGTTTTCCCGCCATCACCACCCTGGACTCCCTCCCTGACACGGAAGATCCGGGCGTACTCACGCTTTACCGCGCGGGAATCTTCACCGGTGTGGATGCACAGGGTACGTTTGCAGGAAATCGCACCCTTACCCGCGCCGAACTGGCTGCCGTATTGGCCAGAGTTCTGGACCCACAGCAAAGAGTTTCCCTTAATTCCAGGAATTAGTTTCTATTTTTATAATTTTATGGTATTACACAGGCTGCTCATAACCAAAAGGAGGGTCAGATCATGTATCAGGAAAAAACCAAAGGGTTTATCGCAGAGTTCAAGCAATTCATTGCCCGCGGCAACGTCATGGACATGGCGGTGGGCGTCATCGTCGGCGGCGCGTTCAAGGCCATTGCCGATTCCCTCACCGCCGATATCATCATGCCCATCATTGGTATCTTTGTCAGCGAAAATTCTTTTGCGGACCTAAGCCTCACCGTGGGGACCGCCGTCATTACATATGGAAATTTCATTCAGGCTGTGCTCAATTTCCTCATTATGGCCCTTGTCGTATTCTGTCTGGTCAAGGGTATCAACCGCTTCCATCGCAAAAAGGAAGAGGCGCCCGCCGCTCCCCCGGCACCCGCCGAGCCCTCTGAGGAAGAAAAGCTCCTGATGGAAATCCGCGACTTGCTGAAGGAGCGGAAGTAACCTCTATTTCAATCCGCAAGGAGAACATTATGCCTGACGAAAAGCAGAATCAGGACCCCGGTCAGCAGAGCGAACCTCCCGTCTACGCATCTCCCGTCAAACGGGTCTGGGCATGGGTGGGAATCTCCTATATGCTCATCACCCTGGCCACCTTCACCTACTATCTGGCCACCGCGAGGATACTCACCGGCATCGGTCCTCTCCTCTTCTGCCCCGCGCTGGCGGGGCTGGGAGCCACCGCCGTACTGCGCTATCGCGCCGGCGAAGGGCGGGGCGGACCGGTGGCCTGCGCCGTTCTGACCGCCCTCTGCGCGGTGCTGCTGCTCCTCAACCTGGGGATCGGTATTCCCGCACTGCTGCGGAATTTTGGAGGCTGAGCCATGACCGAACAGCTAAAAGAGGGGCTGGCCCAATTGGGGCTTACACCGCCGGAAGGCGCCGTGGCACAGATGGCCCGGTACGCCGGACTGCTCCTGGAGCAAAACAAGGTGATGAATCTCACCGCCATCAAAGAGCCTGCGCAGGTGGCAGCCCTTCACTTTCTGGACTCCGCCGCCCTGCTGGGCTGTGCCGACCTGAGGGGAAAATCCCTGGTGGACGTGGGCACCGGCGCCGGTTTTCCCGGCATGGTGCTCAAGCTCATGGTCCCGGAGCTGCGGCTCACCCTGGTGGACAGTCTGGGCAAGCGCCTGGACTGGTTGGGCGAGGTGTGCGGAGCACTGGGACTGGAGGGGGTGGAGCGCCGTCACGCCCGCGCCGAGGAGCTCGCCCTCCAGTCGGGCTGGAGGGACTCCTTTGACTTTGCAACGGCCAGAGCCGTAGCCGAGCTGCGGGTGCTGTGTGAGATCTGCCTCCCCTATGTAAAAGTGGGTGGCCGGTTCCTCGCCATGAAAGCCGCGGACTGCGACGAAGAACTCTCCGCTGCTGCACACGGTGCAGAACTCCTGGGGGGGCGGCTTCTCCCCTCCTATCGGTACCACATCCCCGGCACAGAGGTTGACCGAAGGGTCATCGTCGTGGAGAAGGTCGCCCCCACGCCCAAGGGCTATCCCAGACGTTGGGCCAAGATCCAGAAATCGCCTCTCTCCTGACGACGGTCCGCCCGCCGGAACACCGCCGGCGCGCCCGAGAAGAAATTTCACATTTCGCATAAAATGATTTGAACTATCTGATTGCAAATGGTATAATAGTAACCATCTGGTAGGAGGCACTCTATGGGTACGGTAATCGTCGTCACATCGGGCAAGGGCGGAACTGGAAAGACCTCGCTCACCGGCGGCGTGGCCTCCTGTCTGGCGGCGCTGGGCAGACAGGTGCTGTGTATCGACATGGATATCGGCCTGCGCAACCTAGACATCTCTCTGGGCATGACCGACCGGGCCCTGATGGACTTTACCGACGTACTGGAGGGCCGCTGCTCTTTGGAGCGGGCCGCCGTGGAACATCCGGTCATCCGAAACCTCTACCTCCTTACCGCACCGGTAAGCCCTCCCCCCCACCCGTTGGGAGAGAGTTCCATGCTGGACCTGCTGCGGCAGGCCCGGGAACGATTTGACTATGTGCTCATCGACTCCCCCGCCGGCCTGGGCTCCGGCTTTCGCCTGGCCTCCTGCGGCGCAGACCGCGCCGTGGTCGTCTCCACCAACGACTCCTCCGCCCTTCGGGACGCACAGCGCACCGTTACCGAGCTGGGCCGCAGCATAGACACCATCCACTTGGTGATGAATCGCATCCAGCCCAAGCTGATGCGCCGGCTGAGGACCACCATCGACGACGCCATGGATGCCGCAGGTCTTCCCCTCCTGGGCGTGGTGCCCGAGGACGCACAGGTCATTCTGGCCGCCAATACCTCCCAGCCCTTGATCCTGACCAGCCGGAAGGGCGCGGCCCTGGCCTATCTGAACATCGCCAAACGGCTGCTGGGCGAACGTGTCCCCCTGATGAAAATACATTGACGATATATTTTAGAGAGGATGAGCTAAGATGAATCTTGCACTGATGAGCCACGACCGTAGAAAGGAATTGATGGTGCAGTTCTGTATCGCTTACTGCGGCATTCTCTCCAAGCATACCGTATGCGCCACCAACACCACCGGCAAGCTGGTGGCCGAGGCCACCGGTCTGCCGGTCAATCTTTTTCTGTCTCACGAGCACGGCGGGATCCAGCAGATCGGCGCCCGCATTGCCTACAATGAGATCGATATGGTGCTCTTCTTCACCGAGCCCCAGTCCGACGACCTGGACGACGATGTCCGCTATATCCGTAAGCTCTGTGACCAGTATAACATTCCCCTCGCCACCAATGTGGCCACCGCTGAAATGCTTATTCTGGGCCTGGAGCGGGGCGATCTGGACTGGCGCGATATTGTCAGCCCCAAAACTGCGCCCTTCCGGGTATGACAGGGCCGCATGCCCTGCCCTGACGGTGATGGCCGCCGGAGCCGCTTTCTTTCCAAAAAGCTGTGATTTTTGGTTGACTTTTTCCCAAAAGTGGGATACTATTTGAAAGAATCGAACCGCAAAGACGGAGCATGAGTACCCCGCAGCACCGCCGGACAGAGAGGAACCCCAAGGCTGAAAGGGCTCCACGGCCAGGAGTGGGAGAAGACGGCCCCAGCAGCGGGCCCGGAGACGGGTGCGGTCCCCTTCCCGCAACAGAAGGTCGGAGGACGGCCCCGCGTTATACCGCAGGCCGTTAAAAATGGGTGGCACCACGAAAGCAGGCGCTTTCGTCCCATTGGGGACGAAAGCGCCTTTTTGTCCTTTTTATAGACAAGACCCCAACATCTTATCACAAAGGAGCGTTTCCATGGACCGTATCAAACCCAGAACCCTCTCCGGCTTTATGGAGCTACTGCCGCAGCGGCAGGTACAGTTCGAGCGCATGGTGGAGGCCCTGCGCAAAACCTACTCTCTCTATGGTTTTACCCCCCTGGATACCCCCGCCATCGAGGCCAGCGAGGTGCTTCTGGCTAAAGGCGGTGGAGAGACCGAAAAGCAGATATACCGCTTTACCAAAGGGGACACGGACCTCAGCCTGCGTTTTGATCTCACCGTCCCCTTGGCCAAGTATGTGGCGCTGCACCACAATGAACTTACTTTCCCCTTCCGGCGCTTTCAAATCGGAAAGGTCTACCGGGGAGAGCGGGCACAGCGGGGCCGGTTCCGGGAGTTTTATCAGGCCGATATCGATGTGATCGGCGACGGCGCGCTGGATATCGCCAATGAGGCCGAGGTGCCCGCCATCATCTACAATACCTTCACCGCCCTGGGCCTCAGGCGCTTTAAGATCCGTGTCAACAACCGCAAGGTCCTCAACGGTCTCTTTGACGCCTTGGGCCTCCGGGCGCAGTCCGGAGACGTGATGCGCACCATTGATAAGCTGGAGAAAATCGGCGCGGAAAAGGTTAGAGCGATTCTCACCGAGGATTTTGCCGTGCCCGCCGACACAGCGGACAAGCTTCTCGCTCTCCTTGCCACCAAGGACCCCATGTCCGCTCTGGAACATTACCGCGGTCAAAATGCCCTCCTGGATCAGGGGATCGAAGAGCTCTCCACCGTGGTGGGCTATATGTCCGCTTTCGGTGTGCCAGCCGACCACTTTATGGTGGACCTGACCATCGCCCGCGGCCTGGACTACTATACCGGGACCGTTTATGAGACCGTCATGCTGGATCACCCCGAGATCGGCTCCATCTGTTCCGGCGGTAGATATGACAACTTAGCGGAATATTACACTGATAAACAACTCCCTGGAGTCGGAATTTCCATTGGTCTCACCCGTCTGTTTTTTGTCCTGGAGGACCAGGGCTATCTCAACGACGCACTCCTCACCGCGCCGGCGGATGTCCTCATCCTCCCCATGACCCAGGATCTCTCCCCCGCCATTTCACTGGCCACCACCCTTCGGGAGGCGGGGGTCCGGACCCAGCTCTATACGGAGCAGAAAAAATTCAAGGCTAAAATGAACTATGCCGACAAGCTGGGGATTCCCTATGTGATCTTCCTGGGAGAGGACGAGGTGAGCGCAGGGGTCTGTGCCGTCAAGGACATGGGCTCCGGCGAACAGGTCAAGGCCGACCCTGACCAGGCTGTGACGCTCATCCAGACGGGTATTCGACAGCGCAGTACTGGTACGCCCATTCAGGACAAGGTTTCAGAGCACATGAGAGGGCAGCCCTGAAGCCTGACTCTTTCCTTTGAGAGCAGTCATTTTTGATTCCATTTTGTATATTTTATTTTATAATAAACATTAAGGAGAGATATTGATATGTTTCAGTCCCGCACCCACACCTGTAACGAGCTCCGCATCGAGCACGTGGGGCAGCAGGTCACCCTTGTCGGCTGGATGGAAAATGTCCGGGAAGTGGGCGGAAATCTGGCCTTTGTCATCCTCCGGGATTTCTATGGCACCACCCAAGTAGTGGTCGAGACCGAAGACATGATGAAGCTCGTCAAATCCATCAACAAGGAATCCACCATCCGGGTAGAGGGCATCGTTCGGGAGCGCGACAGCAAGAATCCCAAGCTGTCCACCGGGGATATCGAAGTCCTGCCCAGCAAAATCGAGGTTTTGGGCCGGTGCCGCTACCATGAGCTCCCCTTTCCGATCAACCGCAGCCGCGAGGCGGATGAGGCCGCCCGACTCAAGTACCGCTACCTGGACCTCCGGAATCCCGCTGTAAAGGGCAACATCGTGCTGCGCTGTCAGGTGGTGGCGGCCCTGCGCCAAGCCATGACCGATCACGGCTTCCTGGAGATCACCACCCCTATCCTCACCGCCTCCTCCCCCGAGGGGGCCCGGGATTATCTGGTGCCTGCCCGAAACCATCCGGGTAAGTTCTATGCCCTGCCGCAGGCGCCCCAGCAGTTCAAACAGCTCCTGATGGCCTCCGGCTTCGACCGCTACTTTCAGATCGCCCCCTGCTTCCGGGACGAGGATGCCCGGGCCGACCGCTCCCCCGGCGAATTCTATCAATTGGATATGGAGATGGCCTTCGCCACCCAGGAGGATGTCTTCGCCGTGCTGGAGGATGTGCTGCCTCCCATCTTTGCCAAGTACGGCAAGTATCATACGGCCTCCTCCGCACCCTTTACCCGCATTCCCTTTGCCCAGGCCATGGACACCTACGGCTCCGACAAACCGGACCTGCGCATCGATCTCACCGCGGTGGACGCCACAGCGCTCCTCGCCGACTGCGGCTTCGGTCCCTTTGAGGGAAGTGTGGTAAAGGCCGTACCCGTCACTAACTTTACCGCCACACGCAAGCAGATCGACAAGCTCTGCGCCGATGTGGAGGTACAGTCAGGTGGCAAAGTCTACTGGTTCCGGCTGGACGAAAAGGGAGAGCTGGTGGGCGGTATCTCCAAGTTCCTACAGGACCGGAAGGAGGCCGTGATTGCGGCCCTGGGCTTGAAACCCAATACCTTTGTGGGCTTGACCGCCGGGAAAAAGCTGGCGGCCCAAAAGACCGCCGGCGTACTCATCAAGATGCTCCCCGCCCTCGCCCCCGAGCATATGGATAAGGAACGGTACGCGTTCTGCTGGATCACCGACTTCCCCATGTATGAGATCGGCGAGGAGTCCGGTGAGCTGGAGTTCTGCCACAACCCCTTCTCCATGCCCATCGGTGAACTGGAAATCCTGGAAAAGGCCCACCGGGGAGAGGTGGACCCCCTCACCATCATGGCCTATCAGTATGACTTGGTGTGCAACGGCGTGGAACTCTCCTCCGGTGCAGTCCGGAACCACGACCCTGAGATCATGATCCGGGCCTTTGAGCTGGTTCGGCTGGGTGAAGAGGACGTCAAGGCCAAGTTCCCCGCCATGTACAACGCCTTTTGCTATGGAGCTCCCCCCCATGCGGGTATCGCCCCCGGCGTAGACCGGATGGTCATGCTCCTGGCCGGTGAGGATTCTATCCGTGAGATCATCCCCTTCCCTATGAACAAAAATGCACAGGATCTGATGATGGATGCCCCTTCCACCGTCAGCCAGAAACAACTGGACGAGCTGCATATTGCGTTGGTAGAGCCGGAAGCATGATCCCGGCTTGCCCTGGTGACGGAAGGAGCCCCGGACCTTTGAGGTCCGGGGCTCCTTCCGTTATGGTCCGTTTGAGATGTACTATGTAAAGGGTGAATCAACCACCCAATACATCACATTGACCGACGGCTCATTTGTGGCAGAATATCAGAAACTGGAATTCTGTGATCGACTCGCAGGGGGGGCCGGAGCGGGAGCGTCTGGGAATGACCTGGACGCTCTTTCTTTTTATAAGCCCCGGTAAGGGCGCACTTACTCACCACCCGCCGCTGGCCGGTGGTGGTATGGCCTTGCGCCCTCCGGGGGACGGGGGGTGGGGCGGCTCCGCCGTCAGCTTCCCCCCGCGCCGGTATATACAGCAGACGCCAACGGCGGCTTGGGCATCGGACGCCGCTGCTTCGATATACTGGGGCTTGGGCGCCGTCAGCCACCAACAAGCTGCGCCGGGTATATACCGAGGCATTGCTTGCTACTACTGTCAACGTCCGTCAAAAAAGGATGAACATTGTTCGGATTAGTGGTATAATTTACCATATCAATTTGGTAAATGGAGTTTACCAAGCAATTTTAGAAAATGAAAAAACCGGTATTGGAGATATGGGTAAATGAATGAATATATGGAGTATTTAGCGAAAATAATCCCCGAAAAAGATAGTCTTAAACTTGTAAAAAATGAAGCAGAAAAATATTATAAATCACATTCTCTTGACGATTGTTTTAACATGGGAATTGAACTTTATCATTCGGATAATTTTCAAATCCAAGAAGTGGGGATTTTCCTTTTGGGATATTCTGCACATCACAATATCTCTGCACTTTCCTTTTTGAAAGATACTGTTAGCCAACATGATAGTTGGAAAGTACAAGAAATCTTAGCTATGGCTTTTGATAATCATTGTAAAATTATTGGGTATAATGTAGCTTTACCTTTGATTAAAGAGTGGTTAAATAGCGATTGTGCCAATGTTCGCAGAGCTGTTTCAGAAGGATTACGGATATGGACAAGTCGTCCTTATTTTAAGGATAATCCTCAAATAGCAATACAGTTATTATCTGCTCATAGAGAAGATCCAAGTGAATATGTGCGAAAATCGGTAGGAAATGCTTTGAGAGATATTAGCAAAAAATATCCTGAGCTAATTTCAAAAGAATTAAGTTTATGGAATTTATCATCTAAAGAAATCATACAGGTATATAAACTGGCGAACAAATTTTTGGATTTAACTTGAAAATAAACAACATCTGGTCGGGCAGATAACAAGGCTAACCGAACCAATCAACGGTGAAGATGAACGGTGCTTTCAGCGGCGCCGTTGACAGTCTAGCCCGTCTTTTCTGCTGGGTAGTCAAGGGGGGGAGTTCCACTTTGGTGAAATCCCCCTTGACAAATCTTCTCTTGAGACAGTGTGTGGAAAAATATGTGGAAAAGTGTGTTTTGTCTCTTTTCCACCTGTTCCGTTAAATCTGTATCTCTCCACATCCATCCGCCACCCTGTCAAAACAGGGTACGAGAGCGAGCGACAAGATCATACACAGGGCATAGCCCGGGGACCAGAATACCCGGCGCTTAGGCGGGCCCGCAATCTTCAATCAAGCCATAACCCTTCCAAAAAAATTGTGATAGAAAAACCCTCCATGCGAACAGCATTTATCCGCATGGAGGGCGATCCCGCTCTATTCCGCCGGGGCCTGCTCCTATTCCGCTGCCGGAGGCTTGGGCTGCCCTCCCCCGCCCCGATGACGGCGGCGGTGGTTCCGCCCGCTCTGTTTCTTCTCGGTCTTTTCGCCCTCGGTCTCAGGACCCTTTGGTTTTTCTGTCCGGGGCGGCTTGTCCCCCTTAGGCTTGTCTGTATGGCGGGGGGGCTGCTGTTTTTTCCGCTCCTGCGGAATCCGCTGGGTCAGCTGCTCATACTCCTCTTCTTCCTCATTCCGGGGACGCCGCCGCCGCTCCGGACGCCGAGACCCTCCCCGCCGCTCCGGAGGCAACTTTTTCTCCCGCAGGGGAGCGGCATTTTCCTCAGCCGTCTGAAAGACACGCTCCAGCGCCTCCGAAAGAGCCGTTTTTTCCGACGCGGGCCGCTCCTCCAGCGCCTCCTTGGGATCCGTTTTCCGCAGCTTTGCCAACTCTTCAGGGGGCGGGGCCACATAGCCCTCCGGCCGTTTTCCCTTTCCATTGCGTACCACGCAGATCTCACAGTTGTGGTAACACTTTGGCGTCTCAGGCGCATCGTCCAAACGCACCTTTACCTGCTCCCGGAGCAAATTCACCTGACACACATTGCCCACACCGTCCGGTGTCTCCACAAAGGACTCCGGCTTGGGCATCCGCTTGACGGCATCTTCATAGGCGTCCTGCTCGTACTTGAGGCAGCACATCAGGCGTCCACAGGTACCTGATATCTTCGTGGGATTAAGGGACAGATTCTGCGTTTTCGCCATCTTGATGGACACGGGCTGGAACTCATCCAGGAAAGTGGCACAGCAAAAGGGCTTTCCACAGATCCCCAGGCCCCCCAGCATCTTGGCCTCGTCACGCACACCGATCTGGCGGAGTTCGATACGGGTGTGAAAAATACCAGCCAGATCTTTGACCAAGGCCCGGAAGTCCACCCTGCCCTCTGAGGTAAAGAAGAACAATATCTTGTTCCCCTCAAAATTGTACTCTACCTCCACCAGCTTCATATCCAGCTTATGCTCGGCAATTTTCTCCTGACAGATGTGGAAGGCCCGCTCCTCCTTCTCCCGGTTCCGGGCCACGGTCCGCTCATCCTCCTCCGTGGCCACCCGAAGCATGGGGCGCAGCGGAGCCACTACGGCCTCATCCTCCACCATGGTATTGCCCTTCAAACATTCTCCGTATTCGATCCCCTTGGCCGTTTCAACAATGACGCCCTGTCCGGGTTCCACTTGAATGCCTTTCGGATCGAAATAGTATTGCTTTCCGCCGCTTTTAAAACGGACGCCTATAATTTCTGTCATTGGGGTACCTCGTATCTCTTTTGATTCGGACCTGTTCAAACATGCGCAAAGGCTCCCACACAGAGCCAACCGGCAATATGGCCGGCCCCTACATGGAAGGAGAGCGCCTCCTTGAGTACCTGAATATGGCCGATGAGCCGAAGGGAACGGCCCGGCGCATCTCCGCGAAGAAGTCCGTCCCGGAGCTGCTGTACCGTTTCATCCATCAGGCCGGAGAGCGCGTCCCGATCCCATTTCTCCAGCCCCACGCAATATTCCAGCAGCTCGCCCTCTCCTCCGTCCTTCAGGAGAGAAGCCAGCCTGGAAGCGGCCTCACGGATCCGTTCCTCCTCTTCTCCTCCGCCCTCCAGCCAAGCTACCGCCCGCCCCAGAACGCCCTCGCAGCGCCCTGCGGCATCCAGCACCCTTTCTCTCGGCAGGGTAGAAAATCTGGTGAGCAGATACTCCCGGCACTCCGCCGGGGTCACCGGGCTGAGGTTGAGCAGCTCACAGCGGGAACGGACCGTGGCAAGCATATTTCCGGCATTGTCGGTGAGCAGCAGGAACGCGGCATAGGCCGGACCGTCCTCCAGCAGCTTTAAAAGCGCGTTCTGAGCGCTTCCGTTCATGGTCTGGGCGTTTTCCAGCACATAGACCTTCCGCGCCGCTTCATTGGGGCGGACATAAGCGTCCGCCCGGAGCTCCCGAATCTGGGATACGCTGATATCCTTCCCATCCAGGCCGATACGGATAACATCCGGGTGGACACCTGCTCCCGCCTTCCGGCAGTCGGGGCAGTGTCCGCAGGGTGGCTCCCCTCGGCCGGAGCAGACCAGTGCCGAGGATAGGACCCCCCCCAGTGTCCGCTTACCGGTCCCGGACGGCCCTGCCAAAATGTACGCATGTGAAAGCCCACGACCGGTCTGAAGTCGGTGCTTGACCTGCGCGTTGCCTACCAGAGCGTCAAGTCCCCGCATCAGGCGCGCTCAAATCGTTCGATATCCACCACAAAAATGGTGGCACCTCCCACCGTGACTTCCACAGGCATACTGGGATAATAGCCGTAGCTCATCTCAGTGGTGGTGGGGATCATCTGCTTCCGACTGTGAGAGTGCTCTTTGATGATGTCGATCACAGCCTGCACCTTCTCCTCATCCACGCCCACGAGGATAGTGACGTTTCCGGCCATCAGAAACCCGCCGGTGGTGGCCAGCTTGGTCGAGGAAAAACCCTTCTTAGTCAGGGCATGGGTCACCGCATTGGCGTCGTCAAAGTTGATGATAGCAAGGATCAGTTTCATAGAACTCCCTCCTCAGGGACAGGCATACTGCCTCTTTACAATATGCCTATCTTATTCTTTATATTATAACCTACTTCGCAGAAATATGAAAGATGTTTTTTCGCTCTGCCCCGGGTCAGAAAGGAAAAAAACGGGAAGCGGCATACTCTCGCCGCTTCCCGTTTGGAATCTTATGCTCTGTGCTCTCCTCTGGAGTAGGCCACCACCGTGCGGCGGTTGGGTTCGGTGCCGGTGGAGTAGGTCGTCACGTCTGGATAATCCTGAAGGGCCGTATGGATCACATGGCGCTCATAGGCGTTCATGGGCTCTAACGTCACGTTCCGGCGGTACTTCACCACCTTGCCCGCCACCTTTCTGGCCAGACGCTCCAGGGATTCCTCCCGCTTGGCCCGGTAGTTTTCCGCATCCACATGGATGCGACTGCGCTTGGACGCTCCGCGGTTCACCGCGTAACTGGTGAGCTGTTGAATCGCGTCCAGCGTCTCGCCCCGGCGCCCGATGAGAGCCCCCAGGTTCTCACCCACCAGCTCCACCTTGTAGCTGCCGTCCTCCCCCATAGTGATCTTCGGAGTGGCCTCCACCTCCATGTGGGCCATCAGGCCGGTGAGAAAGCGATCAATGGATTCAGCCTTGTCCCCCAACTCCTCCGGGGCAGCCGTCGTCTGAGAGGTCAAATCGGCGGGAGCGGCCGTGTCCTCCGCCCTTTCGACCGCAGGATCCGGCTCCTTTTCCGCGGTCGAAGCAGGCTTCTTCTCCACAACAGGGACAGGGACCGGCTCGTCGGGCACCTCATAGGTCACTTTGATCTTTGCGGGGCTGCCTCCAATGCCCAAAAAACCACTCTTGGCCCGCTCCAGGACCTCCACGGACACCTCGTCCCGATCCAGACCCAACTGCCGCAGCGCGGCGGCAATGGCTTCTTCCTCATTTTTTCCAGTACACTCAATATACTTCAACATAGGTCTTCTCTTCTCCTTATGTTGGGGTCATTCCCGTCCCTCAGGCTTCTGGATCTCCTCGATTTCCTCATCCAGCTTGGCCCAGGGGTCCTCAGAATCGGTCCCGTTTTCCTCGACAGCGCTTTCGGAAACGGGATTCTCGTCGGGAGCTTCCGGAGTCTTCTCCTCCACAAGCTCCTCTGCGATCATCTCATCGGCGGCGGCCTCCAAAGCCGCCTCTTGCAGCTTGTCCGATTTTTTCTCCAGAGCGGCCTCCACGGCGTTCTCATCGATGGGGGCTCCCGGATCCTTGTAAAGGGTCGGCCCGTCGGGGCTGTAGCGATAGGGGTCATACGCCCGGCCCCGGGCATAGGAGCGAATGCCCACACGGCTCACCTCGATTACAGAGGCGTCGCTCTTCTTCTTTTCCACCGCGGCGGCCTTTTTCTTACCCTTATTGGTCTTGGCCTCAGCCAGCGCCTGGGCTTTCCGCTCCGCGGCCTCCCGGCGCCTTTTCTTCTCCTCTTCCTTCTCCAGGCGCTCCTGTTCGGCGCGGGCCGCGGCAGCGGCCTCATAATCCTTTTTCAGAATTTTACCCGCCACAAACTCCTGCAGCAGAGACAGCAGGTTGTTCACCACCCAGTACACGCCCAGACCGGCAGGCATGATAAAACCGATCCACAGGGACATCAGGGGACTCATGATCATCATCATACGGTTGGTGGAGTTTTGCTGGGCATTCTGGGACTGGCTGTTCATCTGATTGGTCCGCATGGAGATGATGGAGAACAGAAGGCCTGTAACAGCGGAAATCACAGGGATGAGGAACAGCCCTATGCTGCCCCAGCTGATGCCGTTGACCCAGAACTTGGCGTTGGGCACCTGAGAGAGGTCCAGGCCGAGGAACTGGAAGTTCATCGCAAACATCTTTGCGGCGCCCTCACCTACCGCGGCCTGAGCGGCAGAGAGGTTTTCCGGATTGATGAGAGAGGCCAGGAAAAGCTGGTTGTAGCCCGTATTGCTGAAAGCGTTGACCGCGCCCTCAGCCACGTTCTTGACCCAGCCGTTTTCAATGGAAATGGTGGCCCAGTTCAGGGCGTCGGCCACGGCGGAGATCTGTTCGCCGTTGAGGCCCATCATGTACTTCAGCGGCTGACGGATGATGGCATACAGGGGAAACAGCACCAAAATGGGAAGAAAAGACCACAGGCAACCTCCCATGGGGTTGACCTTTTCTTTCTCATAGAGCTTTTGAATCTCCAGATTCTGCCGCTCTTTATCATTGGCATACTTTTTCTGGATCTGCTGCATCTTGCCGGAGAGCATATTCATCTGGATCATGCTCTTCTTTCCCTTGAGCGAGAAGGGGAACAGGATCAGCTTCACCACAACGGCGAAGAAGATCAGAGCAAAGCCATAGCTGCCGGTGATGTTATAAAACAGCTGGAGCAGCCAGGTAAAGGGGGTGAGAATGTAGTACCAAATATCCATTTAGGGTCCTCCACACAATATTTTAGAAGAGGAGTCAGGGCACCGGATCATACTCGATGCTCTTTTGCTTATGGAAGGGCTGACATTTCAGGATACGCCTGAGTGCCAGCCATCCGCCCTTCCACGCGCCGTACTTTTCCACCGCCTCCAAGGCATAGGCCGAACAGGTGGGAATAAAACGGCAGCAGGGCGGCCGGGCGGGCGACAGGTTGCTTCGGTAAAACCGGATCAGCTTCAGCAGCAGTGCCTTCACGGCTCTCCCGCCTCCCTGGCCTTCAGCCCCAGCTTGTCCGCAAGGGAAAGAAAGGACCGCTCCAACTGGCGGTACGTGGCGAAGGCTGCCTTGACCCTGGCTACCACCACGATATCGTAACCGGGACGGAGCTGTCCTTCATGGAGCCGGTAGATCTCCCGGACGCGGCGGCGGACCCGGTTCCGGGTCACAGCGCCGCCCACCTTTTTGCCTACCGTCAAGCCCAGCCGGTTCTCCATACGCCGGTTTTTCCGACAGTAGAGGGCCAGATAGGGCGTAACCGCGCTCTTTCCCTTGTGGTAAAGGCGCTGGAATTCATGATTTCGTTTGATGGTGACGGTAAACTTCAAAAAAGGTACCCCACTTTCGGACATTGAGGCGGAATTTTTGCGTATGCACTACAGGGGCGGTGGGAATGCTCCCCCGCCCCTTGATGACGCTCTATTCCGGTTCTGCCTGCATCTGCCTTAGTAGGTCAGGCGAGCGCGGCCCTTCGCACGGCGGCGGGCCAGCACCTTCCGGCCATTCCGGGTGGCCATGCGCTTACGGAAGCCATGCTCCTTGGAGCGCTGGAGCTTCTTGGGCTGATAGGTACGCTTCATCTCTGTACACCTCCTGTACGCGGCATAAAACGGGCTGAGCCCGTCTACCACAACGGCCGTTTTGACCGGCCGCGGTCGTCAGAATATACGTCTCCCTTGTTTTCAGGACGCAATCGTTATTATAGCCTATATTTTTATCCCCTGTCAACCACCTTTTTTCTTCTTTTTTCAGTCTATGACAAGGATTTCCCCTTCCATACAAGATATTGTGGTTGTCTATTCTGCCTGAGGCTGGGTTATATTTATAAATAATGTATAGGTGGAAAACCGTTGCCTCCAACCGGTTTTTTTGATATAATTAATTAGATATGGACACTACAAAAAAAGGGAGGTCCCGCGATGAATTCCGCCGCGGATATCTGGTCCAAAGTGCTCTCCCTCATGGAAGCGGACATGACCGCCACCACCATTCACACCTGGTTTGACGACACGGTGGCCTTGTCCCTGGATGAGGACAAGTTCATTCTCCACACACCCTCAGACTTCAAGCGGGATATTATCCTCTCCCGCTATCTGCCCCCCATTCAAAAGGCCCTGCACGAGCTCTTCTCCGCCGACTTCCAGGTGGTAGTACTGGGCGCAGAGGAGCTGGAAAAGTATCAGAACAGCCGCCGTCCGAAGGAAGACGGCTTTCTGCCCGGTACCGAGGAATATACCTTCGAGCGCTTCGTGGTGGGCTCTTCCAACAAATTCGCCCACGCTGCGGCCCGCGCAGTGGCGGACCACCCGGCCCTCAACTACAATCCCCTCTTCATCTACGGAGAATCCGGCCTGGGAAAGACCCATCTGCTTTACGCCATCGCCCACAAGATCCACGCAGACCATCCGGACTACCGCATCGTCTACATCAAGGGCGACGCCTTCACCAACGAGCTCATTCAGGCCATTCGGGAAGGCCGAAATCAGGAGTTCCGGGAGAAATTCCGATCGGCGGACGTCTTTTTGATGGACGACGTACAGTTCATTGCCGGCAAGGACTCCACCATGGAGGAGATGTTCCATACCTTCAATACCCTCTACGAGACCCGAAAACAGATCGTCTTTACCGCCGACCGCCCTCCCAAGGAGATGCTCAAACTGGAGGACCGGCTGAAGACCAGATTCGAATGGGGTCTCATTGCCGACATCCAGCCCCCCGACTATGAAACGCGCATGGCCATCATCAAAAACAAAGCCATCCGTATGGGGGTGGAGCTGCCCGAGGCGGTCTTGCAGTATGTGGCTGAGAACATCACCGCCAATGTCAGACAGATCGAAGGGACCGTCAACAAGATCATGGCCCTGCGGGATCTGGAGGGAAGCAATATCGACGCCGCCACTGTCACCCGTGCGGTACGGGATATGTTCAAAGACCCCTCCGACATCATGCCCACCTCCGACGTCATCATCGAAGAGGTGTGCAACTTCTACAACATCGACAACAGCGCTCTGCGGGGACAGGGGCGGACCAAAGATACGGCCCTAGCCCGCCAGGTGGCCATGTACCTGATCCGGGAAATGACCAATCTCTCCCTCAAAGAGATTGGCCGTGAATTTGAAAATCGGGATCATACCACGGTTCTCCACTCCATTGAGCGGGTAGAGAAGCTGAAAAAAAGCACCCCGGAAATCACCGAGGTCATCAAGGATATCCGCTCCAACATCAACGCACGATACGAATAGCTTTTCGAATTTTTATTCATATCGATTTCCATTTTTCCAATCCATACAGCTTGTCGCTTTCCACCGCATTTTGTGGAAATGTGGACAACTGTGTGTGGACAAGTTTCTCCCCTTTTTCCCCTGTGTGGAAACCCTTCTCTTTTCTGCACACCCCCTGTGGAAGCACAACCCTTAGCCCTCCAACCGTTTTAGGGTCTTTTCCACAAAATTTTATACTACGAGTACTATTGCTATCTTTAATCCTCTCCTCTCCTCAAAAAGAGCGGAAACGAAAGGAAGGAAGTCTCCATGAAGTTCTCCTGCGAAAAAGCCCTTTTGCAGTCGGCAATTGCCGTCACGGCCCGGGCTGTCTCCCCAAAAAGCTCCATTCCCGCCTTAGAGGGTATCCTCCTGGAAGCCGGGACCGACCTGCGCCTGACGGGCTATAACCTGGAAACCGGGATCCGTACCGTGGTGCCCGCTCAGATTGATCAGGAGGGAAGCCTGGTACTCTCCGCCCGGCTTTTCGGCGAGATCATCCGGAAGCTGCCCGACGATATCGTCTCCTTTCAGGCCGATGGCTATATGGTCAACATCACCTGCGGTATGAGCCAGTTCAATATTCTGGCCACCGATCCCGAGGACTTTCCCGAGTTGCCCACAGTAGAGGACAAAAACGGTTTCACCATTCCCAGGGGCAAACTGGGCTCTATGATCCGCCAGACCATCTTTGCCGTCAGCGACAACGAATCCCGGCCCATCCATACCGGTTCCCTCTTCGAGATCGACGATACGGGCCTTACCGTGGTCTCTGTGGACGGCTACCGGCTGGCTCTGCGGCACGAGCCCATCACGGAGCGTGACGGCGCCCTCTCTTTCTCCTTCGTCGTGCCCGGCTCCGCTCTCTCAGAGGTGGAGAAAATCTGCGGCGACGGTGAGGAGGAGGCTACGGTCACGCAGGGAGAGCGGCACGTCATGTTCCGCGTAGGGGATACCATGCTGGTCTCCCGCCGTCTGGAGGGTGAATTTCTGGCCTATCGGCAGGCGATTCCCCGCAACAACGGCATCAAAGTGGAGGGGGACACCAGGGCTCTGCTCACCTCGATTGACCGTGTCTCCCTCATCATCAGCGATAAGCTCAAGTCCCCCCTCCGCTGTGTCTTTGACGACAATGTGCTCAAGATCACCACCAAGACCGGGATCGGGGACGCCTCCGACCAATGTCCCATCTCCGGCGATGGAGGCGGACTGGAGATCGGCTTCAATAACCGCTATCTGATGGACGCGCTGAAGGCCGCTCCCGCGGACCGGGTCCGGCTGGAGCTTTCCTCCGGTGTGGCGCCCTGCGTCATCCTCCCGGCGGAAGGAGAGGAGAACTTCCTCTACATGGTCCTCCCCGTGCGGCTGAAGGCGGGAGAATGATGGAACCAAGACCCTGCCTGCGCAAGAAAAAATCAACCCCCTCAAACGAATTCTGCCAGAGCTGTACCGGCAGTTTGAGGCTTTGGCGGAGAAGGAGCAGATATGCAGACAAGCCAAGTGAAGATTGCAACTGAATTCATCAAACTGGACGCTCTTTTAAAGTTTTCCGGGGTCATGGAGACCGGAGGAGAGGCCAAAGAGGCCATTCAGGGCGGTAAAGTCCGAGTCAACGGCGAGGTATGCACCATGCGGGGCAAAAAGCTCCGTCCAGGCGACGTGGTGGAGCTCAGCGGCGTCCGGCTGACCGTACAATGATCGTCAAGCGCATCACACTGGATTTTTTCCGCAACTACCTCCATCTTGAGTGTGCCTTTTCCCCCGCTACTAACGTGATCTATGGGGAGAACGCCCAGGGAAAGACCAATCTGCTGGAGGCCGTCGCCTATTTGTCCACCGCCTCCTCCCACCGGGCCCGATATGACCGGGAACTCATTCAGCTTGGGGTGGACTCCGCCTGGATCCAGGCGGAAGTCTTTGCCCGTGAGCGGGAGTTTGCCCTGGAGGCCCGCCTCTCCCGGGGGACACGGCGGCAGCTCTCCGCCAATGGTGTGCGGCTGAAATCAGCCGGAGAGCTCTCCGGCGTTCTGAATACTGTCCTCTTCTGTCCGGAGGATCTGTCTCTCATTCGTGACGGCGCGGCGGCGCGGCGGCGCTTTCTAGACGAGTGCATCTGCCAGCTCCGCCCCCGGTATGCCATGGCCCTGGCGGAATATAAAAAGCTTTATGAACATAAGATCCGCATTCTCCGGGACTGGACGGAAAAACCCTCCCTCCTGGACGCCCTGGATGAGTTTTCCCTCCGTATGGCTCAGACCGGAGCGGTGCTCATCCACTACCGGGCCCACTTTATACGGCGGCTCCAAGAGGTGGTCCCCCCCATCCACAGCGACTTTTCCGGCGGAAGGGAGCGCCTGGACCTCCGCTACGAGACGGTTAAGACCGTGACTGACCCGGAGGCGCCGATGCGGGATATCCTTTCCCAGCTGCTGGAGCACCAGGAATCCCACCGGCAGGCGGAGCTGGAATCCAGACAGTGCCTGTCCGGGCCCCATAAGGACGACCTGGCTGTGGATTTGGATGGCGTATCCGCCAAGACATACGCATCCCAAGGGCAGACCCGTACGGCGGCCCTCTCCCTGAAACTAGGGTGCCGTGAGATTTTTTTTCATGATACCGGGGAATGGCCTGTCCTTCTGCTGGACGACGTGCTTAGCGAGTTGGACCACCGGCGGCAGGAGTTCGTTCTCAACCGCATTGCCGGCGGACAGGTCTTCATTACCTGCTGCGAGGACGACCGCCTGGAGGGACTTGGAGAAGGAAGTACGTTTCACATCCACAACGGACGGCTGGTATAGCCGTCCTCTGAACTGGAAGAGGAGCGATCTATGTATCTGCATCTGGGGCAATCCGTGGTGGTGCCCTTTCGGGATGTCATCGGTGTATTCGATATGGACAATACCACCTCTTCTCATCTCACCCGCAAATTTTTAGAGCGGGCGGAGCGGGAGGGCCGTGTGGTGGATGTGTCCGGCGATCTGCCCAAGTCCTTTGCCCTGTGCAGGGCCGGGGATGGAGCGCCGGTGGTCTATCTCTCCCAACTCTCCACGGCCACCCTGCTCAAGCGGGTGGAGAACAATCTATTTGAATGAAAAAGCACGCCGACAGGTTCTGTTTGAACATAAAAGAAACAGGGCCTCCGTCTGCGTGTAAACACGGAACCCAGGAGGTTTTAAAATGTCTGAAGAACTGGAAAACAGCGAGATCAGCCAGCCGGAACAGGTATCACATGAGTACGGCGGTTCTGAGATCCAGGTGCTGGAGGGATTAGAGGCCGTCCGCAAGCGGCCCGGCATGTATATCGGTTCCACCTCTTCCTCCGGTCTCCATCATCTGGTGTATGAGATCGTAGACAATGCCATCGACGAGGCTCTGGCCGGTTACTGCGATGAGATCAATGTGATCATCAAAGAGGGCAACGTCATTACCGTCACCGACAACGGCCGCGGCATCCCTGTGGACATACAGCCCCAGACCGGACTTCCCGCGCTGGAGGTCGTGTTTACCATCCTCCACGCGGGCGGTAAGTTTGGCGGCGGGGGCTACAAGGTCTCCGGCGGCCTGCACGGCGTGGGCGCCAGCGTGGTAAACGCCCTGTCTGAGTGGCTGGAGGTCCAGGTTTACAAGGACGGCAAGATCTATGAGATGAAGTTTGCCAGAGGGAAGGTCACCCAGCCCATCACCGTGGTGGGGGATACCGATAAGCACGGCACCGTGGTCACCTTTCAGCCGGATCCGGAGATGTTCACCGACACCACCGTATACGATTACGATATTCTCCATACCCGTATGCGGGAAGAGGCTTTCCTCAATGCCGGACTGCGTATCCACACCATCGATCAGCGCGCGGGCAGGGAGCAGCATGATGACATGTGCTATGCCGGCGGGATCCGGGAGTTTGTCACTTGGCTCAACCGGGCCAAGAATCCCATTCACGATGGCGTCATCTATATGGCGGGGCAGAAGGGGGATTCCATCGCCGAGTTGGCCTTCCAATACACCGACAGCTACAGTGAGAGTATCCTCTCCTTTGCCAACAACGTGCATACCCCCGAGGGCGGCATGCACGAGACCGGGTTCAAACAGGCGCTGACCTCCACCCTCAATGCCTATGGGAGAAGGATGAATCTGCTCAAGGATGGCGATGAGATCAAGGGCGAGGATTACCGGGAGGGGCTCACCTGCATCATCTCCGTGAAGCTTACCGACGCCCAGTTTGAGGGACAGACCAAGGCCAAGCTGGGAAATTCCGAGGTGCGTACCCTGGTGAGCGCCATCGTATCGGAAAAGCTGGAAGAGTTTTTGGAGGAAAATCCGGCGGTAGGCAGGGCCATCCTGGACAAGGCCCTCACCGCCTCCCGGGCCCGGGAGGCGGCCCGAAAGGCCCGGGAGTCCATCCGGCGCAAAACCGCTTTGGGCGGCGCGGCCATGCCCGACAAGCTGCGGGACTGCAATGAGGTGAACCCCGAGCTCACCGAACTCTATATCGTCGAGGGTGACTCCGCCGGCGGCTCGGCCACCCAGGGCCGGGATTCCCGCTTCCAGGCCATTCTCCCCCTGTGGGGCAAGATGCTCAATGTGGAGAAAGCCCGCGCCGACAAGGTGTACGGCAACGACAAGCTCCAACCGGTCATCACGGCTCTGGGGGCCGGGATCGGGGACGAGTTCGACCCCAATAAGCTCCGCTATCACAAGGTCATCATCATGGCCGATGCCGATGTGGACGGCGCCCATATCCGTACCCTGCTGCTTACCTTCTTCTTCCGCTTTATGCGCCCGCTGATCGAGCAGGGCTATGTATATGCCGCCGTGCCCCCCCTTTACAAGCTGACCAGGGGCAAGCTCACACGGGTGGCCTTCTCCGATGAAGAGCGGGACAAGGTCTCCGCTGAGCTGCGGGGCGACAATCCCAACGCCAAGGTGGACATCAGCCGCTATAAGGGCCTGGGTGAGATGGACCCCCATGAACTGTGGGAGACCACCATGGACCCAGAAAAGCGCACGCTCAAGCGGATTGAGCTGGACGACGCCGTCCGCGCGGACGAGACCTTCACCGTACTCATGGGCGAGAAGGTGGAGCCCCGCAAGGAATTCATTGAAAAGAACGCCAGATACGCCGTCAATTTGGATTACTAAATATGAAAAAGACGGGATATATCACGATCTGTATTTTTCTCTGCGCCGCACTGACCGCCTGCGGAAAGCCGCCCGCCACAGAGACGCCGGTACCGTCTCCTGCCGCCGCCGTACAGACGCCCGGGCCCAGCCCTTCCGGAACGATTGACCTGTCGTCCACTCCGGAGCCGGAGACACTTCCAGTCTCTCCCCTGACCGAGGAAAATACGCCCGCCCGGACGGCTTATGCTGCCGCATTGAACACTCTGCTGGACACCAACGTTCTGCCGAACGGCGATAAACCATCCGATGATTACACCGGGAGCATCGAGGACCGGGAACGCATGGCGAGAAACCGATTTTCGGTCTGTGATGTGGACGGAGACGGGGCGGAGGAGCTGATTCTTCTCTATACCACTGACATTACCGCTGCACAACGGGGTTTTATTTTCTCCTGTGAGGAGGAGACAGGCAAGCTGGGGATTCAGTTGGAGTCCTATCCCCTTTTCACCTTCTATAAGAGCGGTGCGGTGGAGGGCGGATGGTCCCACAATCAGGGGAAGGGAAACACCTTCTGGCCCTATGACCTCTACCGCTACGATTCCTTTTTGGACGTCTATGTGGATGTGGGTTCGGTAGACGCCTGGGACGAGAGCCTGGGTATTGAAGATTATCCCAGCCAGGCGGACAAGAGCGGCAGCGGCTTCGTCTACTATATCGAGACCAATGGGTCTATGACCTGGGAGGACCCTTTGGACGTCTCCATCTATGAGGCATGGCGTTACCCCTATGTGCGGGACGGACAAGAAATTTTGCCGGAATATCTGCCCTTGACGGCGGAAAATATTCAAGGTCTGCTGACAGCAGGCTGATCTGACGCAAAGAGAGCAACGCGCTTTTGAAAAAGAAAGGCTGTTTTTGAATGAGTAAAAAACCGCAGTACGATCCTGAGGAGATCCGGTATCCGGACCAAGTCATCGTGACATCCCCCCTGGTGCCGGAGATGGAGCAGTCCTACATCGAATACGCCATGAGCGTCATCGTGGGCCGGGCCCTGCCCGACGTCCGCGACGGACTTAAGCCGGTCCACCGCCGTATCCTCTACGCCATGTATGAGGACAATCTGACCCATGACCGGCCATTTAAAAAGTCCGCCACCTGCGTGGGCGACGTACTGGGCCGGTACCATCCCCACGGAGACCAGAGCGTATATAACGCTCTGGTTCGTCTGGCACAGGATTTTTCCATGCGCTATATGCTGGTGGACGGCCACGGCAACTTTGGTTCCGTGGACGGAGATCCCCCGGCCGCCTACCGTTATACGGAGGCCCGGCTGGCCCGTATTTCCGAGGAAATGCTCCGGGATATCGACAAAGAAACCGTGGACTGGGACCCCAACTTTGACGAGTCCAGAAGGGAACCCAGGGTCCTCCCCTCCCGCTTCCCCAACCTGCTGGTGAACGGCTCCTCCGGCATTGCCGTTGGCATGGCCACCAATATCCCTCCCCACAATCTGCGGGAGGTCATCAATGCCTGCATCTGTGTACTGGATAACCCCGAGGCCACTCTGCCCGACCTGATGGAGCATGTCAAAGGGCCGGACTTCCCCACTAAAGGCATCATCATGGGACGTTCCGGCATCCGGGCCGCCTATGCCACCGGACGGGGACGACTGATGGTTCGGGCCCGCACGGAATTTGAGGAGTTCGGCAAGGACCGCACCCGTATCATCGTCACCGAGATCCCCTATCAGGTCAACAAGAGGATGCTCATCAAAAATATGGCCGACCAGGTGGAGGACAAGCGCCTGGAAGGGATCTCCGACATCCGGGACGAGACCGACCGGAACGGTATGCGCATCGTCATTGAGCTGAAGAAGGATGCCAATCCCCAGGTGGTCCTCAACCGTCTCTTTGCCCAGACCCAGCTTCAGACCACCTTTGCCATCAATATGCTGGCGCTGGTCAACAACCAGTCCCAACCCAAGATTTTGTCCTTGCGGCACATCTTGGACGAATACCTGGCCTTCCAGGAGGAGATCATCATCCGGAGGACCAAGTATGACCTCCGCAAGGCACAGGAGCGGGCCCATCTGCTGGAGGGCCTGCTCATCGCCCAGGACAACATTGACGAGGTCATCAAGATCATCCGTACCAGCTATGATAACGCCAAGGAGAATCTGATGTCCCGTTTCCATCTGGACGATGTCCAGGCCCAGGCAATCTGCGATATGCGCCTCATTGCCCTTCAGGGCCTGAACCGGGAAAAGCTGGAGAACGAGTACAAGGAGTTGGAGGAGCGCATCGCCTACTTCAACAAGCTCCTCTCCGACGAGGAGATGCTCAAGGGAGTGCTCAAGGAGGAGCTCACCACCATCCGGGACAAGTACGGCGACGACCGCAAGACAGAGATCCAGGATGTGGAGGATGAGCTGGATATCGAGGACCTGATTGAGGAGGAGGAGTGCGTCTTTACCCTCACCCGCGCGGGTTACATCAAGCGGACGCCGGCCTCGGCCTATCGGGCCCAAAAGCGGGGCGGAAAGGGCGTCAGCGCGCAGACACTAAAGGAGGAGGACTGTGTGGAGACCGTGTTCACCGCCTCCACCCATGACTATATCCTGTTCTTTACCAGCATGGGCCGGGTCCATCGGAAAAAGGGATATCAGATCGCCGAAGCGGGCCGGACGGCCAAGGGTACCAACATCGTCAACGTCCTCCCCATTGAGCAGGGGGAGAAGGTCACGGCCATGATCCACCTGCGGGAGTATGCCGAGGACCGCTATCTGGTGATGGTGACCCGGAACGGCACGGTAAAGCGCATTTCTCTGCCTGTGATCAATACGGCCCGAAAGGCCGGTATCCGCTGCATCACTCTGGACGAGGGGGATGAGCTCATCTCGGTCCGGGAGACGGACGGCAAGCAGGCGATCCTCATTGTCACACACGACGGTATGGCCATCGCCTTCCTGGAGACGGACGTGCGCTGCATGGGCCGGGACGCCACCGGCGTCCGGGGCATCAAGCTGCGGGAGGGCGACTATGTGGTGGGCGCCGCCCGGGCCAAGTACGATCACCAGGTACTGATGGTAACGGAGAACGGCTATGGAAAGCGCACCCCCATGGACGAGTATTTCCGGGCGGACGGACCGCAGAACCGGGGCGGTTATGGCCTTAAGGGCTATCAGGTCACGGAGAAGACCGGCCCTATCGCCGGGGTCAAGGTGGTCTCCGGCGAAGAGGATATCCTCATCATCTCAGACGACGGCGTGATCATCCGGATGCCGGTAAAGGATATCAACAGCTACAGCCGTACCGCCCAGGGCGTGATTCTGATGCGTCTCCAGGAGGGCGTGAAGGTCATCTCCATCGCCCGGACCGACCATGAGGGGGAGGAGATCGAGGAGCCCGTGGAAGACGAGATTCCCGAAGCGGGGAGCGACCAGGGGGGCCGGACGGAACCGGAGCAGTAAAAGCGCCCGGACAGCGTGAAAGGAGCTTTGCATACGACTGCGATGAAAACGGTGACCATCTATACCGACGGGGCCTGCTCCGGCAATCCCGGTCCCGGTGGCTGGGGAGCGATCTTGATGTATGGATCGTTCAAAAAGGAACTCTCCGGCGGCGAGGCCCATACCACCAACAACCGTATGGAGCTCACGGGCGTCATTGCCGCTTTGGAGGCGCTCCGAGAGCCCTGTATCGTGGAGCTTTGGTCCGACTCCAAATATGTCATCGACGCCCTGGAAAAGGGCTGGGCCAAAGGCTGGCGGGCCAAGGGCTGGGTCAAGGCGGACAAAAAGCCCGCCCTTAATCCCGACCTGTGGGGCCGGCTGCTGGACCTGTGCGATTATCACAAAGTCCACCTCCACTGGGTCAAGGGCCATGCGTCCAACCCCTACAACAACAGGTGCGATGAGCTGGCGGTCATGGAGAGTCGAAAGTATAAGGAATAAAAAAGTGGGGTCCGAGCTTGGTTCGGACCCCACTTTTTTACACCATTCCGAGAGAACGAAGAAGGTAGAGCCATCCCGTCAGAGTAAAGGCGCTCAGACAAGTGGTGAGCATGACGGTATTGGCGGTGAGGGCACCCTCATAGCCCAGATTCCGGGCCATAACAAAGCTGCTGGAGGTGGTAGCGGAGCCAAGCATGATAAGCACGGTCACCAGCTTGTCGGTACGGTACCCCAGAAGGACCGCCACGGGAAGAAAGAGGGCCACGAAAGCGATGAGCTTGAAAAAGCAGCAGACCATGGCCGGGGGCAGTTCCTCCCTGGCCCTGGCCGCGTCCACCGATGCGCCCAAACCAATGAGGCCCATAGGGGTAGCGACCCCCGCAAAGTTGGAGAGCGTCTTTTGAAAGATAACGGGCTGCGGGATCCGCAGCAGCGACCAGAGAATCCCGACCAGAATCCCGATCAGGATGGGATTGGAGGCCACATCCCAAAACGTCTTTTTGAGGAGCGCTCTTTCCAGCCGCCCGCGGCCTGGCCGCATCAGCGTGAGCACCAGCACCGCCGCGATGTTGTAAAGGGGCACGGCCCCAATGATCATCAGAGGGGCGGTTCCCGCGGTCCCGTAAATAGTCTCAATAAAGGACACGCCCAGAAGAGCTACGCTGCTGCGATAGGAGGCCTGGACAAACTCCCCCGGATCTCCGCTGAGAACAGCCGGGAGACCAGGAGCACGGACAGGATGCTCACACCGGTGGCGAAGAGGCAGAAGAGGACGAAGGGGCCGTCCCAGACGGCGAAGAAGTCCGCCCCCGCCAGGTCTTTGAAAACCAGCGCCGGCAGCGCCGCCTTGAATACAAAGGCATTCATCTTATCGGCAAAGACTTTGTCCACAAGACCAATGCGCCGGAAGAAAAAGCCGACCGCCATCATGAGGAAGATGGGGACTGTGGCGTTGAGGCAGAAAATCAGATGTTCCAAGGGGAGGCGCCACCTTTCTTGGACTTTGACAGGAGATGAGGATGAGGCCGTGCTGCCGGGATTGGACAGATGGCCGGGGATCGGTCTACAGCTTTACCACAAGTCCCATCCGGCGGGAGAGCTCGGCGGCCTGATAGAGATCCACCACGGCGCCTTTGAGTTCATCGCAATGTTCGGAGAGGACAAGCACGTCAATGGTGCAGGTGGTCAAATCCACATGTTCCAGCGGAGTGTGGAAAAAGTTCACCTGATTCAGATCACACTGCTGAAATTCCACACCGGTAAAAGTACAGCGGCTGAAAAAGGAACCGGTGAGCGCGGAACTGGAAAAGCGTACTTCCCGCAGCCGGCTCTGGTTCCAGTTGGCGGCGGAGAAGCGTCCCTGCTCCAAAAGACCGCGCCGCATCCGGCAGTTCTGAAGCCGGACGCCCAGGGCTTTTGTCTCATGGCAGGCGAACCGCAGCCAATAACTGTTTTCAAAATTTCCACCGGAGAGGTCACAGGTGTGGAAAGTAACGTCGGAAAAAGAAGTTCCAAACCAGTCGCAGTCCGGAAGCCGGCAGTGGTCAAAGACCACATCCTGCAAAACAAGGCCGCTGAGGTCCTCCCTCTCCAGCTGGAGATCCCGGATCAAGAGGCCGGAGAGCTCCTCGTCCTCCTCCCGTGCCCTGCGGGCAAGGGCCGGAAAATCATCAACAGGCTGTGGAAATTTTGTGTGTATAGGTTCAGACTGTGCCATGGCGGCTGCCTCCTTCAAAAGGGCCGCCGGAGGATCCTATCGTCCCACGGCGGCCTTGTCTCATTTTGCGCCGCATCCCGCGGTTTTGCTCAGGATATGCTGTCATAGGCGAAGTGCCTGCGCCAGTAATACTGCAGCATGTGATAGTCGTCCACCAGAGCCTGGCCCTCCGGCGTCAAGGCGGCGGTGAGCCTGCCGCCCTCCACGTAGAGACCGGTGGGGGTGTTGATGACCGGCACCTGGTCCATCACCTGCTGGGTGGCCTGCATAAAGGCGTTCCCATCCCAGCCGCACTGGCGAAAGACCTCGTTCATCAAAAAGTTGGGGCTGATGGTGGGGCCCTGTCCGGTAAAATCCCGGTCCAGCGCCTCTTTGGCGGCATCATTGGCCCAGATGAGGTAACGGGTGGAGTAGTAGTTGTAAAACCCCTCCTCTGTGGAGAAGTCCAGATCCAACCCCATGGCCTCATATACCGCGTTGCCGTCTCCCAGCCAGGGGTTGTGGTCCCCAAAGACCACGATGACCACCGGTTCGCTCTCCCCGCGGAAATAATCGAAGAAGGCTTTCAGATTCTGGTTGGTATTATAGATCGACCCAAAGTAATTGTTCAGGATATTTCGTTCCGCATCGGTGTAATCCCCGCCCAGCACATAATCATAGCCGTCCTCCCACCAGAGTGTGTCGTCGCTGTATGGGCCGTGGCCCTGATAGGTGAGGTCATAGGTGAAAACCGGCTTGCCCAGGGCCTTGTTCGCCTCCCATAGCTGGATGAGCTCCGGGAAGAAGAGATCGTCATACCCCACGTCTCCACCTGTCATCGGCGAAAAATAGTTTTCCACAAACTTGTAGTCCTCAAAGCCCAGGTTCCGGTTGATGTTTTCCCGGTTGTAGAACCAGGCATAGCAGGGATGGGCCCCGGTGACGGTGTACCCCTGGCTCCTGAAATACCAGGGATAGGAGTTGCTGAGACTGCGGAAGGAACCCAGGCGGGAGAACCCGGTGAGAAAACAGCGCTCGGAGTCCACGGTGCCCCCGGCAAAGATATTGGTGATGAGGTTTCCCGTGACACTTTCAGCCTCCAGGGCGTGGTAGTCCTCGTACACCTTGGGATCCAGCTCTGGTACGCCGTATTTGGTAAAGTCGTCGTAGGATTCCAGCATGATGGAGAGGACCGATACCTTTTGCTCTTCCGGAATATCCGCGTCCTCATAGGCGGAGAGGATGGACTGGGCCCGTTTCTCATCATAGCCGTCGGGAGGCGCATCGGAGGCGGACTTCACACTGTAAAGAAAGGGGTAGACGAAGCCCTTGGAGGTATAGACCTGTGTGGCCGACCAGCGGTTGATGAGAGCGTAATTTTCCGTGCGGTTATTGTAGATATCGTCGCTCTGTATGAGCGCAGAGAGGGGAAAGCACAACACCAGGGCCAGGGTAAAGCCCAGATACCGCAACCTGCCGCGGGGCCGCCACCTGGCACAGAAGTGGAGTGCCGCCCAGCCCAGCACCACCAGGAGGAGGGCGGCCGCCATGGTCTTGGTCAGAAAGAGCTGGTATTTCCCCGCCATGTTGCCCGCCTCCTTGAGGAGAAGCAAGTCCTCAAACATCAAAGGATCATTGCGGAACTGAAGCTTGAACCAGCTTGCTATGGTAAGGCCCAGTACGATGACAGCGGTGATGCCGTAGCTGAGGCCGGCCCGGCCCAGAAGAAAGTAGAGCATCAACCCCAGCAGCAGCACCGGCGCCAGATTCAAAAAGGCGATGAGGGGGTGCTGAAAATAACTCAGAATCATGGCCTTGCGGTTGACGACAGCGGCAAACAGAAGTGAGAGCCCGCCGATGCCCAAGAAGCTGCAGAAGACAAGCCCTATGTTCCAAAACCAGAACAGGAGCTTTTTCCACACAGGCCAGTGAGAGGGGGGACATGGCTGAAAAAGTGCAATTTTTTTCATAATATTTACCATTTCTTTACATTCGTAGAGAGAAAAAGGACATGGAGCGGCAGCCCTTGCTCTGGGCCGCCGCTCATGTCCGCTCAAAGACGGAGCTTCTGTGCAGGGTGGTCGGGTCAGAACGCCACGCCCCGGGTGATATAATCCTTCAGTTCGCTGATGGGCAGACGGACCTGCTCCATGGAATCACGATCCCGGACCGTCACACAGTGGTCGGCGGGGTTTTTTTCATCACCCACGGTCTGGAAATCCACCGTGATACAGAAGGGCGTGCCGATCTCGTCCTGGCGGCGATAGCGCTTACCGATAGAGCCGGCCTCGTCGTAGTCCACCATAAAGTCCTTGGAGAGCTGTGCATAGATATCCTGGGCGGCGGGCCCAAGCTTTTTGGAGAGAGGCAGCACAGCGCACTTGAAGGGGGCAAGGGCGGGGTGGAAGTGCATGACCACACGGGTGTCGTTCTTTTCGGCGTCCACCACCTCCTCGTCGTAGGCCTCCACCAGGAAAGCCAGCGTGACACGGTCGGCGCCCAGGGAGGGTTCGATGACATAGGGGATATAGTGCTCGTTCTTTTCCTGGTCGAAATAGGTGAGGTCCTTGCCGGAGTGCTCCTGATGCTGCTTGAGGTCATAATCGGTGCGGTCGGCCACGCCCCAGAGCTCGCCCCAGCCGAAGGGGAACATAAACTCAAAGTCCGTGGTGGCCTTGGAGTAGAAGGCGAGCTCCTCCGGCTCGTGATCCCGGAGGCGCAGATTCTCATCCTTGATGTGAAGGCTCAGCAGCCAGTCGTGGCAGAAGTTGCGCCAGTACTGGAACCACTCCAGATCGGTGCCGGGCTGGCAGAAGAACTCCAGTTCCATCTGCTCAAATTCCCGGATGCGGAAGATGAAGTTACCGGGTGTGATCTCGTTGCGAAAGCTTTTGCCCACCTGGCACACACCGAAGGGAAGCTTTTTCCGGGTGGTGCGCTGGATAGCGGGGAAGTTCACAAAGATGCCCTGAGCGGTCTCAGGCCGGAGGTAGACCTCGGTGGAAGAGTCCTCGGTGACGCCCTGATGGGTCTTGAACATCAGGTTGAACTTGCGGATATCGGTGAAGTCGGACTTTCCGCAGCCGGGACAGGTCACGTTGTTGTCCCGGATAAAGGATACTAGATCCTCGTTGGTCATGGCCTCCACATTGACGTCCGTCCGGCCCTGCTCCCCGCACCAGGTCTCAATGAGCTTGTCGGCCCGGTGGCGCATTTTGCAGGCCTTGCAGTCGATGAGGGGATCGTTGAAGGTGGTCACATGTCCGGAGGCCACCCAGACTTCCGGGTTCATCAGGATGGCGGCATCCAGGCCCACGTTATAGGGATTTTCCTGCACAAATTTTTTCCACCAGGCCCGCTTTACATTGTTCTTGAGTTCCACGCCCAGGGGACCGTAGTCCCAAGAGTTGGCAAGGCCGCCGTAGATCTCGCTTCCGGGATAGACGAAGCCCCGGCCTTTGCAGAGAGCGACGATCTTTTCCATGGTCTTCTCTGTGTTTTTCATCATAAGACACTCCTCATTTCACCTTAGATAGTATGGACGAAAACCAAAAAACGCCCTGAGCCATGAAGGCTCAGGGCGAACTTCTGTCCGTGGTGCCACCTGAATTCGGGGCCTGGAGAGGCTCCGCGCTCTTGCCCCGGTAACGGCGGGGTCCGGCAGGGCATTTCCGCCCCGCGGCTCATGGGCGCCTTGGGCGCGTCCCAGGGGGCCTCACACCTTCCGGCCCCTCTCTTCTGCTGGAGATCGCGCCTACTCTTCCCGGTCATTGCCAATGTTCTGGGGTATTTTATCATCTTTTTTTCACTCCGTCAAGGCCGTTACACTTTCTTTCCGCTTTGTCATCCAAATGTAACAACTGGAGGCGGGGCCAGTGCTATACTGAAAAAAACAGAAACGGGAGGTATCCAGATGAAACGACGGCTGATGGCCATGGGGCTGCTCCTTACGTGGGCCCTTGCCTGGGGCTCCTCCGCCCTGGCGGCGGAGGAGACGGAGGTGGAGGTCACTCTGAACGGATTTGAGATAGAGTTGGAGCACCCCATTTTGGCGTGGAAGGGGAGCACGATGGTCCCGGTGGAAGAATTTTGCCGGAGTCTGGGGGGAGATGTCCAGACCGCCTCCTGGGACAGCTCTCCCCTGCCCGGCGGCATCCTGTACCGTTGGGCCGAGGACGGCTCCGGTGTGCTCACGGTGGAATGGTATGACCGGACAGTGATCCTCACGCCGGGAAAAGAGGGTGCCGCGTTCCGGGACGGAGTGCTCTATGCCCCTCTGCGCCCCCTGGCGGAGGCGCTGGGGCTCACGGTGGAGTGGACTGGCGTGGTGGAGCTCTCCTATCCCAAGCGACAGGTATATGCCGAGAGTTTGGAGGAGCTGTTCAACGCAGTGGCTCCCGATACCGAGATCGCGCTGGCACAGGGGGAGTACTCCTTCGCGGACATGGATGTGGAGGCGATCCACAATCCTTATGTCCTGGTGGATTACGACGTATTTGATACCGCCACAGGGAAATACAATACCGGGGCGGTCTATCAGGTGGTCATCCAAAATGTCCGGGACCTGACGATCACCACCGGGAATTACCCGACGCCGACCCGGATCTCTACCCCGTGGGCCTACGCGGATGTGTGGCGGTTTGAAAACTGCCGTCGGATAGAGCTGGTGTCGGGAATCGCCGTCCACGACGTGGAGCCGGGCTTTTGTGCGGGCAATTGTGTGGAGCTGGAGAACTGCCGGGATGTCAACCTCCTCGAACTCACGCTGGATGGGAGCGGGGCCTATGGTCTGTGCGCCATTAACTGCCGGAATGTGGGCCTGTACAGCAGCGTCATCCAGAACTGCACTTATGGAGCGGTCAGTCTGTGGGATTCCAAGGACATAGAGCTTTTGAACTGCCGCATCCGCGACTGTACCGGGTGTTTCCACCTGCTGGAGGTCTGTAATACCTCCGATGTCCGTCTGTGGGAGTGCTACGCTATGGAGGGAAACTCCGCCGGTACTCTGGTAGAGAGTACTTACGGGAGTCAAAACGTGGTGTTTGACCGCTGCCATTTCGGAGAAAACGACTTTGGAGGGATAAACGGCTATGGCTGGCAGAGCTCCGGCGGCGCAGTGTTTGTGGACTGCACCGGGCTCAGCTGAGGAAGAGCTCCACGTCCTCCACAGTAAGGCCGCTTTGCAGAGCTAGATTGATCCCGAATCCGATGACCTTGGCCATGTCGGAGACCCTCTGATCGATATCCCGGGGCGTTACCATAAGGCTGCCGCCCTCCCCCGCCAGCGCGGCGGGGTCCAGCTCTCCCTTTCCGGCCTCCTCCAGAATATCGGCGGCCAGGGTGGCCCCGTCCACCACGGTGGGGACGCCGATGGCGATGACCGGAACGCCCAGGGTCTCCCGGTTCAGCGCCGCCCTGTGATTGCCCACGCCGGAGCCGGGGACGATACCCGTGTCGGCAAGCTGTACGGCGGTGCAGACCCGCTTGAGGCTGCGGGAGGCAAGGGCGTCCACCGCGATCACACAGGCGGGATGGATCCGTTCCGTCACCGCCCTTACCAGTTCACCGCTCTCCACGCCGGTGGTGCCCAGCACCCCGGCCGCCAGGGCGGCCACAGGGCGGAAAGCCCCGAAGTGCTCCGGCACCTGTTCCACCAAGTGGCGGGTGACCATCGTGTGGTCCGCCGCGCCTGGCCCCACCGCGTCGGGTGTGATGGCCCGGTTGCCCAGACCCACCACCAGAGCTGGAGCACCCTGGGGCAGCTTCAAAAGGCCGGAGAGCTCCCCGGCCAGCGCCCTGGCCGCGCGGGGAAAGGCGTCCTCCTCCCGCCTGGCCAGAGCGGAAAGATCCAGCGTAATATAGGTCCCCTGCGGTTTTCCCAAGGCCTGGACGCCGGCTTCATTGAGGATCTCCACCCGGGTCACCGGATAGCCCTCCCGCTCTTCCTCCCTCGCCCGCACGCCCTCCAGCTCCGTCTCGGCCTCCGCCGACTCGCTCCACAGCTCTCTGGCCTCCAAAGCCAGGTCCGTCCGCCGTTTCAGCATGGCAGCCCATCCCCCTTCAACGCAAGATATAGTAGTATCCTGCAAATTTACTTCTATTTTTAGCGTATGGGAGACAGATATTCAAAAATCGCAGAAAAAGTGAAAAAATAGGTTGCAATTTTCGGCTCGGGCTGGTAAAATAGATACCTGCACGGGCAGGACCCGTGAAATTTGAGATACCATCGGAGGAGGTGTTTGGTTTGCCGAATATCAAGTCTGCCAAGAAGCGCGTACTGGTCAACGAGACCAAGGCGGCCCGGAACAAGGCGGCCAAGTCTGCGCTGAAGACCCAGATCAAGAAGTTTGACGCCGTGGTGGCCGAAGGCAACCGCAGCGAGGCCGATAGCGTCTATAAGACCACGGTCAAGGCCATCGACAAGGCTGCTGCTAAGGGCCTGCTGCACAAGAACAACGCGGCCAACAAGAAGAGCGCCATGACCATCAAGCTGAACAAGCTGGCCTGAGTGGAACTTCTGCAAAACAAACCGCCTGCGAAAGCAGGCGGTTTTTGTGTCCCGAGACAGAAAGAAAAAGCCGCCCGAATGTAAATTCCGGGCGGCTTTTGTTTCCATCAGGTCTCGCGTTCCGTTCTGGTTAGGCACTCCAGTAGTCTGACCATCAGGGGAAGGTAGGTCCCCACAAAGAGGAAGGAGCCCAAGAGGGCTGCGGGCTTTTTCCATCGAAAGGGAACGCTTAGCCCCAAAAGGGTCCCCATGGCCAGGAGACAGACCTTCAGGGCGGCCATGTCCTCCAGATCCATATCCTTGAGCATGAGCCGCCCTGCGGCACACCAGTTTTTCAACATCAGGGGCACTCCTTTCCACGCTCCAGTTCCAATAGGGAACGTTTTAATTCCAGGCCGCCGGCATAGCCGGTCAGGGTCCCGTCCGCACCCACCACCCGGTGACAGGGAATAAAAATGGGGATGGGATTGCGGTGGTTGGCCTGTCCCACGGCCCGGACCGCCTTTGGGTTTCCCACAGCCGCTGCGATCTGCCCATAGGTCCGGGTCTCACCAAAGGGGATTGCCTCCAAGGCACGCCAGACTTGCCGCTGAAAGGGCGTGCCTCCATCCGGGGCCAGGGGGAAGGAAAAGGCTGTGCGGCGGCCCGCCAAATACTCCAGTAGCTGCCGCCGCGCCTCTGAGAGCACGGGCGTTTCGTGCTCCGCGATGCGGGGCGTCGGATCACCGGGCAGATACAGCCGGATGATATGGCCGGCTTCTCCACCGAGAAAAAAGGTCCCCAAGCGGCTGGGGACGGAGAGCAGCTCCACAGGAAACGACCTCCTTTCCACAGGGCAAAATAAGACGTCTCACAAAAAGTAACGTTTCCGGGCGAAGTGGACGATTTCCACTTCGATTCCCTCGGTGTCATAAAAAAAGAAAGCGTAGTAATCCGGGGTATATTCTGGGTAACACCTGGGTGGGGTCCGGATCCGCACGCCGGGAATGGCGCGGACCTGTGCAAAGAGACGGTCCACCTCCTCCCTGCTGTCGGCGGCAAAGGCCAGATGGTGCAGGGCTCCTGGTTTCCGGCGGCAGACGCCCTCTCCCGCCAGCTCAGGACGGGGACTGACGAGACCCAGGCTGAAATCAGCGGTGGCGTAATCGATCTCCGTGTGATCGAAATCCGGAAAATCTCCCCGGCCCTTATGCCTCAGATCAAAACCCAGCAGGGGCAGCAGTGCGTCGTAAAACCGCTCCGCCCGGGACAGATCGGAGACCGTGAGCTCCACATGGTCGATGTGGGGACGCATATCAGTCGTACCGCCGGATTACGGCCACCACCTTGCCCAAAAGCTGGGCCCCATCGCCGTCAATGGGCTGGTACTCCGGATTCTCCGGCATGAGCCAGACATGTCCGTCCTTCCGGCGCAGGGTCTTGACCGTAGCCTCATCCTCAAAAAGGGCCACCACGATCTCACCGTTTCGGAAGTGCTCCTGCTGGTGGACGACGACGTAGTCTCCGGGCAAAATGCCCGCGTACAGCATGGACTCACCGCGGACCCGCAGGGCGAAATGCTCTCCGGTCAGGCCGCCGGTGTCAAAGGCGAGATAGTCCTCGATGCACTGTTCGGCCAGAATGGGCGACCCGGCGGCCACATTCCCCACCACTGGTACCCGGTCGGCGGGGGGATCGGCCTCCGACGGCGGAAAACCGCCCGCCACCGTGATGGCCCGGGTTTTTCCCTCCGCCTTGGTGATGAGGCCCGCCGCCTCCAGCCCCTTCAGATGGAAGTGGACGGTGGAGGGGGATTTGAGCCCCACATGTTCGCCGATCTCCCGGACAGAGGGGGGATAGCCGTGATCCCGCTGAAAGGAGATGATATAGTCGTAGATTTGCCGCTGCTTTTCCGTCAGCGCCTTCATGGCGGCCCCTCCCTTGTATGGATTACTTGTATCATACCACACAACACACAAAAAGTCAAACAAGCGTTCTAAGAAATTTGGGGGATGCTGTTTACAGAAACTTCATTGACATTGCAGAGCACTCGTATTACAATATGTAAACATGCTAATCATAAGTAGGCTAACTATTTAAAAAAGAAGGAGGGTCTTTTCTATGGAGATGCGGGAAAACATGCCCGGCATTCTCTTTCAATCTGTAGAACGGGCCAGGAAGCAGGCCATTCAAACGGAATTGTCACGCAGGGGGTTGGGGACACTAGGACAGCCCATGATTCTGTTCCTGCTCAAGGACAAGGGGCGGGAGGGCCGGATTGCAGCCCAGAAAGAGCTCTCCGACGCCATGCATGTCTCCCCCGCCACGGTGGCCGTCTCCCTCAAGTCCCTGGAGCGGGAGGGCTATGTGGAAAAGCTGGCCGACGAGACCGACCAGCGCCGGAAGGCGGTGCGGCTCACCCCCAAGGGAGAGGCCGCCATCCAGAGGTGCGTCCAGGTCTTTGAGGCGGTGGACCAGAGCATGTTCGAGGGCTTTCGCCCCGAGGAGACGCGGCAGGCCTGCGGCTATCTCATGCGGATGCTCCACAATCTGCGGGGGGATCTTCCACCGGAAAGGATGAACTGTCAATGCTGAAAAAATTTCTTCCCTATCTGGGAGAATACAAAAAGTACGCCGTGCTCACACCCCTTCTCATGGTGCTGGAGGTACTCTGTGAGCTGGCGCTGCCCCGGTTTATGGCCAACATCGTGGATGTGGGAATTCCGGGCAACGACCTCTCCTACATTTTAAAAATGGGCGGCATCATGCTGGTGCTGGCCGTGGGCAGTATGCTCTGCGGCATGTTCGGCGCCAAGCTGGCCGCCGTGGCGGGCCAGGGCTTTGGCGCCAATCTGCGCCGGGGCATTTATAACAAGGTACAGGAGTTTTCCTTCGCGGACATCGACCACTTCTCCTCCGCCTCCCTCATCACCCGGATCACCAACGATGTCAATGCCATCCAGATGATGGTCACCATGGCGCTGCGGATGCTGGTCCGAGCCCCCGTGATGCTGGTGGCCGCCCTGGCCGTGTCCATCAGCATCAACGCCCGGCTGGCCATGGTCATGCTGGTGGCCATCCCCTTGCTGGTGATCGCTATCGGCGTGCTCATGAGTATGTGCAACCACCTTTTCCAGGTCCTTCAGACCCGCATCGACGCCCTGAACGGCACCGTGCAGGAGAATCTGGTGGGGATCCGGGTGGTGAAGGCCTTTGTCCGGGCGGGCTACGAGAAGACCAAATTTAAAAAATCCAACGACGACCTGACCAAGGCCGCCATCAATGTGGATATGCGAGTCATCGCCATGATGCCCATCATGATGATCGCCCTCAACGGCGCCACCGCCGCCGTGCTCTACCTGGGCGGCTCCACTGTGATGTCCGGCGGCATGCTCATCGGCGACCTCTCCTCCTTTATCACCTATATCTTCCAGATTCTGATGAGCGTCATGATGCTGGGAATGAGTCTGCTGCAGCTCTCCCGCGCCATTGCCTGCGCCCGCCGGATCGACGAGGTGCTGGAGACCGAGCCCTCCATTGAGGACGGCTCCTGCGGCGCCGACACGCTGCCTGCGCCCAAGGGCCAGGTGGAATTCCGCCATGTGGACTTCAAGTACCAGGCCGGGGGCACCGGGGAGAATGTTCTCACCGACATCGACTTCACCGTCCGCCCCGGCGAGTTCCTGGCTGTGGTGGGCGGTACCGGTACCGGAAAGTCCTCTCTGGTGAACCTGATCCCCCGGTTTTACGACGTCACCGACGGCGCTGTCCTGGTGGACGGGGTGGACGTGCGGGACTATCCCCTGGATGAGCTCCGCGCCCGCATCGGCATGGTGCTTCAGAACAACGTCCTCTTCACGGGCACCATCCGCGAGAATCTGCTGTGGGGCCGCCCGGACGCCACTGAGGAGGAGATGATCCAGGCCGCCAAGAATGCCCAGGCCTACGATTTCGTCATGGCGCTGCCCGACGGCTTCGGCACCCAGATGAGCCAGGGCGGCACCAATGTCTCCGGCGGCCAAAAGCAGCGGCTGTGTATTGCACGGGCCATGCTCCGGCACCCGGCCATCCTTATCCTGGACGACTCCACCTCTGCCGTGGATACCGCCACGGACGCCAAGATCCGGCAGTCCTTCAAGGAAAATCTGGCCGGCACCACGGTTATTATCATCGCCCAGCGCATCAGCTCGGTCCAGTCTGCGGACCGCATCCTGGTGTTGGACGACGGCCATATCAGCGACATCGGGACCCATGACGAGCTCATGGCCCGCAGCGAAATCTATCAGGAGATCTACCAGTCTCAGCAGGAAGGAGTGCAGGAATAATGGCGCAGCAGCGTGGTCCCGGTGGCCCTGGCCAGAGCCGGGGCGGCTTCCAGAAGCCGAAAAATCTGAGAAAGACCGTCTCCCGCCTGATGAGCTATCTGACCCGGCGGAAGTGGCCGCTCCTCATCGTCCTTTTGTGTCTGCTGGGCTCAGTGGTCACCAACATTGCGGGTTCCAGCTTCATCAACCTGGTCATCATCAACAACATTGCCGCGGGCCGCTATACCGGCGTGTCCGGTTTAGCGGCCGATGTGGGCAAGCTCATCTCCATCTATGCCGTGGGCTGGGTGGCCACTTACGGGCAGTCGGCCATCATGGTCCAACTGGCCCAGAGGGGAACCAACCGCCTGCGGAAGGATCTATTCGACCATTTGCAGACCCTGCCCCTATCCTACTTTGACCGCCATCCCCATGGAGAGCTCATGAGCCGCTTCACCAACGACGCGGACAATGTGCAGCTCGCCCTGGAACAGAGCGTGGTCTCCCTCCTCTCCAGCGTACTCATGTTTGTGGGCATCGTGGTGGTGATGCTGGTGGTGAGCCCACTGCTTTTCCTGGTGTCCGTGGTCACTCTGGGGAGCACCTTCGTGGTGTTCAAGGTCTTCGGCGGCCGCAGCCGGAGGTATTATCAGAAGCAGCAGGCCGACCTGGGCGCCGTCAACGGAAATATCCAGGAGACCATTGAAGGGCTGAAGGTGGTCAAGGCCTTCACCCACGAGGAGCAGGCCAAGACGCTCTTTGCACGGCTCAATGAGAATTACCGCGCCTCCGCCACCGCGGCCAACTTTTACTCCACCGCCATCATGCCCATCGCCATGAACATCATGAACATCGGCTATGCCCTGACCGCCGCCTTCGGCGGGGTGCTGTCCATCGCCATGGGTCTGCCGCTGGGCTCCTTCACCCTCTACCTCAATTATTGCCGGCAGGTGGGCCAGCCCATGAATCAGATCTCTCAGCAGCTCACCACCATTCTCTCCGCCCTGGCGGGCGCCGAGCGGATCTTCGAGTGTATGGACGAGGCCCCGGAGACCGACGAGGGCTTTGTGACCCTGGTCCCCGTGGTCCGGGACAGCGAGGGCCGGATGACGCCCGCGCCCCAGGGCGCCCATGTCCATGACTGGGCCTGGAAGGTGCCGGAGAATCCCCGCTTTGTTCTGGTCTGCGCAAGCAAGGATGCGCATGACGAACTGGTGGAGTGTGGGGAGGACGTGCCCGGCCACCTGTGGGCGTGGAAATACGTCAATAAGGACGATCCTGCCTTCGGGCTCCACCGCATCCGCGGCGATGTACAGCGGGAGGAGGGCTATGTGCTGGCCCAGCTCACCGGGGCGGTGCGCTTCCAGCATGTGGACTTCTCCTATGTGCCGGGCAAGCAGATCCTCCACGACGTGACCGTCTTTGCAAACCCCGGGCAGAAGATCGCCTTTGTGGGCTCCACCGGCGCGGGCAAGACCACCATCACCAATCTGGTCAACCGCTTTTACGAGATCCAGGACGGCGTCATCACCTATGGCGGTATCGACGTCAAGGCCATCCAAAAGGATGACCTGCGCCGCTCCTTGGGCGTGGTGCTCCAGGATACCCACCTCTTTACCGGCACTGTGATGGAAAATATCCGGTACGGGCGGCTGGAGGCCACCGACGAGGAGTGCGTGGAGGCCGCCCGCATCGCGGGAGCGGATTCCTTTATCCGCCGCCTGCCCCAGGGCTATGATACCATGGTCACCGGCGACGGCGCCAACCTTTCCCAGGGCCAGCGGCAGCTCCTGGGCATCTCCCGTGCCGCCGTGGCCGACCCTCCGGTGATGATCTTGGACGAGGCCACCTCCTCCATCGATACCCGCACCGAGCGCATCATCCAAAACGGCATGGACGCCCTGATGGAGGGGCGTACCGTGTTTGTCATCGCCCACCGGCTCTCCACTGTTCGGAACTCCAACGCGATTATGGTGTTGGAGGGCGGCCGCATCATAGAGCGGGGCGACCATGAGGAACTGATCGGCCAAAAGGGCCGGTACTACCAGCTCTACACCGGTGGGGCCGAATTGGAATAAAAAAGCCATTTTGTCTGCTGAAGGGGAGGTCCCGGTTATTCTAACCGGGACCTCCCCATTTTTCAGGCTGAGAATTGTTTTTTTCCACATTGACCGGTATAATGGTGGAAAACCAAGTCGATCCGGAGGGGAAACATGAGAAAAAAGAGACTGGTATCCGCTGTTCTGCTGGTGCTTCTGCTGGCGGGATGTGGACAAACCGGCGGGAAGCTGCTGCCGTCAGGCACGGGCCGAACGGATACGGCGGCGGCACAGGCGGAGCTGGACGTCCAGTTGGGCCTGCTGAAGGATGAGATCACCGCTGAGGAGCGCCGGGAGGCCCTGGATCTTTGGAGCAAGATACGGGCCATCCAGACAGAGCGCAAGGCAAAGGGAAACTACGAGCGCAGCGACTATGAATGGCGGCTCCTGCGGCGGCTTTCCGGGCTCTATGACGCCTATACCATCCGATATCTGGGCGGTGATGAGGAGGGGTTCGGCTACCGGAGCCCGCGGGAACGGACCTTGGCGGTCTACCAAATCGGGGCCGGCGACGCGCTGACGCCGGACCCGGCAAATGACCTGTCGGGCGGGGCCTGGAGCGAAACAGAGCTCCTGGGCCTGTGGGAGGAGATGTGTACGCTGCTGCCGGAGGGCGCCTTTGAGGGCTTTGACCAGTTCACCGTCTTTACCGACGGACCGGAGGAGACAGTGGCCTATGTCTGGGCGCTGGATGATGCTGGAGCGCGCTGGGAGATCGCTGTGGACCCTGCGGACGCGGAGGATCGGGAGTACTTTGTAGAGACGGTCCTCCACGAATATTTCCACTACCTATCTCTCAACGATACCCAGGTGATCTATACGTCGGAACAGACGCTGGATACCTACAATGAACCGGGTATGGTAACTCTGGCGGACTCCTATTTGAACGACTTCTACCAGGAATTTTGGACCGGCTATCTGGACGACTGTCTGGCCTGTGACGACACCTATAACTTTTTCCTCCGCCACTGTGACGATTTCATTACGCCCTATGCCTCCACAGATCCCTCGGAGGATATCTGTGAGAGTTTTGCTTTTTTTGTCCTTCGCCCCAGAGATTTTCGGGCAGACGAGGACGTATGGTCCCGAAAGCTGGACTTTTTCTACCAATATCCCCAGCTCGTGGCCTTCCGTGAGGAGGTCCGGGGCAATTTGGGGCTGGCGTGGGGGGAGTATTTTGAGTCCCGGCAGGAAGCGGATGCGGCCTGAAGATAAGAACGCGCGGCGGAGCAGGGTTTTTCGGCCCTGCTCCGCCGCGCGTTTGTCTGTCGAGGCCGGAAGCGCTCAATAGCGGTTCACCCAATTGGAGATGAGGAGCGTGGGGACCAGCCATGCGGCGAGAAAGACCACCATCTGTGCCGGGGAGATGGACTGCCAAGCGGAGACGAAGGTGAGATAAAAGGCCAGAAGCAACCCGATAACAGAGCCCAACACAGACAGCGCCGATGAGATGCGCACGGCGATCTTCAGCCGCTTGGCCCCCACCACGGCTTCGGAAAAGGGGCCCAGCCCCTCCCGGCACAGCACCGCCGTGATGCGGGGACTGTGCGGCGCGTCCGGATCGGAGAGCTCGGTGCGGCGCTCCACAGAGGGGAAGTCCATTTTTTCCACAGGGAGCTTGAACTTCTGCCGCAGCATGGCGGGGATGAGGTTAAAATCCCTGGTGCACAGCACCGGGGAGACATGGGCCCCTACCAGGGCTGAAATGGCCGGTGAGATGGTGCCGTGGAGGACATAGTTGAGGGCAAAGATACCGGCCAGTTCCCCGTCGATAGCGCAGAAGACGGCGTTTCTGACGTTGAGCCCTTGGGGTAGGGACACCTCCATCAGTGCCATAAAGGAGGCGGAGCCCACCAGAATGTGCTCGCCGCGGATATCGGCGGACAGCCCGCCACCCTCGTGGCGTTGGAAGCCGCTGCACCGGCGGTAGACCGCACCCTGTGCCCGGAGCAGGTCGTGAAAGATCTTGTCCAGGCCCGAGCCGCTCTCCCGGATGAGGGTGGCACAGACGGCCACCACCTTTTCCACGGAAAAGTCTCCAAAGACCTTAATGCCGTTGAGGGATACCATGCCGGGGGGAAAGAGGTCGGTGTCGGTGAGCAGGATGGCCCTGCCCGATCTAACCGCTCCGGACCAGCCCGCCAGGGCGGCTCCGCTGGAGGAGAGCCGCCGGGCCAGGGTCCGGTAGGGACGGGCAAAAATGAGCAGCCCGGAGAAGGATGCGGAGGCCGTCAGCGTGGCGGAGAGGCACCAGAGCAGGTGATCCCCTCTCCCCTCCCCCACCGAGGCAATGAGGGAGCAGAGAAAGCTGCCCAGCAGAAGCAGGGGGACGGAGATACGGAAGACCCGCTGCGCGCCGTCCTCCTCCTGGATCTGGCTTCCATAGCCGTGAATGGGGCCGGACCACTTGGCATAGGTGTCCCTTCCGTTCCAGCTCCTGGGATCCAGCGTCACCAGATAGGGGGTGGAGGCGGATGCCGCAGTCCGACAGGAGAGCCGCAGGCCCTGGCGCTTGGCATAGGTCCCCCACATGCAGCAGAAGAGGGCCAGCGCCGCGGCGGCGCTGTAAGGCAGGGTGTCCCGCTCCGGCATCCGCTCCAACTGTGTGAGGGCGTCCGCCAGCGTAAAGACACAGGCGAAGGCGGCGGCGGTGTCCGCCCCGGGCCGAAACAGAAAGAGCTGCACCAGGCCGCGGGCCAGGACGTCGATCCCCAGCACCATGGACACGGCCAGCAGCCCGGCCGAGCACCAGACCTGGAGGGGGAAGGAGCCCTGGAGCGCCCCCGGCAGGGGCAGGAGGAAGAAGGGCGCCAGCGCCATCCAGAGGAGCGGCAGGGTTAGCAGAAAGACCAGCGCCGTGCGGAGCCGCAGCAGGCCCAGGCCCTTGCCGTACCGCCCGGCCAACTGGCCGGGCGGCAGATCCGGCGGCGGCTCCGGCGCCTTTCGGGGCTTCCGCTCCCGTGGACGGGGCGCCTCCTCGTCGTCGTCCTCCTCGTCCACGCCGGGGATGAGGCGCTCAAAGCGGACGGTCTCCTCTGAGACCTCCTTCCCCTCATCCTCAAACATCTTCTCGGCGTATGCATCCGCTTTCCGCTTCAGATGCTCGATGCCCGCCTGAAGGGGCGGCGTCTCGTCCTCGGGAAACTCCAGGACCTTTTCGGAGACGGGGGGCTTTTTGGGCTTCCCCGGCGGCGGAGGCGGGGGAAGCTCCTCCTCCGGAGCCTCCTCCCCCTCTGACGGCGCCTCTTCCGCAGGCGGGTCCTGGGCGCGCATGCCGGGAAAAGGCACCACGTTCTGAGGCGGAGGCGCATGCCGGGCCTCCGGCCAGGGGAGGTCGGGACCTCCGGCGGAGGGGGCGTCGTCCCTCTGCCCTCCGCCGCCGAACTCGGCCAGGATCTCCTCCAGGGAAAATTCCGGGCTGCTATTCAGTTCATCGTCCCGGTCTTTTGACATATCGGACTTCCTTTTGCGTTTGATATCAGCCCAGCCGCTGGCGGACCGCCTCGTAGAGCAGGATGGCGGCCGCAGCGGAGGCGTTGAGGGAATTGAGCTTGCCCCGCATGGGGATACTGACCTTAAAATCGCAGCACTCGGCCACCAGACGGCCCATTCCCGCGCCCTCGCTGCCGATGACGATGGCGGCGGGACCCTTCAGATCCGCGTCATAGAGGCGGGTGGTACCGTCCGCCTCGGCGCCGAAGACCCACAGGCCCTCCTCCTTGAGCTCTTTGAGGAGGGCGGGCAGGTTGGGCACCCGGGCCACCGGGACGTGGGCCACCGCACCCGCCGAAGTCTTGGCCACGATGGCGGTGAGCCCGGCGGAGCGGCGCTTGGGGATGATGATGCCGTGGGCGCCGGCGCACTCCGCGGTGCGGATGACCGCCCCCAGGTTGTGGGGGTCGGAGAGCTCATCGCACACCACCACCAGGGGGGGTTCTCCCTTCTCACGGGCGGCGCTGAGAATCGCATCCACCGTGGCATACGCCCGAACGGCGGCCATGGCGATGACTCCCTGATGGGAGTGGGTGAGGCTCATGCCGTCCAGCTTCCGCCGGTCGGCCTCCACCACCACAATGCCCTTGCCCCTTGCCGTGGAGGCGATGTGCCCCAAGGCCGCGTCGGTCTCTCCACGGGCGAGATAGATCTTATCGATGGGGGTCCCGGCCCGCAGCGCCTCGATCACGGCGTTGCGGCCTTCGATGATGCCGTCGGCCTCCGCCATGGGCTCCGGCCGGCCCGTCCGATGTTCTCTCATGCTGGCTTGTCCTGCCTTTCCATTCAATCAGCAAACAGTATACCATATTTGGTCGCCGATAAAAAGAGAGAATACGGACCCATTCACAGAAAGTTTACCGCCCGTTTTCTTGTTTTTTAAGGTGTGGTGTGGTAAGATACAGACAAACTTGTTATGAGAAAAGATAGCAGGCGAATTGTTTCCAAAAAGGAGGACACGCCTTTTGAATCAGAACAGCGGCGGTAAGGGCCCCTCATCCAATAAGAATATGATGGGCATTGTCTCCATCATCCTCTGGGCTCTTGTGATTACTCTGATGGTGAACTTCCTGTACACCTCTATGTCGACCTCAAAATCCACCAAGATCAGCTACAGCGAGTTTCTCCAGATGGTGCGGGAGGACAAGGTGGAGCGGGTACTGCTGGAGAGCAACAAGTACACCATCTATCCCAAAGAGGAAAAAAAGCCTTCGGCGTCCACGCCTCAGGACACCTCTCAGCCGGAGGTGACCCCGATACCGGGGCTGGAAAATCTGGAGGAGGTGGCCGGCGCCGTCCGGTCTGAGCGCGGGGACGGCGACACCTATTACTGCGCCCCCATCGCGGATGACCGGCTGCTGGACATCCTGGACGAGCACGGCGTGGGCTATGAGGCTCCCTATATTGAGCAGCTCTCCCCCATCATCGAGTTCCTGCTCACCTGGATCCTGCCCACGGTGCTGATGATGGTGCTCCTCTCCTTCCTCTTCCGGAACATGTCGTCCAAGATGGGCGGCGGTCTGGGCGGCGTGGGCAAGGCCAACGCCAAGGTCTACGTGGAGAAATCCACCGGTGTCACCTTTAAGGATGTGGCCGGTCAGGACGAGGCCAAGGAATCCATGGTGGAGATCATAGATATTCTCCACAACCCGCAGAAGTATACCGAGATCGGCGCCAAGCTGCCCAAGGGCGCGCTGCTGGTGGGCCCCCCGGGCACCGGCAAGACGCTGCTGGCCAAGGCCGTGGCCGGCGAGGCCAACGTCCCCTTCTTCTCCATCTCCGGCTCCGATTTTGTGGAGATGTTCGTGGGCGTGGGCGCCTCCCGGGTCCGGGACCTCTTCAAGGAGGCCAGCAAGATGGCCCCCTGCATCATCTTTATCGACGAGATCGACACCATCGGCAAGTCCCGGGACAACCGGCTGGGCGGCAACGATGAGCGGGAGCAGACCCTGAACCAGCTTCTGGCGGAGCTGGACGGCTTTGACCCCAGCAAGGGCGTCATCGTCCTGGGGGCCACCAACCGGCCCGAGGTGCTGGACCAAGCCCTGCTGCGTCCCGGGCGCTTCGACCGGCGCATTACCATCGACCGGCCCAATCTGGCCGGGCGGCTGGCCACGCTCCAGGTCCACACCCGGAGGATCAAGCTGGCCGAGGACGTGGACCTCCGAAAGATCGCCCTGGCCACCGCCGGCACTGTGGGCGCAGACCTTGCCAATCTGGTGAACGAGGCCGCCCTCCGGGCGGTGCGTATGGGCCGCAAGACGGTGAACCAGGCGGATCTGCTGGCCTCCTTTGAATTCGTCATCGCAGGCAGTGAAAAGAAGAATTCGGTGCTCACTGAGTTTGAGAAAAAGCTGGTGGCCTATCATGAGGTGGGCCACGCGATGGTGGCCTATAAGCAGAAGAACGCCGAGCCGGTGCAGAAGATCACCATCGTCCCCCACACCGAGGGCTCTCTGGGTTATACCCTGCTGATGCCCGAAGAGGATAAGACGAACCTGCGTACCAGGGATGAGCTGATGGCCAAGATCACCGTCTCCATGGGCGGGCGCGCCGCCGAAGAGGTGGTGCTGAACACCATGACCAACGGGGCCTCTCAGGACATCCAGGAGGCCACCAATATCGCCCGAAACATGGTGGCCATGTACGGCATGAGCGAGGAATTCGGCATGATGGCCCTGGGCTCCGTCCGCAATCAGTACCTGGACGGCGGCTATGGGCTGGACTGTGCCCAGGAGACCGCGGCTCGCATGGACAAGGCGGTCAAGGACCTGCTGGACCAGTGTTATGGGGCCGCTGTGGCGCTGCTCCGGGACAATCTGGAGGACATGCACAAGGTGGTGGCCTATCTGCTGGAGAAGGAGACCATCACCGGCGGAGAGATGGTGGCCATCATCGAGGGCCGGGACCCCACCCAGGTGGAGGACGCCTATGCTTCCACCCGGGCCGTGCCCCAGAGCGATGAGCCTCCCGCCAGAAAGATCCATATCTTTGATGGGAGCCAGGACGCGGGGGAAACGCAGGAGCAGGAGTCGTTCCCCCAGGGGAGCGACCCAGGCTGGCCGGAGCCCGGCAAGGACGACGATGAGCTCTGATCAAACAAAAATACCGGGCCTGTCCACACGGACAGGCCCGGTATTTTTGTTCTTACAGCGCGGCGATGTGGCGCTCCACCAATTTGAGAAATTCCAGATCACTGGAAAAGGCGTCGGGCTCTCCGCCGCAGAGCCAGTCCACTGTGCCCTGCCAGGTGGCGTTCTGCCTGGTGAGGACATGGAGGATGAAGGTGGCCCGCTTTCCGGAGGCGGCGCTGACCTCCTCCGGAGACATAGCCCCCTCAGGCAGCACGCCGTCGCTGCGCTCGGGGAGCTTGTCGGGGGAGAAGGTGCGGATACGCTGGAAAGCCTGGGGAAAGTTCTGTGCCTCCAACAGCTCCTCCAATTGGAGGAGCAGCCCGCCCAGGTCCAGAAATGCCATGGGCGAGGTCAGGCGCTGGCTGTAAACTCGCCCGGAGACCCGGTTTCCGGCGATGTCGTCCACACATACGCGGATCAAGCCGTTTTGATGGTTCAGCTTCATGAGAAAAGGTGCCCCCTCTTGCGATCGATCGGTCAAAGACTGCTCAGCCGTTTTTCCAGCCAGTCCGGGTTGGACGCATGGCGGAGGGCGGTGTCCCGGGAGACCCGGCCCCCCCGGACCAGTTCCAGGATGCTCTGGTCCATGGTGATCATTCCCAGCGCCCCGGAGGTGGAGATGACGCTGTCCAACTGAAAGGCCTTGGACTCCCGGATCATGTTCCGTACCGCCGGGGTCACAGTCATGACCTCGAAGGCGGGAATCAGCGTACCGCCCTCGGCGGCGAGGAGCTGCTGGGAGACCACACCCTCCAGCGCCAGGGCAAGCTGTGTGCGGATCTGCCGCTGCTGCTCCGGCGGAAAGGTGTCCACGATGCGGTCCACCGTGTTGGCAGCTCCGATGGTGTGGAGGGTGGAGATGACCAGATGCCCCGTCTCGGCGGCGGTCACGGCGGCCTTGATGGTCTCGGCATCCCGCATCTCCCCCAGGAGAATGACGTCGGGAGCCTCCCGCAGGGCGGCGCGGAGAGCGGCCTCATAGGAACGGGTATCGGTGTAGAGCTCCCTCTGTGTGACCACGCTCTTTTTGTGCTGATGCAGGTACTCCAGAGGGTCCTCGATGGTGATGACATGGGCCTCCCGGGTGGTGTTGATGGTGTCCACCAGACAGGCCAGCGTGGTGCTCTTGCCGCTTCCCGCCGGACCGGTAAAGAGGACCAGACCGTGGGGAAAGTTGGCGAAGGCCATCACGTTTTCAGGGATGCCCAGCGCCCTCCAGTCCGGGAGGGAAAAGGACACCACCCGGATGACCAGGGCCAGGGAGCCGCGCTGACGGAGGGCGTTGACCCGGAAGCGGGAGAGGCCGGGGAGGGCGAAGGAAAAGTCGTCGTCTCCGGTCTCCAGAAAGCGTTCTATGGGGCGCGCGGCCAGAGAATAGAGCTCCTCCACCAGGACCCGGGTATGTTCGGGAAAAAGGCGCTCCCCCTCCCTGCAGATATGGCCGTTCACCTTGTAGGACACGGGCAGACCGGCGATCAGCAACACGTCGGAGGCCTCGCGTTGGACGGCCTCACGGAGGATTTCGTTGAGGGACATAGCAGACTCTCCTTCTACGCGCCCGGCAGGGCGCCGTTGAAAACAGGCAGATGCTCCCCCTCCAGGTCCTCTCCCTCCTCCCGGGCGAGAACGACTTCCCAGGCCAGGATCGAGACGGCGCCGTCCTCCTCCCGGAGGAGGTGGATATAAAGGGATTGGGACTGGGTCATGGGAAGCGTGGCCTCCAGCTCCGGGTCGGTGTCCCGGCGGAATGCGTCGAGAAGTCCCGCGGCCTCGCTGTCCGCGGCATAGTAGGCTGAAACCGTATCCGCGTTGGTCCGGGAGAGGGCCAGATCGGCCCGGGCGGAGGTATAGGTGAGGGCGGAAAAGACCGCCAGGATCAGCACCAACAGCACCGTGAGCACAGTGAGCACCCCCACGCCGATGGGGGAGGAACCTTTTTCTCTCATGGGGCAGCCTCCTCCTTCCGCACGGTCAGGGTGTAAAGCGGCACAGGATCTTCCATGGGAAAGCTGGAGAAGACAGATATCTGCACCAGAGCGCCCTCCTCGGAAAGTGAGACGCTGTACTCGGGTACCGAGGATTTCAGTAACGGGTCAAGGGTGGAGGTATCCGGCGTGCCGTCTGTAAAATAGCTGCTGTAGACGGGCAGTCCGGCGCGATAGCGTTCGGCGGCGTCCTGGGCGATATAGACCGCCTCTGTGAGCTGTGAGCTCTCCCGGCTCATGATCCGGGCCTGAGAGAGCAGTGTGACGCAGACCACGGCACACAGGGAGAAAATGATAAAGTCGCAGATGAGCTCAATGAGCAGAAGGCGGGAACGGGGCGTTGTCCTCACAGCGCACCCACCTCCTCCCGGAGCCCGCACCGGGGAGACAGTGAGACTGTGGCCCTCTCCCCGTTCGGGGCCGTAACAGTAAGGGTGAGGAGTCCGCCTTCAGAGGAAAGGGTCAGGCTCTGGAGCTCCAGGACAGGGATGCCGTCCTCAGGTAGCAGGCCGGAGCCCGCCTCGGTATAGAGTTCCCGGAGCTGCCCGTCCAGGCAGTAGAGGATGGTCACGTACTCGGTACCGTCCAGATGCTCTGTGAGGGCCAGCGCGTCGGAACCGCCGAAGGTGCCCACCGCCACGCGGCCGGTCCCATCCGCCTGACGGATCTGATTCACCAGATAGCTCAGAGCGGTGCGGCGGGTGAAGTTCCGGTCGGATTCAGCGGTGGTGGAGCGGTAGACGCCGCTGGAAAGGAGGGCAAGCCCCATGGCCAGCACCGCAAAAAGGCCGCACAGGACAAAAACGGCGGCGGAGCGCAGGGCGCTGTGAGAACCATTCATAATGAGATCACGCGCTCCTTTCTGGAGAAGGATGGGGCGATGCGCGCCCGAGCCGGCGGGCGGACGGGACTCATGCGCCGCTTAAGGGGACGATGGTGATGTCGGGCATCAGGTTGGAGGCAATATAGATGTAGTCCACACGGAAGCGGTCGGCATCCACAGAGACGCCGTAACGCTCTTCCAGATGGGACAGATCCTGCGGGTAAGCGCCCTCCAGCGCATAGCACTGCACTGCCGCCCGGCGGACAGACTCCTCCGCCAGCGCCAGCGCCTCCTGATCCGCCCGGGCGCCCAGCGTCCCGGCGAGCAGGAACAGGACCAGGGGGACACAGATCAGCAGCAGGAAAACGGGCAGGGCCCAAGTAAAAAACCGTCTCATAGCCTCAGCCTCCAATGGCGGAGAGGACCCCCAGCAGCGGGAGCATCACGGAGAGGAGGACAAGGCCCACCGCCGCGCACAGGACGATGACCAGAAGATACTCAAAGCGGGAGAGCAGACGGCTCAGGCGCTCATCGGCTTCGGCCTGGCAGCGCCGGGCCAGCTCGGCCATGGCCTCCTCAGACACGCCGGTGCGGAACCCGGCGGAGAGCAGCCCGGCCTGGAGACCGGTGAGTACGCCTGCGTCCTCCACCGCACAGGGAAAAGAGGCTCCCTCCGAGACGCGGCGGCGGCAGTCCAGGAACCGTTCGGCCAGAGGGGAGCCCTCCAGCAGCTCGGAGGTCCGCTCCATGGCCTCGTCCAGGGGCAGTCCGCTCTGGAGCATCAGGGCCATGGCGGAGGAAAAGCGTCCGCGGGCCACGGCCTCGGCCGTGGCGCCCCGGGAAAAGAGGCGGACGCCCCGCTCCCCGCGGAAAAAGAGGAGCAGCGCCACCGCGCCCGCCAGCAGAAGGCCGGAGAGGATATAGGCGATGATCTGACCGGTGGAGCCGGAGCCCAGCAGCGCGGCGGCCACCGGGGAAAGGCCGGCCCCCAATTGGGAAAATACCTGGGAAAAGACGGGCAAGACCCGGCTGACCAGCACCAGGAACACTAGGGCGATCAGGGCGGCCATGACGGCGGGATAGGTCACCGCCCGGCGGATGGCGTCCAGGGTGGCGGATTCCCGCCGGTAATAGTCCGAGAGGGCGGAGAGCACCTGGTCCAAGCGGCCGGAGAGCTGGCCGATCTCCACCATCCGGAGCAGATAGGGGGGAAACGTGCCGGCGGCCTCCATGGCGCTGGAGAGGGGGACCCCTTCCGAGAGCGGCCCCTGCAGCTGGGTGAGCGCCGCCTTCACTCTGGGGGGCTGGCCGTCCTCCAGCAGGAGGCCGGCGCACTCCGTCCAGGGGACGCCCGCCCGGCTGAGCAGGGAGAGCTGCCAGCACAGGACGGAGAGCTCGTCGGCGGTGAGGGATCTGGTTGTCCTGGAACTCTGTTCGTTCATAGCGCACCTCACAGTTGCCATATGGGACAGGAAAACGGGCGGCCTGCTGCCGCCCGGTCTCCCGGCTGCTTAATAGGCGTACTTCTGGCTGTAGTTGCTTTCGTCGGTGACATATTTCATGATGGAGTTGCTGCGCTTTCCGGTGGAGGTAAAGGTGGGGTCCATCAGGGTCCAGTTCTCCCCGTCGAAATAGATCACCCTGTCCACCCAGCCCACGCCCTCAATGTACACGTTGATCCAGGCGTGATAGATCTCCCCGGCATAGCCCACCACCAGCTTGCAGGGGATGTTCTGGCTGCGGAGCATGGCCGACATCACAGCGGCGTAGTCAAAGCAGATGCCCTTCTTGGCCTCTAGCACCTTGTCCACGTCGGGGAGGTAGCCGCTCTGCACGGTGGCGGCCTTGTCATAGTCATAAGTGAAGTGGTCCACCACGTAGTCAAAAACGGCCGTCACCTTGTCCAGATCGCCGCTCTTGTCCTTGCACAGTTCCGCGGCCATAGACACGGTCTGGGAGCCGGAGGTGTAATTTACAAACTGGTTGGGATAGAGGAAGGGGAGAAAATCGTTGCGCAGGGTCATGGTCACGGAGGTGGAGTAGGCCTGGGCGTATTTGGTGCCCGAGGTGTTCTCAAAGACCTTCACCGCATAGGTGCCGTCCCCCTCGGTAAGCGGAAAGGTCTCGGTCGTCCCGGCATTGTTGAGGTCATAGGTTGTAAGTTTTCAGAATAGTTGAGAAATATAGGCCGGTCAAGGAGTTTGATATGAAATATCCCGAAAAAACACGGGAACTGGCCTAAAATCAAGGCATTCGAGCGATAAAAGAGTGAAATTTCAAGCAAGAAATTGTAGTCCTGTGAAAATGGGATTGCAATTTCTTTTTTTTATTTTTTTACTCTCACCAGGCCCACGGCGGGCGGATCGGTCGGGGATTTTAAGAAAACCCTTTAAGAGCGTTTAAGCGGGCGGGGCGGCGGACAGGGCGCGGGCGCAAAAAGCTCGTATTTACTAAGGCTTGCGGGTTTTAAGAAATACAAAAAGACCTTTTAAGCGGGGCGCGGGCCGGGCGGCTTCTCCCCTGCTTGAAAGGTCTTTTTCTTTGTTTTGGAGCATGGAAAGCCCGTGCATTTTCTGCACGGGCTAAAAAATCATGCACGCGCCCCGGAAATAGGGGCTTTGCGGGCGCGTTGCCCTGAAATTGTCCGGGCCAAAATGCACGGGCTAAAAAGGCCCAACAAGGAGAATTTAAGAGGCTCTTAAAAGGGCCAAAAGGAGTGAACAAAACAGGCACCCCATGCAGACCCCGTAACGAAATGCGACGGGGTCTGTGAAATACCGACTCCTTGATTTCAGAAGTGCATAGCAGTTCATACCCTCATCTGGATGGTAGTACTCTGCAAAATGAGGAGCACCTATTCTAAAGGTTTCAATCAGGTTTACACCCTCGCGGTGGGCGGTAAAATACCGCACACCTATAGTCTAACGAAATTCGTGATTTTCTCACAAAGCAGTCACAGGCCAGAAGATGCGTGGTAGCCTGTCCATGTGGAAACAAGGAGCCATGCTCATTCCTTTTTAGCAGCGCCATCGCTGGTGAGGTGTTCCACATCAACCGCCACATTCCGGATCATGGAGATGGCTGTCTGCCTCTTGGCAGCGTCCTTTAGGTTCAACACACTGCGGAGCTGCACCAAAATGGTGAAAACGGCCTGCTGCTCCTCGGCAGAACAATCCTTCAGCGTATCGTTCAACTGGCGCAGCTGATCGGGGAAGCTCGCGCGGATCGCCGCCATTATTTCTGGATCTTCCCAAGAATATTCGGGAGCGCGCTCACTGCTCTCCCCGCGCAGATATTCGCCAGTTACATTGAAATATCGCTCCAGCACAGCCATTGCCTTAGAATTTGGCTCTCGAAGTCCATTTTCATAGTTGATAATCGAACGAAGCGGGAGTCCAACATTCTGAGCAAGTTCTCGTTGTGTCAAACCAGATTCTTTCCGAAGCATTTTTAGGTTTTCAGCGATAGACATATTCAACACCTCACAATAAGGAGAGTATATCATTACTTTTCCACTTGGACAATAAAAATTCAAAAAATCCCTTGACTTACCCAATAGGAAAACATATAATAAGCATATAGTTACCCATACGGATAATAAGAGGAGGTTTAAATATGTACCTAACTCCCAAAGTCGCAGAGATCCGTGAAAGGCGGCTGGCCGCGAACCTCTCCCAGCACGGCCTGTCGCTGAAAGCGGGCCTGGGCGGTCAGGCAATCAACCGCATTGAGCGCGGCGAAACTGTTACAGTCCATCCGTTGCGAGCCAGGGAAATCGCCAAAGCCCTCGATTGTGGGGTTGAGGATATTTTCACAGATGCGAAAGGAGCCTGAGTATGGAGCGCAAAGATTTTATACCAATTTTAGAGTGTGCCTTGAAGTGTTCAGATGAAAGTATCATTGAGGTTTCTCAAAATCCCGCCAACGACAATGAGATCCGTGTTTTTCAGGATGATGGCTCAGGCGGCTGCTGTATTATCGTTGGAATTGGAGAGGCTCCTCTGTTGAATGTTTTGGCTCTGGTATCTCTCGCAGTCATAGAAGATCACCGTGAAAACCAGGATCACATGGCAAGTTCAGACAAAGCACAGATGCCATCACAAGTAGATCAGAAGAAAGACATCCAGCAGCTACACCTGCAAGCGATGCATCAGGCCATCTCCCTCACCTTTGAACGCGCCCTGAAAAGCGACCTATACCTGCAAGCGGCCAAAAGGGGGAAGGATGATTTCTATTTCCTGCTGGACAGCAACAGCGCCATGCTCGCTGACTCAGTCCTCGGACTGTATCAGCGAATTTTCAACAAAATCGTCAATGTTGATCCCAGCCTCCAATAGGCTTGCCCGGAGTTGACGGTGGTACTCGTTGAGTGCGCCCGCCACAAGGCCAAGCACATAGTTATGCAGCAGTTCTGGCTCAGAGAAGCACTGCGGGTAAAGCGGCCTTGAGATGTTTTTTGAGCGGCAGTACTTATCGACATACTGATCGGCCTTTTTCTGCGCCTTCGTCATAATCATGAGCCGACTGAAGGCATCCGAACTATTAACATTCATTTTGAAACCTCCTTGTTTTCTTTTCATGATACCACAAGACAGCCGAAACCGCCAGAACCTGGCGGTCTTGCGGGGATGACCTCCCGTGACTGACGAGGCAGGTTACATATCGCCAGAGATGGTCAACAAAGGCAGGTGAAGGAAAGTGGGAATCCAACTGACGACGCGAGAAGTGGCAGCATTGTATGACAAGCACGAAAGCACAATTCGTCGCTGGGCTGAAACTGGGAAAATCCCTTCTGAAAAGGTTTTGAACAAGTTCAATTCCCCGGAGTATTTTTTCCTGGTAGATGACCTTTCACCAGCTCAGCAGGAGAAATACTTCGCTCAACTAAAGGCCAACCTTCCAGAAGTCAGTCTCCCGGAAGATGCAAAGCCGAGGGAAGCCAAGCCGCTGGACACCTATTCCGCTGAGGAACAGGAGGAGATCGCCTTCTGGATCCGGCTGGTGAATAAATGGCAGGACTACCGGAACAAGCCGGGGGCCAACAAGACCGAGGTGGACGCGCGCTTCGGGCAGTGGTGCAGGCTGGAATATCCAGAGCGGGCCATTTCCGTAGATACCCTATACCGCCGCTGGAACGCGATGAGGGCCAACGACCTGGACGGCCTCATCGACAAGCGTGGCAAGTGGAAGAAGGGCAAGAGCAGCATCCCGGATCCCATGTGGCAGGCGTTTCTGTACTACTTCCTGGATGAACGGCAGCACCCGCTGAAAAAGTGCTACGAGTACACCAAGCTGGAGATGCAGATGAGCTTCCCGGAGCTGGTGGGGGATATGCCGAGCTACACGACCTTCTACCGCAGGGCGCAGGCGGACATCCCGGAGCCGCTGAAGGTGCTGGGACGGGAGGGAGAGAAAGCCTTCCGTGACCGCTGCGCCCCGTATATCCGCCGCACATACAAGGACATCGCCAGCAACGAGTGGTGGATCGCCGACAACCACACTTTTGATGTGATTACGATGGGTGAGAACGGTCAGCGCCACCGGCTGTACCTGACGGCCTTCTTCGACGCCCGGAGCGGGATCTTCACCGGGTGCCATGTTACGCTGAACCCCTGCTCCCAGGCAACGCTGATCGCACTGCGGAAGGGCATCCTGAAGTACGGGATCCCGGAGAACATCTATGTGGACAATGGCCGGGAGTTCCTGACCTTCGATGTGGGCGGCCTGGGCCACCGCAAGAAGAAGGCCAAGGACGGCCAGGAGCGGTTCGAGCCGCCCCCGGTGTTCGAGCGGCTGGGCATCCACATGACCAACGCCATTGTGAAGAACGCAAAGGCGAAGATCATCGAGCGGCGCTTCCGGGATGTGAAAGACCACCTCTCCCGCCTGTTCGACACCTTCACTGGGGGAAATGTGCTGGAGAAGCCGGAGAGCCTGAAATCCATTCTGAAGGACGGCAGGATCCCGCTGGATTCCACATTCACCGAAATGGTGGAGGAGCTGCTGGACTGGTACTTCAACCAGCAGCCCTACGGCGGAGAGGTGGCCGAGGATGAGGGCAAGCCCCGCCAGCAGGTGTTCAACGAGAACCTGCACACCAAGCGGGTGGCCAGCGCGGAGGACTTGAACCTGATGCTGATGCGGAGCAGCCGCGCGCAGAAGGTCACACGCCGGGGCGTACACCTGGACATCGCGGGGAAGCGCATCGACTACTGGAACGACGATCTGGTGTTCCATTACCTGGGCCAGCAGATCTATTACCGATACGACCCGGACGATTTGAGCGAGGTGCGGGTGTACGACCTGCAAGACCGCTTCATTATGAGCGTCCCCGCCGACAATACGGCGGTGCTGGCCTACGGTGCCAGCAAGGAGGAGGTCAAGGAGGCCATGGCCAAGGTGCGGCGCATGGAGCGCATCACCAAGGAGGCCAAGAAGGTCAGCACCTTCCCGGCCTTCGGGCGGCATACGGCGCTGGAGCTGGTCATGGAGGCCGCCCACGCGAACAAGACCGCCCGGATCATCCCATCCGCCGACCCGAAGGTGCTGGCGCTCCAGCGGCCTGATGAGGAGCCATTGCTGAAGGCGGTGGCTGGCGGCCCGGATCTGGACACGATGAACCGAAATGCAATGAAACGAAATGGAGGAGCCGATCATGAGTAAGGAATACAACGGTGCGCTGCAGGCGCGTGTGGAGCAGTTTCTGAAGGAAAAGGGCATCAGTCAAGCCAAGGCCGCCCCGCTCATGGGCATCAGCCAGACGGCGCTGAGCCAGTACCGCCGGAGTATGTACGACAACGGCGACATCGCCGCCCTGGAGAGCAAGCTGGAGGAGTTCTTCCGCACCCAGGAGGAGCAGGAGGCCAGCACGGAGAAGGCCCTCCCCTACCGCCCCACCCAGGACTACATTCCCACCTCCATCTCGGAGGATGTGTATAAGCTCATCCGCTACTGCCAGCTGGAGAAGGGCATGGTCATCATCCACGGGGACGCGGGCATCGGCAAGACCAAGGGGGCCGAGCGTTTTGTACGGGAGAACCCCACGGCCAGCGTCTACATCCAGGCCACGCCCAGCACAGGCACCCTGGGGAACCTGCTGAAGGTGCTGGCGCGGGCGCTGAAGGTGCCGGAAACCCGGAGCAAGCTGGACTTGACGCTGGCCATCCGGGAGAAGCTGGAGGGCACGAACAAGGTCATCATCATCGACGAGGCCCAGCACCTGCAGCTGCGCGCCCTGGAGGAGATCCGCAGCTGGGCGGACGCCAACCCCATCACGGGACAGCAGGGCGTAGGGATCGCGCTGATCGGCAACACCGAGGTCTACACCCGGATGGTGGGCAAGCAGGAGGCACGGTTCGCGCAGCTGTTCTCCCGGATCCGCATGAACGGATACTACAGCACCAGCAAGGTCACGAGCGAGGATGTGGAGAAGCTGTTCCCCAAGCTGGCCGAGGAGAGGCGGAAGAAGGAGCTGACCTTCCTGCACGGGATCAGCCAATCCAAGTGGGGCGTGCGAGGCGCGGTAAATGTCTACAACAACGCGGTAAACAACGAGGACATCAGCTACGATGGGCTGTACGCCATGGCGCGTACCATGGGCATCGGCTTGGTGTAAGGGGGTGACTGTATGACAGCGGTGGCGGTAACGGCAATCATCTGCGTGACCATTATCATCCTGGCGTGGATGAGCAAGAAGAAGTAAGGAGGACTGGACAATGAAAAGGGTGAGCAAACTGCTGCTTTTGGTTTTGGGATTTTCTGCAGGACTTCTCTCCGGGGCGTTTATCCGGCTGGGGTTTGAGATCATCCATGGCCGCCCGGCGGCCATCGGGGGCGAGGCGCTGATCCTCCCGCTGGTCATCCTCCTGGTCTGCTTCGGGTTTGCTCTGGGAAAAGAGGTCAAGGTGCAAAGGCACTTCAGCAAGGTCTATGAGCAGGGCTACCGGAAGGGGTACGACGAGGGGCTGGAGGATGGGACGGTGGAGATTAACAGCTACATTGATGTATACAGCTTCCCGGAGCAGTTTCAAGTCAAGTGAACGCCTGGGGCTTCGGCCCCGGCCTTAATGCAGCTCCCCCGCCGGGGGAACGGTCGCAAGCCCGTGGAAATGCAGAGCGAGGCAAGTCATAGAGCACGGAAAGGAGGAGCCAGCCGTGTCTGACCAGGCCAACGCACTGACCCGCGAGGAGCAGGAGTTCGCCGCAGAGCATTGCGGCCTGATTGACCTTCACCTGAAGGTCAATCGCCTCGACCCCGACCAATGGTGGGATGTGCTGGTGTTCGGCTATCTCGCCGCCGTCCGCTGCTGGTTCCGCACCCCGCAGGTGCGAAAGTGGGCCTTTCCCACGATTGCCAAGGTCAAGATGCGCAGCGCCATGCGTGATCAGCTGCGCTATGGGAACCGGGAAAAGCGGCAAGGCCATGTGGTGAGTCTAGATGCGTGCCTGGAGGCAGGGAGCACGCTCTACGACCTCCTGCCTGGCAGCAGCGGGGCCGAAGAACAGGCCGTCTTTGAGATGCTGATGTGCAGCCAGGCTTCCGGGCTGACGGGCACCGAGAAGGCGGTGCTGCGGCTGACCACCGAGGGCTATGGCAAAGGCGAGATCGCCAGAAAGCTGGGCATACCGCCCCAGCGGGTAAACGACTCCCTGGCCGTCCTCCGCCGCCGCTGCATAGAAGAACGAATTGTGGAGGCGGTGTGATTGCGTTACCCCAAGAGACTGTCAAAGCGGGCCGACGAAATCCTCGCCGCCCGTCGCCAGACCGCCCAGGAGCGCCACATGCGCGCGATGGAGGCCCTGGATGAGCAGCACCCGGAGATCAAGGCCGTGGGGCGGGAGCTGGCGCTCCTGTACGCACAGCGGGCGCGGGCCATCCTGAACCCCAACCTGGACCCCAGCGAGATGGAAGCGGCAATCCAGGAGGCCCAGGCCCGCCGGGAGGCGGCAATGGCCGCTGCCGTCCTGACGGAAGCCGACCTGGAGCCAGCCTATACCTGCCCGCGCTGCGGCGACCGTGGCGTGACGGAGGGCGGGCAAATGTGCGAGTGCCGCCAAACGATCCTCAACCAGCTGGTGTATGAGCAGCTGTGCGATGTGTCCCCGGCGCGGGAGTGCAGCTTTGAGAACTTCGAGCTGCGCTACTACGACGAGAAGCTGCGGCCCGCAATGCGAAAGGTGGTGGAGAGCAGCCAGCGGTATGTCCGGGAGTTCGGCGGCCAGAGCCAGAGCTTACTGTTCACAGGTGCGCCGGGGCTGGGCAAGACCCACCTCTCCCTGGCCATCGCCGAGGGGGTGGCCAAGGCGGGCCACCTGGTCATGTATGTGTCCGCTCCGCACCTGATGGATCAGCTGGAGCTGGGGAAGTTCCAGAAGGACGACGCGGCGCTGGAGTTCCGGGAGGTCATCTTCGGGTGCGACCTGCTGGTGATCGACGATCTGGGTACCGAGCTGGTGACCCGATACACGCAGGCGGAGGTCTACGATCTGGTGAACCACCGGCTGAACACGGGGAAGCCCACCATCATCAACACCAACCTGGGCCTGCGGGAGATCGAGCGGACATACAGCAGCCGGGTGCATTCCCGTTTGGCGGGGATGTACGCAGTGGTGCAGTTCAGGGGCCGGGATATCCGGCTCCAAAAGAAAAAGGAGGGCTGACGATGAAAGAAAAAACCATTCTCGCGCAGAACATCCAAAAGCTCCGCAAGCAAAAGGGCTGGACACAGGAACAGATGTCAAAGGAAACCGGCATCAGCAAGATGGCTATCCGCAGTTATGAGAATAGCTTGCGGAAACCGGAGTGTAAGGCCTTGATTACTCTGGAGCAGGTGTTCAAGGTAACAGGGGCGCAGCTGTATGGACTGGAGCCTCTGCCCCGTCCAGAGATAGCAGAGCCGCAGAGCCAGCTTCACGAAACCACGCTCCCCCTCCGGTTGGCCCCGGCCAGCTATCTCATCGGCATGGACGGTGGCAGTGAGGACAGCGATTTGCCCGGCTTTTCCATCGTCTGTTCCGAGTGTGGCCAGGTCATTTACTCCGGCACCCTTGCCCCTGGAGCCGAGGCCACAGCGGAGATCCCGCAGAGCTGCCCACGCTGCAGCGTAACGGGAGGTTTCGATGATGGGTAATAAAGCGAGGGTTTGCCCGAAGTGCGGGCGGGCCTACACCGAACCGCCCGCACTTTCCAGGGAGGACAACGCCACGGACATTTGCCCTGAATGCGGGATGCGGGAGGCGCTGGCCGCCATGCCGAGGCACGGCGCTGGCCACGCAGAACGCACCCGGCAGGCGGTCTACGCAACCGGGAACAAGTGGGCCATCGAGAACTTTGAGGCCACGCACAGCTGAATGGGAGGTGATCCACGATGACGAAAGAGGAATGGAAGCAGGCGGAGGCAGCCCTGACCCACTTCTTCCACCCGGTGGAGCTGAAGGTGGACGGATACGAAATCACCCTGATTTTGGAGCGGGTGAGCGTGTATCAAAACAAGATCATGGTCTATATCGGCGGTGAGTTCCGGGGCCAATGGATGGCCGAGGACTGTGAGGAGCGCCGCCGCTTCCTGCAGGAGCAGAAGCACAGCATCCTCTCCGGCAAACAGAGGGCCGAGTTTGAAAAGCTGCCGAAGCGTAGGCAGAAGGAGCTGCGCGAGAAGTACCCCATGCAATATTCCTGCTTCACCCCGCAGTGGTCATCCTTTCGGGCGCTGAAGAAACACTTCTGCGCCAACAACCAGAGCATTGAACTGGTCAAGGTATGAGCAGGGGGCTTCGGCCCCCTGCCTTAATGCAGCTCCCCTCCAGGGGAACGGTCACAAGCCCGTGGAAATGCAGAGTGAGGCATCACAACAACAGAAGGAGGTTAAGCCAATGCGAAACGCATCGAAGCGCATGGGAAAAAAGGGCACCCTGACCATCCCGCAGCACCTTCGGCACGAGCTGGGGCTGGAAGGCGGCACCGCCGTGGATCTGACCCCCACGGGCGACGGCGGGCTGGCTATCCAGAAGCACCGGCCCACCTGCAACATCTGCCACGGCACCTATGAGGTGGTGACCTTTAAGGGCTTCCAGATCTGCCGGGAGTGCTTCCTGGGTATCCGGGAGGAGGTCGAGCAGCTTGACTGAATCGCTGACGGAGCTGAAAACCACGCAGGAGGAGCGGGCCGACCTGGTGCGGCGCTATGTGGATGAGTACGCCGCCCTGACACTGGAGGCCGACCGCATCAAGCAGCGGATGGACTGGCTGAAGGGCCAGTTTGAAACCCTGGCCACCGGCGCGCTGAAGGACACCAAGCTGCTCTCCATCAGCTACTGGGGGAGCCGGAACAGCCGGGTGACGGTGACGAACACGGCCACGGTGAAGCCTATTTCCCTGACAATGGTGAAGAAGGTGCTGGGCAATGTGGCCGGGGACTTCGTGAAGTCGGAGACTGTGGACAAGATGACCGAGCCGTGCAAGCGTCTGCTGGCGATGGTCTGCCAAGGCAACTTCACGACGGGCAGTCTGGAGGAGACTATCCAGGCCATCACCAGCGACGCCAAGATCCAGGCGACCCTGCGGAAAAAGCTGAAGGGGCGCTGGGAAAAGGACAAGGCTCTGCTGGAGAAGGTGGCCGGGCTGCCGGAGCAGGAGGCCAGCGACTGGGCTTTCCTGGCCGCCGAGGTCATCAACTGGGAATGGCTGGCGCAGGTGCTGGAGGCCGCAGGCTGGGCGGGCACCACCCAGGAGGCCATTGACATCATCCGCGCCGCCGTCATCGTGGAGGAAGGCATGAAGGTCGGCGTGGAAGCCGAACAGCCGGAAGTGTAACAGAAAGGAGGGGCGGGCATGGCAGCCATCAACGCCCAGCAGATCAGGAAGATCTATGCCATCGGGAATGCCCTGGGCATTGTGGAGCGCGGGAGCGAGGACGACGACCTGCACGCGCTGGTGTCCGCCCTGACCGGGAAGGACTCAGTGAAGGTCCTGACCTACCCGGAGGCGCAGGCGGTGATCGCCGCCCTTCAGAAGCGCCAGGGCGCGGCCCCGCTGCCCCGGCACAAGCCCAAGACCCACCCGGAGCGGCCAGGCGGGGCCACAGACGGCCAGCAGCGTAAGGTGTGGGCGCTCATGTATCAGCTGGCCAGGGCGGACAAGGAGCCGAGCACGGCCTCCCTTGGGGATCGGCTGTGCGGGATCATCTGCAAGGAGCTGAAGGTGGACTCCACCCCCCAGCAACCGTTTATATGGCTGGACTTCCGGGCCTGCAACAAGCTGATCGAGGTGCTGAAGGGCTATGTGAACAACGCAAAGCGAGGTGGTCGCGGATGAGCGCACTGGAGAAGCTGCAGTTGGAGGATCTGGATCAGGAGCAGCAGGAGGTGGCCGAGGTCATCGGCCTGGAGAACTACAAGCAACTGATGGCCCGGTATGGAGGCACAAGCATCTACATCCCGAAGGCTGACCGGCGGGAGCGGATGGAGCGCAACGAGCAGATCAGACGCGCCTTCGACGGGTATAATTTCCGGGAGCTGGCGCAAAGATTCGGTTTGACAGAGGTCACAATTCGGAGTATCGTATCAGATAAAATGAAAGAGATCCGCGCAAAGCCGATGGATGGGCAGATGTCCCTGCTGGACGGGGCCTTATTTGAGGGCATCCATTAAAGTAAAATATGAAAGCCCTTTATTTGACGGCTTTTCTAGATAGAAGGTACAATCGGAGCAAACCCGATGTACCTTCTATTTTTTTGCGCGGAGGTTTTCACGATGACATTTGACGCTGGCACCTGGTGGCTGGCCGTGCTGCTGCTTGGATTTGTAACCGCTGGGCTGGTCTACCTGCTGAAGCGATCCCTGTTCGGGCGCATCGACAAGCTGGACGAGGCGATGAAGGAGGTCAGCGAAAACAGCGTGAAGAAGTCCGACTACGAGAGGACAGTTCAATCTCTGCAGGCGGACATCAAGCAGATCCGGGCTGATTACACCCCCCGCGCCGAGCACCGGAAGGATCTGGACGAGTGCCGGGGGGACATCAAGCAGATCAAGGCGGACTACATCACCAAGGAGGACTTCTTCCGGGAGCAGGCCAAGACCGACCGGAAGCTCGACCGCATCATGGATATATTGCTGGAAATGAAAGGGGATAAGAAGGGTGAGTAATCTCGAAAAGCGCGCGCTGCGGGCGGGCAGCTTCGTCCACAACAACGGCAAGGTGCTGCGCACGGTGAACATCCTGCGGCTGAAGTACAACAAGCTGACGGGTGTGCAGAGCGTCCTGGAGGATGACGGCATCGCCGAGGACGAGTTCCTGGACAGTGTGAATTTCCTGGCCGAGGAGGGCTACATCCACCTGCGGCGTATCTCCACAAGGGAATCGGCGGCCCTGGCCGACGCGGATTACACGGCGCTGGAGGCCAAGCTGACCGGCAAGGGCATCCGGCTTCTGGCCGGGGGCATCGAGGACGATATGATCGAGGTGTAAGGGATGGGCAAGAAAGCGGGCAACCGAAAGCACAGCAAAATAGACGCTCTCGACCCCGCTCTGCGGGAAACAGTGGAGCAGATGCTCCTGTCCGGCAGCACCTATTCCGAGATCGTAGACTTCCTGGGGGAAAATGGGGTGGGCATCTCCGTTGCCAGCGTCTGCCGCTATGCCAAAGCGTATCAGGCCGAGGTGCAGATGCTGAACATGGCTCAGGAGAACTTCCGGCGCATGATGGATGAGCTAGATAAATACCCCGACCTGGACACCACGGAGGCCATCATCCGGCTGACCAGCCAGAACCTGCTCAACGCCCTGGCCAATACCTCGGAGGAGGACTGGCAGGGGGTGAGCATCGACAAGATGCTGCGGGAGGCCAACGCGCTGGTACGCGCGGCGGCCTACAAAAAGCGGGTGGAGATCCAGAACCAGGACACCACGGAGGCGGGCCTGGAGGCGGTCAAGTCCCTGGTGTGGCAGGCGATGGCCAAGGAGCGGCCTGACCTTTACCGGCAGGTCAATGAGTTCCTGAACAGCAAGAAGCAGGATGGTCTGGAAGCGAGGTGAGCACATGATAAGGTGGTATGTCTTACAGGTATCGACCGGGCAGGAGACGGCGGTGCGAGAGGCGCTGCAGGGCTTGGGCATCCGGGCGGCGGTGCCCCGTGAGGAACGACTGATCCGCAGCGGCGGGGGCTGGACAACGAAGGTCTACACGCTGCTGCCCGGCTATGTGTTCCTGGCGCTGGAGTACAGCGCGGAGAACTACTACCGGGTGAAGGCGATCCCCCATGTGCTCCATTTCCTCGGCCCCAATGGGCTGGCCCCCTCCTACCTGACCCACCTGGAGGTGGAGTGGCTGCGGCTGCTGGACAATGGCGGCGAGCTGCTGAAGCCCTCCAGGGTGGAGGAGCTGCCGGAGGGCGGCGTGCAGATCGTGGAGGGCGTGCTGCGGCACTTCCCTGTCAGCCGCATCGACTTTGACAAGCGCGCCCGACGCGCCAAGGTCGAGATCAGTTTGTGCGGGGAGCTGAAAACGCTCACCCTCTCCACGGAGAGCGGTGAGGAGGAGAGTTCTTAAACGGCGTTTACAGGAAGCCGGGCAAAGCAGGCGGTTGATTCGTCCCGCCTGGGGAGGCTGGTGGAAATACAGAGCAAAAGAACCGGGCTGAACAACAGGCTGGGTGGCGAAGCGCACCCCTCCGCCCCCTGTTTTTCACCCCCGGTTCTTTCTATTGCCCGGAATACCGTTTAAGCCGCGCACAGACCCCTTTAAATTCGCCGCACCGGGCAGGCGGGGGTAATTCCCCCAACGGCCCGGAAAGGCCTCTGTGGGGCGTTTACGGCCCCCTGTTGAAAGCGGGAGGAGGATAGGCCATTTTGAATGAGCGAAAAAAGCAGAGCATCCACGCCCTAGCGGGAGCCATCGCCGAGGCGGAGAGCAAATTATACAGCGAGGAGGGCACAGATTTAAACGGTCTGCGCGCCCTCCTAAAAGGTTTCTTAAACAAGGATGACTCCCCGGAGCGCGTCCAGCTTCGGCGGGAGTTTGAAGCGGGGCACCCCATGACAGGGCCGGAGGGCCTGCGCCGGAAGCTGGGCGCGGTAGATATGGAGTTTTTCGGGCGGGCCTACTTCCCCCACTACTTCAGCAAGCCGTCCCCGGAGTTTCACCGGGAGCTGGACGCGATCTGGCAGCAGGGCATGCTGAAGGGGCGCTATCCCCTGACGGCGGCGGACACCAAGACGATCAGCCGCCTGCCCGGAGTGCGCCGGGCGGTGGCGGCTCCCCGTGGCCACGCCAAGTCCACCAACCTGACCTTTAAGGGTACGATGCACTCCACTCTGTACGGGTATAAGCATTACCCCATCATTATCTCGGACAGCTCCGAGCAGGCCGAGGGCTTCCTGGACAATATCCGGGTGGAGTTTGAGGAGAACACGGCAATCCTGGAGGATTTCGGGGCGCTGGCGGGCAGCGTGTGGCGCAGCAATGTGCTGCTGACCCGCAGCAACATCAAGATCGAGGCCATCGGCAGCGGCAAGAAGATCCGTGGCCGGAAGCACCGGAACTGGCGGCCCGACCTGATCATTCTGGATGATGTGGAGAACGATGAGAATGTGCGCACACCGGAGCAGCGCAAGAAGCTGAAGGACTGGTTTGACAAAGCGGTGAGCAAGTGCGGCGACGACTATACCGATATCGTTTATATCGGCACACTACTGCACTATGACAGCCTGCTGGCCAAAACGCTGACCAACCCGGCCTACCGCTCCATCAAATACAAGGCGGTGATCCGCTTCTCCCAGGCAGACGACCTGTGGCAGCAGTGGGAAACCATCTTCACCGACCTGTCCAATGATGATCGGGAGTCTGACGCGCTGGCCTTCTTCCAAGAGCACAAGGCGGCCATGCTGGAGGGCACCCAGGTGCTGTGGGAGGAGAAACTGTCCTACTACGACCTGATGGTGATGCGGGTGTCCGAGGGCGAGGCTTCGTTCAATTCTGAGGAGCAGAATGAGCCGATCAACCCGGACGACTGCCTGTTCATGGAGGAGTGGTTCGACTACTACAACGAGGCTGAGGTCAACTTCGGAGACCCGGCCTTTGACTTCTTCGGGTTCATCGACCCCTCGCTGGGCAAGACCAAACGCAGCGACTTCTCCGCCATCGTGACCCTGGCCAAGCACAGGGGCAGCGGATATATGTATGTGGTGGACGCGGACATTGAGCGGCGGCACCCCGACCGGATCATCGCCGATGTTCTGGCCAAGGAGCGGTGGCTCCGGGCCAGCTTCGGGCACGGCTACCGGAAGCTGGGCGCGGAAACGAACCAGTTCCAGTGGTTCCTGAAGGAGGAGCTGGCCAAAGCCAGCGCCAAGGCCGGGCTGTACCTCCCTATTGAGGAGGTGCAGCAGACCAGCGATAAGGTCATGCGCGTCCAGACGCTGCAGCCGGATGTCAAAAACAAGTACATCAAGTTCAACCGCCGCCACAAGCGGCTGCTGGAGCAGCTGACGCAGTTCCCGATGGGCGCGCACGACGACGGCCCGGACGCCCTGGAGGGGGCGCGCTCCATTGCAAAGAGAGTGAAGCGGTTCCGCATCCTGGATCGGGCCGAGTTTGGAATTTAGAGGAGGTGGTCAGCTTTGCCGGTCATCTTTATGGAACGCTCCCTGCTGGACAGCCTGACGGAGACGGACATCAAGGAGATCATCGACGAAAATGAGGGGCACACCAAATATGCCCGGCTGGAGGGGTACTACGAGGGCGACCACGACATCCTCCGGCACAGGAAGAAGGACAGCACCGCCCCTAACAACCGCCTGGTCAACAACATGGCCAGGTATATCACGGACACGGCCACGGGCTACTTCATCGGCAAGCCCGTGGTCTACAGCTCGCAGAACGACGCATACCTGGCGGCGCTGCAGGACATCTTCGACTATAACGACGAGCAGGACGAGAACATGGAGCTGGCCAAGGGGGCCAGCATCAACGGGGACTGCTTCGAGATGCTGTACCTGGATGAGGACGCGCAGATCCGCTTCACCAAGGTGCCGCCGGACGGCTGTATCTATATCTGCGAGACGGGATACAACACGCCCATGGCGGCCATCCGCATCGTGTACTCCAGGGACAGGAAAAAGAACCTCATCAAGAAGGTGGAGTTCTGGACCGCCCAGGACTGCTGGTACTTCCGCAGCGTCAACGGCGGGGCGCTGGAACTGCTGGACATCCGGGAGCACTACTGGGGGGACGTGCCCTTTGTGGAGTACATCAACAACGAAGAGCGCCTGGGGGACTTTGAGGGCGTGATCACCCTGATCGACGCCTACAACCGGGCGGAGAGCAACACGGCAAACTTCTTCCAGTACAACGACGAGGCGCTGCTGAAGGTGCTGAAGATGGGGGCCGTGACCTCCCAGGACATCGCGGAGATGAAAGAGAAAGGGGCCATCATCCTGGAGGACGGCGGCGACATCCAGTGGCTCATCAAAGAGGTGAGCGACACAGCCCTGGAAAACCACAAGAAGCGGCTGCGGGAGGATATGCACATCTTCTCGGCGGTGCCGAACCTGACGGACGAAAACTTTGGCGGGAACCTGTCCGGCGTGGCGGTATCCTATAAACTGTGGGGTCTGGAGCAGGTCTGCGCCATCAAGGAGCGGAAATTCAAGCGCGGCCTGCAGCGGCGCATCGAGCTGATCACCCACATCCTGAACATCCAAGGCGGCCAGTACGACTATCGGGACATCGACATCCAGTTTCGGCGCAACAAGCCGCAGAACCTGCTGGAAATCGCGCAGATCGTCACCATGCTGTCCGGGGAACTGTCCCGCGAGACCCGCCTGCAGATGCTGCCAACCATCGATAATGTACAGGATGAGCTGCAAAAGCTGGAGGAGGAAAAGCAGCAGGAGGTCAATGGGTTCGGCCAGTATGATGCGCTGGCCAGGGCGCTGGAGGATGCCAAGACTCAGCCGGAGGACACAGAAGATCTCCCAGAGGAAGCGCCAGAGGAAAAGGACGGTGAGGGCGTATGAGCTACTGGACGCGCAACGAGTGGATCGAGGATGCCAAGGAGCGTGTGCTGCGGAACACCCAGCGGGCAGACGACTACGCCAAGGAGCTGATTTTTCTCTATGACGAGGCGGCCTTCAACATCGAGAAGGAGATCGAGGCGCTGTTCGCCCGCTTTGCCAAGGACAACGGGCTGACCGAGGAGGCGGCCCGGCAGCTGCTGGAGGACAAGGAGTCCCGTGTGTGGCGCAAGTCCATCGAGGAGTACATTGCCGAGGCGTCCAGTGCGGCGAAGAACAGCAAGGCCCTGCTGGAGCTGAACACCCTGGCCATGAAGAGCCGGATCACCCGGAAGGAGCAGCTGCTGGCCAATGTGTACCAGAACATGATCGACCTGGCCGAGGACAGCACCACCAGGCTGGACACCCTGCTGGGGGATCTGCTGAAGGTCAATTACTACGAGAGCTGCTTCTCCCTCCAGCGGGGGATCGGAATCGGGTTCCATGTGGCGAAGATCGACGAGCAGATGGTCAGGCGGGTGTTGGCTTTCCCGTGGAGCGAGAAGCATTATTCCGAGGCTGTGTGGGGGGCCTGCGACCACCTCTCGGCGCTGGCGAAGCGTGAGATCACACTGGGCATCATCCAGGGGAGCAGCGTGCAGAAGATGGCCCGCGCCATGGACGATGTGATGGACAGGGGGCGCTACAACGCCGAGCGCCTGGTGCGGACGGAGTGCAAATACTTCGCCAACCAGGGTGAGGTGATGGGCTACAAGGAGAACGGCATCGAGGAGTACCAGTTCCTGGGCGGCACCGAGCACTCCGGCAGCTGCACCTGCAGCGAGCTGAACGGGCGGGTGTTCCGGGTCGATGAAGCGGAGGCAGGGGTAAACCTGCCGCCCATCCATCCCAACTGCCTGTGCATTATCCGGGCGCATTTTAGGACCAGCGTCTTTGCCAAACGGGAGGGCAATCCCCTGGAGAGCAGCATCAAGTTTCAGGAGTGGAAGAAGAAATACGTTGACACACCCGCCAAGCCTGATAAAATTGATCTGAAGGAACCGGAAAAGGCCGCGCTGATGAAATACATCAGCAGTGACTCGTACAAGATCAACGACAAGCTGCGCCGGGGCGCGGAGCTGGAGCGTGCGGACCGGCAGTTTGTGGAGGAACTGGACCAGGCGCTGGCGCGTCTGCCGGAGCGCCGGGGGACGGTGTACCGCTCCCTGGCCAGGGGGCTGGAGATCGAGGATGTGGACGCTTTCATCCAAAGCCATGTGATTGGCGTGCCGAAACGCTTTGAAGCATATACCTCCGCCTCCACGGAGATCTATGACCCGGATATGGAGGTCCAGTATGTGATTGTTTCCAAACACGGGAAGGACCTGACAGGGCTGAATCACGGCGAGCAGGAGATCCTATTCCGGCGCGACACATGGTTCGTGCCTGTACGCATCGAGGGAAATACAATCTATATGGAGGAGGTCTCTGATGACTAAAAAGCCATACAGCGATGCCAGATGGCGGGACAACCCCATGCCCCGCACGCCGTTTTGCGGGTACTGCAAGCACTTCATCGGCATCGTTGACGGTCACGTGAGCTGTAAAGCCTTTGATAAAATCCCGCGAGACATTATGAATGATTATATTGTCCACGACCATCCCATGGAAGGAGATCATGGATACCAGTTTGAGCCAAAGGACCCGGACAATGCGCCAAAGTTGACCCCGCGCAAAAAAGTCATGCCCTACGATTGACAAAGGGCAATGAAAGACCGTTGAAAGCACCCCGAAAGGGGTGTTTTTATTATGCCAAAAATGCAAAAGGAGGAATTATTTTATGGCAGACACCACCACTACCACCAGCACAGCGGCCCCTGCCGCTGGCGGCGAACCGCAGAACCAGAACCCCCAGCAGCAGACCACGCAGCAGCCTACCGCCGAGCAGCGCACGGCGTTCCAGAAGTTCTGGGACTCCCTGTTCGGGGGCAAGGAGGAACCGGCTCCCGGCTCCGGCGAAGGCGAGGGTACCAAGCAGGACGGCGGCCCGGCCCTCAAGGAGGGCGAGGGCGCCAAGCAGGAGCCCCAGGACGGCAAAAGCTATTCCGAGGCCGAGCTTAACGCCAAGCTCGCGGAAGCCAAGACTGCGTGGGAGGCGGAGCAGGCGGAGAAGCAGCGGCTGGCCAAGCTGTCCCCGGAGGAGCGGGCCAAGGCGGAGGGCGAGGCCCAGGCGCAGGAGCTGACCAAGCTGCGCACGGAGCTGCTGCAGCGCGACCTGAAGGACGCGGCAGTGAAGAAGCTGACCGACGAGGGCTTCCCCGTGGGGCTGGCCGACCTGCTGACCTACACCGACAAGGAGAGCATGGAAAAGAGCCTGCAGCAGACCCAGGAGGTATTCAAGAGCGCACTGGAGGCCGCCGTGAAGGAGCGCCTGCGGGGTAAGACCCCGGAGGGACTTGGCGGCGGGGCCAAGGTGGAGAACACCATGAAAGACCAGATTGCGCAGAGCATCAGAGGAGGCATGATGTAATATGGCCAATGTATTTGAATATGCGAGCGTATTCCAGAGCGAGCTGGATAAGGCTGCCGTTGAGCAGGCCACATCCGGCTGGATGGAGCTGAATGACAAGCTGGTGCGCTACAACGGTGGCGCAGAGGTGAAGATCCCCAGCATGGACATGGACGGCCTGGCCGACTATGACCGGGACAAGGGCTTTGTGGAGGGTTCGGTCAACCTGAAGTGGGAAACCAAGGAGATGACCCAGGACAGAGGCCGCCAGTTCACCTTCGATGAGAACGAGGTCAACGAGACCAACTTCGTGGTGACCGCCGCCCAGGTCATGGGCGAGTTCCAGCGCACCAAGGTGATCCCGGAGATCGACGCATACCGCTACAGCAAGATCGCCAGCCTGTGCATCGGCAAGGAGCGGGCGGGCTACGAGTACACCCCTACGGAGAGCGACATCCTGAAGAAGCTCTATTATGACATCGCGGCGGTGCAGGATGTGGTGGGCGACGAGACCCCGCTGGTCATCACGATGGCCCGCCCCGTGGCCGCCATCCTGGATATGTCCAGCACCCTGTCCAAGAGCCTGAGCGTGATGGACTTCAAGCAGGGCGATGTCACGGTAAAGGTGAAGAGCCTGAACGGTGAGTTCCCCATCATCCGCGTGGGCAGCGGGCGGATGAAAACCAGCTATCAGTTCTATGACGGCACCACTTCGTCCCAGGAGAAGGGCGGCTTCGTCGCTGCGGAGGATGCCAAGGACATCAACTGGATCATCTGCCCCCGCACCTCCCCCATTGCCGTGTCCCGCACGGATAAGGTGCGGATCTTCGACCCGGAGACCTATCAGAAGAAGCGGGCCTGGGCGACGGACTACCGCAAGTACCACGACCTGTGGGTGCCGGACAACAAGCTGACGGCCATGTGGGTGAACATCAAGCAGGCCAAGGCCGGTGGCTAAGATCAGGAGGATATTACACAATGATCGTTTTGAAAAGACTGAATGAAGTCCGCGAGGTGGCCAGCGAGGAGCGGGCCGCCAAGCTGGAAAAGAAGGGCTTCACCCGGATCGGCGGCTCCGCCGAGGCGGAGAGCCGCCCGGTGACGGCGGCCGACCTGGAGAAGCTGGGCGACGCGCTGCTTGACCGGCTGAAGGCGGAGAACAAGGGCAGCGCGAAGAAGGGCGGCAAAGCCAAGGAGGAGCCGGATGGACCAGGAACTAGTGAGCTGGATCGCAGCGACGGCGAAAAGTGACCTTAAGCTGCCGGATGAGCAGCTGCCCACCATCGAGCGGTATGTGAAGCGGGCCATCAACCGCATCCTGGTATTCTGCGGGCGGGAGGACTTCCCTCCCCCGCTGGAGGATGTGGCGGCGCAGATCGTGGAGGATATGCTCCGGGCCGACCAGGTGGCCCCATCGCAGAACGATGTGGCCAGCGTCACGCGGGGCGACACCAGCATCAGCTACCGGGACAAGGCCAACAGCCTGAAGGAAACGGTGGCGTTTGTGAAGAACTATGAGAGCCAGCTCATCCCCTTCAGGCGGATGAAGCTGCCGAAGGACTGCCCCACATGACGGAAGCCGACATTCTGGCGCTGACCTACGGGGACAAGTGCTGGGTGTACCGTCCCCAAAAGACAACGCTACCCTCCGGGGAAAGCGTGTTCCAGAAGGGGCTGGAGGGCAAGGCGGTATATGAGGATATACCCTGCGCACTCTCCAGCCCCTCCGGGGGCAAGCTGGGGAAAAAGGAGCCAACAGCCAGCATCGACACCGATTACCTGCTCTTTGTCCGCCCGGAGGTGGAGATCGAGCCGGGGGACACGGTGAAGGTGATCCGGCTGGGCCGGGAGTACCTGACGGAGGCGGGGCTTGCGGACCGGCAACCCTCCCACAACAATGTGCCGCTGAAGCTGGCGAAGGCGGACGCATGAGCCGGACGGAATACCGCTTTGATGGCCTCGATGCGCTGGAGCAGCAGCTCTCCCACATGATTGAGGAGGAATACCCCGCTGAGTTCCGGGCGATGGTCATCCAGATCGCCTCCGAGCTGCAAGGCAAAGTTAAGGAAAAGACCCCGCACAGGACGGGCTGGCTGCAGGAAAACTGGGAGGTTGGCCCCATCGTCAAGAAGGGGGACACCTATTATATTGAGGTTTACAACAATGTGGAATATGTGGAGCCGGTGGAATATGGGCATCGAATGCGGGGCGGACGTGGGTTCGTGCCGGGCAGGCACATGATGGAACTCTCTCTGGAGGAGCTGAACCAGGCGCTGCCGGGTTTCCTGCAGGAATGGCTCAGCGACTTCATCAGCACCCATGACCTGTGAGGAGGGAAACCATGGCCACCACCATTTACGAATCCATCCGGGGCGGCCTGATCGCCTTGCTGAAAGGGCGCTGGCCCGGCTTTGATGTGTTCGGCGAGGAGATCGACAAAACCCAGGAGGCGGGGCGGGCGAAGTTGGAGGACTATATCTATCTGGACATCATTCCCACCGGCAACCGGCCCGTTGGCCGGGGTTACACAGACCGCAGCATCCTGGTAGACGCCGCGATCCACACCAGAGGCGAGAGCAGCCGGGCGTATCTGCAGATCAGCCAGACGCTGGATGAGCTGCTGCTCCCGGTGTTCCGTTTCACAGACAAAGGAGACGCCAGGGCGGTGACGATCACCGACCTGGCCTTCAACATCGTGGACAAGGTGCTCCACGCAACCTTCACGCTGTCCTTCCGGGACAGCATCACGGAGCCGGAGGCCCAGCCGCTCATAGAGGGGCTGGAGGCCAACATCCGAACCAACCAAAAGGAGTGATTTTATGGGTTTGCCTGAAATCGTCATTGAATTCAGGACCAAAGGCGTGACCGCCGTCAAGCGCAGCGCACGGGGCATCGTGGCCGTTATCCTGAAGGATGACACCGAGGAAGGCCAGGCGCTGAATGTTTACAAGAGCGTGCTGGATGTGGATCCCACCCACTTCACGGCGCGCAACTATGAATATCTGAAGCTGGTCTATGAAGGGTCCCCCTCCAAGACCATCGTGGTAAAGGCGGGCAGCTCGGCGGAGAGTCTGAGTCCGCAGCTGAAGCTGCTGAACAACCTGAAGTGGAACTACCTGGTGATTCCTGGAATGACGGATGAGGAAAAGGCCACGGTGTCCGCCTGGATCAAGGAGGCGCGGGACGATCACCACAAGACCTTCAAGGCGGTGCTGCCCAACTGCAAGGGTGACCATGAGGGCATCATCAACCTGACCACGGGCAATATTACCAGCACCCTGGGCACCACCGCCTTCAGCGCAGCAGAGTACTGCTGTCGGATCGCGGGTGTGCTGGCCGGGCTGTCCCTGGCCCGGAGCTGTACCTACTATGAGCTGACGGACATCACTGCCGCCGATGTGCCGGAGGACGCGGATGCACGCATCGACAACGGCGAGCTGGTCATCGTCTTTGATGGGGAAAAGTACAAGATCGGTCGGGGTGTAAACAGCCTGACCACCTTCACCCCGGAGCATGGGAAGGACTTTTCGAAGATCAAGATTATGGAGGGCGTTGACCTGTACCAGGATGACGTCCGGGAAACCTTTGAATCCGCCTATGTGGGCAAGGTCATCAACGACTACGACAACAAGCAGGCGTTTGTGGCGGCGATCCTGGCCTATCACCGGGAGCTGGGGGGTGATGTGCTGGATAAGACCTTCGACAACACCGCAGCTATTGATGCGGAGGCCCAGGAGGCTTACCTGCAGAGTGAGGGCACCGACACCTCCGGGATGGACGAGACGGCCATTGCCCAGGCGAACACCGGCTCGAAGGTCTTTATCGCCAGCAATGTCAAGTTCGTGGACGCAATGGAAGATCTGAAGCTGCGCTGCAATATGTGAGGAGGAAACGCATGAGCAAATTGAGAGGCAACCGCACGCTGACGGGCACCTGGGGCGAGATCTGGGTGGACGGCGAGTTGATCGCCGAACTGTCCAAGATCGAGGTCAAGGTGAGCGCCAACCGCGAGGATGTGCAGCTGGACATTGATGTGGACAGCAAGATGACGGGCATTAAGGGCGAGTTCACCCTGACCATCAAGAAGGCGTATACCCGGTACAACAAGGTGCTGGAGAGCTGGAAGACGGGCGTCGACCTGCGCAGCCAGATCATCACCAAGCTGGCCGATCCGGACGCCACCAATGGTCAGCAGGAGCGGTACAGCATCAACAACTGCTGGTACAACGACCTGCCGCTGGTCAATTACGAAAAAGGCGGTCTGATTGAGGAGGAGGCCACCGGCGGCTTCACCCCGTCCGATATGGTCAATCTGGACGCCATTTCCGCATAAGAGGAGGAACCGAATATGGACAACGAGAAGAAAAAGTTTCTGGCTGAGTTTTCCCGCCGCGCCCTGCAGCGTCTGAAGGACAAGAAAATCCCCAAGAAACAGACCCTGCGCATTCCCAGCATGGACATGGAGCTTACGATCCGCAGCCTGGACTATGAGGAGATTATGGAGTGCATGACGCTGGAGGACAACGGTGACATCAAGCGCAGCGACAAGTACAGCATCTATCTGGCTGCTGTGGAGCCGAGTCTGCGGGATGTGGCCAGGGAGATCATGGCTCAGGAAGCCGAGCTGCCCACGGAGGAACGGGAGCTGAAGGAGCCGCTGGACATCGTGAATATGTTTGACCTGTCGGAGATCACGCAGATCTCCACAGCCATCATGGAGCTGTCCGGCGCGATGAACGGCAAAGTGACCGTGGTGGAAGATTTAAAAAAGTAATTGCCCAGGACGGCGATGCATATCTGCTCCACTACTACATCCAAAAGGGATGGAAGGCAGAGGAGTTTTTAAGTCTGGATCTTGAGTCCAGGCTTTTTTATCAGGCGTCTATGCTGGTTGCCTTGGATGAACGGGCGAAAATGTTCTCGCTTGAATAGGAGGTGAACCGCCGATGGGCGTGGTAAAGGGCGCAATCTCAATTAAAGACAATATGTCGGCGGTGCTCCGCAGTATCAAGCAGGAGCAGAGCGCCTTCCGGCGTGATGTGCAGCGGACGCGCCGGGAACTGGAGTCCACCTGGGATCGTCGGCGCACAGCCCGGCTTGACGCGACGGCGGCAAACCGGGCCGTGCAGCAGCTGCGGCAGCGGTTGGAGCCGCTGCGAAAGAAGATCGTCACCGCCGTGGCTATCAAGGATATGGTCAGCGATAAAATCAAGGCGGTGGGGAACAAGGTCAAAGCGGTCGGCAAGATGATCGCCACGCCGGTGGTCAAGCTGAAGGACGGCGTGACCGCCGGACTGTCCAAAATCAAGAGCCAGCTGACGAGCCTGGCAAAGACGGTGGTCATCCCAGTGACGCTGGCGGGCACCGTGGTTATGGGCGGGGGAATCAGCCAGGGGGCCGCGCTGGAGCAGAGCATCGGCGGCGTGGAGACCCTGTTCAAAGACAACGCCGGGGTGGTAAAGGCCAACGCAGATGCGGCCTTCCGCACAGCGGGCCTCTCCGCCAACGCCTACATGGAGCAGGTGACCAGCTTCTCCGCTTCGCTGATTAGCAGCCTGAGTGGTGATACCGCAAAGGCGGCCACCGTTGCGGACATGGCCATGGTCGACATGGCGGACAACGCCAACAAGTTCGGCACGGATATGGAGTCCATCCAGAACGCATACCAGGGCTTCGCCAAGCAGAACTATACCATGCTGGACAACCTGAAGCTGGGGTACGGCGGCACCAAGGAAGAGATGCAGAGGCTCCTGTCGGACGCTCAGAAGCTCACCGGCACCAAATACGACATTGACAACCTGGCCGATGTGTATAACGCCATCCATGCCATCCAGGAAAACTTAGGGGTGACAGGGACAACGGCCAAGGAAGCCAGCGAGACCTTCAGCGGCTCCTTCTCGGCGATGAAGGCCGCCGCGCAGAACCTGCTGGGGAACATGGCCATCGGTGGGGATGTGACCGGCTCCATGAAGGAGCTGGTCTCCACTGCCTCCACTTTCCTGCTGGATAACGCCATCCCCATGGTGGGCCGCGTCATCACTTCCCTGCCGGAGGCTATTCAGACCGGGCTTCAGACCGCAGGCCCCAAGCTGAAGAGCCTGGGCGCAGGGATTGTCAAGAGTCTACGGGATGGTATGGTCAGCTTCCTGCCCACCGGCATGGGCGGCGTGGTGGATGACCTGTTCAGCGCCATCGGGGACTTCAAGAGCGGGTTTGCGGCCATGCAGCCACAGCTGGCCAGCTTCGGGGCCTCGGTGAAGGCCACCCTGCAGCAGGTGAGTGTGGCGGTCATGCCCGCCATCACCAGCATCATCCAAACTGTGCAGAGGGTCATTCCCACGGTGCTGCCTGTGATCCAGACGGTGGTGGGCACCATCGGCCAGGTGATCAGCGCGGCGGCCCCGGTCATTGCGGGGCTGGTACAGGGCATCGGGACAGTCATCTCCACCCTGGCTCCCGTGTTCCAGGTCATCTTCGACGGCATCGGCCAGAAGGTCGGCTCCGTGCTGTCCTTTATCGGCAGCAAGATGGGATGGATCCAGGAGATCATCGGCACAGTGATGCCGGTAATAGCGGACATCCTGACCAGCGCATGGTCGGTCATTTCCCCGATTATTGACATTGCCATCAGCGTGTTTAAAGTCCTTTTCAATGTGGTGCAAACGGTCTTTAATGGCATTGCCAGCGTCATAAGCAGTGTGTGGGACAAAGTGAAGCCCATTGTTGAGGGCATCGGCAACGGCCTGAGCTGGATTGCGGATAAGGTCGGCGGTCTGTTCGGGTTCGGCGGCGGTGGCGGCGGAGCAGGCTCTAACGCAGGAGGCACCAACAACTGGCGCGGCGGCCCCACCTGGGTGGGTGAGCAAGGGCCGGAACTGATTGACCTTCCCCGTGGGACGCGGATCCTGCCCAACAAGGAGAGCGTGCAGCTGGCCAGCAGCCTGCAGAAGATGCGGGAAGCCACAGCAGCACAGAGCGCCACCTCCGTCCCAGCTAATGCGCCCATCCGCCAGGGCGGATCGTCCTCCCCTGTCGCTTCGGTCATCCAGGTCACTCTGGCGAAGCTGGCTGACACCATCGTGGTGCGGGAGGAGGCCGACATCGACAAGATCGGCGAGAAGGTCGCCAAGGAAGTGGTGCTGGCCGTGAAGAACATGGTGCCGGTGCCCGCATAAGGAGGTGGCCGCTTGAAGCAGCGCATCATTGAATTGAGCTACAACAACCATGAGGAGATGTTCAATCTCCCCATCAATCCCTCGGAGTTTGAGTTCTCCGAGGCACAGAACAACCAGAAGATCACCCTGCTGAATATCGGTGAGGTGAATCTGATCGGACACCGGGGCCTGGTGACAGGCTCCCTGTCCAGTTTTTTCCCATCCCCGTCATCCCCACTGGCCCGCTATGCTGACCGGGAGCCGATGGAGTATATCCGGCTGCTGGAGAAGTGGAAAACCAGCACACAGCCCATCCGCGTCATCATCAGCGACTGTGACTTCAATCTGGCTATGAGCATTGACAAGCTGACCAAGAAGCACCGGGAAGGTGACCGGGATGTGTACTACACCCTGGAGCTGTCCGAATACCGTTTCTTAAATGTTCCGGCGGTACAGGTGGAAGCCCAGCAGCAGAGCGATACCAGCGGCCTGAACAGCCGTCCCAATACACAGACGGCCCCCAGGAGCTGCACGGTGGTGTCCGGGGACTGCCTATGGAACATCGCCAAGAAATACTACGGCGACGGCTCCCAATACACGAAAATTTATGAGGCCAACAAGGGGACGATAGGGAGCAATCCCAACCTGATCAAGCCTGGCCAGAAACTGGTGATCCCATGAGCTATGAACTGAACGCCGGGGGGAAGCAGCTGGCCGAGGTCATCGAGAAGGTCACCTGGAGCGGTGACAGCAAACAGGTGGCCCGGAAATTGGTATTCACGGTGGCCAACAAGGACAGTGACCGCTTCCTCCCAAAGGTGAATATCAACGAAGGTGATCAGGTGCAGTTCCTGGAGGACGGGAAGCTGCTCTTCAGCGGCCCGGTCTTTGACATTGAGAAGTCCGGCAGCGGGAATGTGGTGACCTATACCGCCTTCGACCTCATGTTCTATGTCACGAAGTCCGACATCAACCGGGTGTTCGACAATGAGACCCCGGAGACCATCACCGCCTGGATCTGCTCCCACCTGGGGATCCCCTTCGGCTCGGCGGCAGCCACGGGGATCCCCGTTTATATGCCCTGGCTGGG